>Ga0123339_10003756_pt1 | contig 10063 bp, 8 predicted proteins | sample lystaG_FD_89956 | JGI IMG/M metagenome (GOLD analysis project Ga0123339, IMG submission 89956) | Glacier valley bacterial and archeal communities from Borup Fiord, Nunavut, Canada, to study Microbial Dark Matter (Phase II) -... | ecosystem: Environmental > Aquatic > Freshwater > Ice > Glacier ... | reverse complement strand
CGCCGCCGGCGGGGCCGGCCTGGGCTTCACCCTCGGCGTCACCGCGGCCATCGCCACCCTCCTCGTGGTCCTCACGCTGTCCTACCGCCAGGTCATCCGTGCCTTCCCCGACGGTGGAGGGGCGTAAGGCGTCTCGAAGGCCCACCTCGGCCGCCGGGCCGGTCTCGTCGCCGGTGCCAGCCTCGTCATCGACTACGTCCTCAACGTGGCGGTCTCCGTCGCCGCCGGTGTCGCGGCCCTCACCTCGGCTGTCCCCGAGCTGCTGCCCTATACCGTCGAGCTCGCGATCGGGGTGCTCGTGCTCGTCACCCTCGTCAACCTCCGGGGGATCGCCCACAGCGCCCGGGCGTTCGTGGCCCCGACGGTCGTGTTCGTCGTCGCCGTCCTCACGGTCATCGTCGCCGGCCTGGTGCGCGGGGCGCCCGCTGTCGACGTCGCGCACACGACGAGCGCCGCTGAGTCGGTCGGAGCCCTGCTGCTGCTCAAGGCGTTCGCCAACGGGTGTGCCTCACTGACGGGGGTCGAGGCGATCGCCAATGCGGTGCCGGCGTTCCGCGAGCCCCGGGTCCGGCGGGCCCAACAGGCCGAGGTCGCGCTCGGGGCGGTGCTGGCGGTGATGCTGCTGGGCATAGCCCTGCTCATCGAGAAGTTCTCCGTCGCCCCGGCCGACGGGGTCACCGTGCTCGCCCAGGTCACCCGGGCTTCGGTCGGCGACGGCTGGGTCTTCTACGTCGTGCAGCTCTCCACGGTCGTGCTGCTCGCGCTCGCGGCCAACACCTCGTACGGCGGGCTGCCCGTCCTGGCCCGACTGCTGGCCCGCGACAACTTCCTCCCGCACGTGTTCGCCCTCGAGTCCGACCGGCACGTGCACCGTTACGGCATCGGCTTCCTCGCCGTCACCGCCGGTGCGCTGCTCCTCGTCTCGCGCGGGCAGGTCAACGTGCTGGTGCCGGTCTTCGCCATCGGCGTCTTCGTGGGGTTCACGCTCTCGCAGGTCGGCATGGTGCGGCACTGGCTGGGTGAGCGGGACGCCGGCTGGCAGGGTCGTGTGGCCCTCAACGGCCTGGGGGCTGTGCTCACCGGCGCCGCCGCCGTCGTCGTCACCGCGACCAAGTTCATCGAGGGCGGCTGGCTCGTCGTCGTCACCCTGCCGCTGCTCGTGCTGGCGATGGAGTGGGTGCACCGCTCCTACGCGCGCATCGGCGCCAGCCTGGGGATCGGGCTGACCCCCGCGCGTCCGCGGCGGACGCAGGCTCTCGTGGTGGTGCCGGTGCAGTCGGTCACCGAGCTGACCCGCGTGGCGATCTGCGCCGCGCTGTCGCTGGGTGACCGGGTGGTCGCGGTCAACGTCACCCACCCCGGTGACGAGGAGGCGGCGCTTCGGCTGCGCGAGCAGTGGCTGGACTGGGCGCCGGACGTCGACCTCGTGCAGTGCTACGACGCCCACCGGCGGATCGACGTACCGATCCTGCGCTTCCTCGACGAGGCCCCGGAGGGACAGACGGTGCTGCTCGTCGCCGAGGTCGAGCCCGAGCACGCCTGGCAGCGGTTCCTGCAGAACCAGCGTGGCGGCCTGCTGGCGCGGGCGGTCCGCCGGCAGGGCACCGCCGTCGTCTGCCGGATGCGCTTCCGCCTCGAGGCACCGGCGGAGGCCGGGGTCCTCGAGCGCGCGACCCGTTCGGAGCGGTAGACCGGTGGCGGATCACGGCGTCGGGGCAGAATGAGAGCAACGGGCGCCAAGGGTCAACCGAACATGCGCCGTGAACCCGCAGACGCCGTACGGCCTCGAGGCACGCACCCACAGGTTCGGGTTGACGGTGGGACGCCTTGGCGCATGTTGGGCGGGGCAAGGGCGGCCGGTAGCGGACAGAAACCCGCGTCGTTTCGCCGCCTGCGGAGCGCCCTGGCGAAGAGAGAAGCCGGAGCTGGGTCGTCACAGGTGGAGGTGCAGGCGCAGTGCGGCGTCCAGGGCCACCATCAGCGCGGGGGGTACCCGCCCGAGAACGGGCCCCACTCGTTCGACGGCCACCGACCGGACCTGTTCTGCCTGAGCCTTCGAGTCCGCCCTCAGGCCAGACTCTCGCGCGCTCAGGGCGACCTGGAACGCGAAGACCCGGGCGATGTTGCTGGTGACGGGGACGACCGTCACCACGCCGCGTCCCAGTCTGCTGGCTGTGGCATTGGCCCGGTCGTTGCTCACGACCACGGCAGGGCGGCGCTTGCTGGCTTCGGAGCCCACGGCGGGATCGAGGTCCACGAGGCGGATCTCACCTCTGAGCATCCGTGAGCCCGTCTCCAGTGGTCACTTCCCACGCTGCGGCCTCACCGGTGGCCTCCCACTCCTGCCATGCGGCCTCGTATGCGTCGTCCAGCTGAGGGTCGCTCAGCAGATGGATCGCACGCTGAATGGCTTCAGACCGGGTTGGCACGCCGGCCGCCGCTGCATACCGGTCGAGCGCGGCCACGTCCTCGTCGGGAAGACTGATGCTGAGCTTCACGAGCCAATGCTACTGAGGTATGACTCATGGTGCTACCTGACGGTGCTTCCCGCCTGCGCAGCCCCGCGTCGTCACACCTGGTGAGCCAGCAGCCGACCTCGTCCATCATCTGGGTCGTCCGTTCGCCGAGTGCGAGTGCGAGCGTCCGTGACCGGGAGGCCGAGCACGACCCAGCGGGGCGACGCTAGACGACCGGGTGCCCGTACGTCGTCGCGAGCGCCGCGAGGTCGGGCAGCCCGAAGCGCTCGATGGCCGCCCGGAAGCGGCGGGCCTGCGTCGGCGCCCGCCGCTGGAGGTCCGCCGCGAACCGCTCCGGGTCGTTGAGCTGGGGGCTCTTGGAGTGGAACCGGTCGGCGTAGCAGAGGATCTCGGCCTCGATCGTGCGCGGGAGGTAGTCGCGGTGGGGGAGCGGCCACGGGCTCCCACCGTCCTCGCCGGTGATCTCGGCTCGGCTGAGCCCCATCAGCACGTGGGTCTCGACCGCCCGCCAGAGCGGCTCGGGCAGGCCCTCGTCGGCGAGCATCCGCGAGCCGATGACGGCGTGCAACGGGTAGACCCCCGGGTTGGGGATGCTTCCGTCCTCGAGGTAGAGCACGTAGGTGCCGATGTCGTGCAGCAGGCAGGCCGCGCGCAGGAGGGCGCGGTCGACCGGTTGGTCGACCCGGCCCGCACACCACTGCGCGATGTCGGCGACGACCCGGCCGTGGGTGAGCACGAGGTCGAGCACCTGCTGGCTCGGCGCATAGCGCGTATGGAGCACCCGCACCGCTTCGTCGTCGGGGACCCCGGTGGCAGCCACGGTGTGGATCACAGTCTCGAGCTCGATGTCGCCGCTGGCGCGAATCCCGTTGTCGCTCAACGAGCCTGGCTCGTGCTGCTCATGTTGAAGTCGGCGACACGCACCGGTGGCATCACCGCGCGGGTGAAGTCGTCGCCCCACTCGCGCGGGTAGCACCGTTCGCTCGCACCGACCTCGGTGATCCGGTCGAGCACGTCGAGTGGCGACTCGTTCCAGCGGAAGTTCGTCACCGCGCCGACCACCTCACCGTCCTCGACGAGGTAGACCCCGTCGCGGGTCAGGCCGGTCTGCAGCAGCGTCTGCGGGTCGACCGTGCGGATGTACCACATCGTCGACAGCAGCAGCCCGCGCGAGGTCGACGCCACGAGGTCGTCGAGCGACGCGGTGGCGCCGGGCTGCTTTAGCACGAGGTTGTCGGTGGCCAGGCCCATGGGGGTGTGGTGGCCCGCGGCCGCCGAGCGGGCGGCATACGCGCGGCTGCCGGCGAGTGAGGTGAGGACGCCACCGCGCAGCCAGTCGTGACGTCGGAGCGCCAGTCCGTTGTCGAAGACCGACTCCGCGCCCGTGGAGGCAGGGATGATGGCGAACGGTGCGGCCTCGATGCCGGGGTGGTGCGGGTCGGCGTACAGGTCGAGGGGCAGGCGGGCAAGGCGGTCGCCGACGCGCGACCCACCACCCTTGCGGGAGTAGGCAGAGCGGCCTTTGTCGGCGGCCTTGGCCTCGGCTTCCCAGACCGCGTAGACCAGCAGGTCAGCAATGCAGGTGGGCGGCATCACCGTCTCGTAGCGGCCCGCAGGCAGGTCGACGCTGCGCTGGGCCCAGCCCAGGCGCTTGGCCAGCTCGACATCGGCGCCGAGAGGGTCGGCCTCCGAGGGGTCGCGCAGGCTGAAGCCGAGGTAGCTCGAGGCCGACCAGTCGGCGTTCTTGGCGTTCATCTCGAGCCGCCCGGTGGGCTGCACGTGGCGAAGCCGCAGACCGGTCGAGGTGCCGAGGTAGGTGGTGTCGACGACGTGCTCGGCGAAGCCGAAGTGCTGTCTCTCGGCTCCGCCGAGGTGTTGTCTCCCGGCTCCGCCGGGGTGCTGTCTCCCGGCTCCGCCACGGTGTTGTCTCCCGGCTCCGCCGGCCCGGAAGACCTCACCGAGGTCGCGGGCCACGCCGTCGAAGGCGCCGATGCTCGTCGGCTCGGGCGCGAGCGTGAAGTCGGAGCCGACCCCGGCCTCACCGGGGGTCACGAGCGGGGCGGCGTCCGAGGCCGGGTCGCCTGCCCGGGCCGCGGCCTCCGCCTCGGCGACGAGGGCGACCACGTCGGCGGCGTCGACGACGGTGCGCCCGACGACCCCCGAGGCTGTGCCTGCGGTCACTCCCACTGTGGCGATCACCGTGACCGATCTCGAGCCCATCTCACCGTTGGTCGTCAGCGAGCTGTTGGCCCAGCGCAGGTTGGCCTCGGAGCGGTCGGTGACGATGACGACGGTGCCGTCGGTGGTCGCCGCTGCGAGGGCGCGCTCGACGACCTCCTGGTGGGTGGAGATGCTCATCAGTGACCCGCCTCCTGCACGGTGTTGAGGATGCGCACGCCGCGGAAGAGGGCGGCCGGGGTGCCGTGGCTGGCGGGAGAGACCTGCCCGGGCTGGGCCTTGCCGCAGTTGAGCACGCCCCCCCGGTAGAAGGTGCTGGGGCCTCCGACCGCCTCCATCGAGCGCCAGAAGTCCGTCGTGGTGGCCTGGTAGGCGACGTCTCGCAGCTGCCCGGCCAGGACGCCGTTCTCGATACGGTAGAACCGCTGCCCGGTGAACTGGAAGTTGTAGCGCTGCATGTCGATCGACCACGAGTTGTCGCCGACGACGTAGATGCCGTCGTCCACGCGCGAGACGAGGTCGTCGAGCGTGCCCCCGTCAGGATCGGGCTGGAGGCTGACGTTGACCATCCGCTGCAGCGGCACGTGCCGGGCACTGTCTGCGTACGACGCGCCGTTGCTGCGGCCGAGGCCCTTCAGGGCCGCCATGGCGCGGTCGGTCTGGTAGCCGACGAGGACGCCGTCCTTGACGATGTCCCAGGCCTGCGCGGCGACGCCCTCGTCGTCCCAACCGACGCTCGCGAGTCCCCAGTCGGTGTCACGGTCGCCGGTGACGTGCATGGCGGGCGACCCGTACGCGAAGTGGCCGAGCTTGTCGTAGGTCGCGAAGCTCGTTCCGGCGTAGGCCGCTTCGTAACCGAGCACCCGGTCGAGCTCGGTGGCGTGGCCGACCGACTCGTGGATGGTGAGGAAGAGGTTCGACCCGTCGATGACGAGGTCGTAGTCACCCGCGCGCACCGACGGCGCCTTGACCTTCTCGGCCAGCAGCTCGGGGATGCTCGCCACCTCGTCGGCGAGGCCATCCCGTGGCGACAGGACGTACTCCCAGCCCGCCGCGGCCGGAGGCGTGAGGGTGCGCATCGACTCGAAGCCGCCGGTGGCGCGGTCGAGGGCGGTCGCCGAGAGGCTGGGCTGGATCCGCACCCGTGTCTGGGTCGTCGAGGTGCCGGCCGAGTCGGCATAGAAGACGCTCTCGCGCGCGCTCTGCACGCTGGCGCGGGTGAAGTCGACGCCGTCACCGGCGGCGAGCCGCTCCGACAGGTCGACCAGGGCCGAGACCTTCTCACGGTCGGTGACGCTGAAGGGGTCGATCTCGTACGGCGAGCTCCACCGCCTGTCGGCATACACAGGCTCGCCGGCGAGCTCCACGCGCTCGGTCGACAGCGGTCGGCTCACCTTCGCCACCGCCACCGCCCGCTCGGCCAGCCGGGCGGCCTCGGCTGCCGTCAGGACCAGCCCGGCAGCGAACCCCCAGCTGCCGTCGTGCACGACCCGCACCGCCAGCCCGATGTCGTCGGAGGTCGACGACGTCTCGAGCTCGAGGTCCGACAGGGCCAGGTACTGCGAGCGCTGCGAGACCACCCTCAGGGCGGCGTACTCGGCCCCCAGCTCGCGGGCCCGCGTCAGCGCGGCGTCGGCCAGCACCGAGAGCGGCAGGGCCAGGAACTCCTCGTTCACACTGGGCATGACGATCCTCTCCGTCGTGGTCCGGACAACGTATCCGGCAGCGGCGGTGCCCGCACGGCGGGTGGTGCGGCCCGTCCCGCGACACGGCGGTCAGGTGGGCGAGTCGATCGCGACGGCCGGTGTCGTCACCCGCCTGTGCGCCTGGCGCCGCGGTCGCACCTCCCTCTGAGCGGACGTGGCTGACGACGTCGGTGGCCGATGAGCCCCCGTCACGTCGCGGTACCGCTCGAGCAGCCGTTCCGACAGCGGGGGGTCGTCGTGCCGGGTGAGCGCGAGACCGGCCAGCCGCAGCAGCGCGAGGCTCGTCCACATCCGCAGGTCACCGTGGTCCACGGCGTCGCCGTACCCCGAGAGGAAACCCTGCTCCGAGGCCTGCGCAACCGCGAGCGAACGCGCACCGCGGAGGTGTTCGCGCTGCAGGTGGGCCGCCATGTTGCCGACATCGAGGCCGCGCGGGGCCATCGCGGCGTCGTCGAGGTCGATCCAGTGCACCGCGCCGGCAGGGTCGACGATGACCTGGCGTGGGTGGGCGTCGCGGTGGGCGCACACCCAGTCGTCGCCCTCGAGGACGGCCGGGTCGAGGCCGTCCTCGTGCACGGCGAGGACGTCGTCCAGGCCGCCCTGGCGCAGCAGGTCGGGCAGGTCGAACGGCAGGGCGCGACGGAACAGCTGCTCCAGCTCTCGACGCAGCCCCCACCGCCGGTCCAGCTGCACCTGGCTGTCGTGCAGCTCGCGCAGGGCGACGCCCACAGCATGACCGCGGTCGACGAAGTCGGCATCGGGCAGCCGGTCGAGCTCGATGCCGTCCTGGTAGCTGAGCAGCACGGCGTGCCCGTCCGGGTCGACGCCGAGGGGGTGGGGCAGGCTCCCCGCGGCCGGCCCGGCGCTGAGCTGGAGCAGGCGGCGGTGGTTGCCGCGCGCGCGCGGCCCGGTGAACACCTTCAGCACGGCCCGACGTGTGCCGTCGGCGCGGTCGACCATCAGTGTGGCCACCCGGCGTTCGGGCACGTACCGCAGCACCGGTCCCGGATCCCAGCCGAGGGCCACGCAGGCTGCGGCATCGGCGTACGGGGAGAGGCTCGGGTCGGTGCGCAGCGGGTGGTCGACCCTCCAACCCGGCGCCGCCTGCAGGGCCTTCACCGCGTGGACGACGTCTTCGGCGCGCCGGGCCCAGCTGTGCTCGGCCAACGCGTCGATCCGGGCCGCAGCGGCGGCCTGCGCCGTCGCCGGGTCGCTGAGGACCTCGAGGACACCGGCCGCGAGCGCCCGCTCGTCTCCGGGTGCCACCAGCCGGCCGCAGGCCACGAGCCCGCGCAGCTGACCCAGGTCGCTGGCCACCACCGGCAGTCCGGCGGCGAGGTACTCGTACAGCTTCAGGGGTGAGAACCCGAACCCGGGCAGGGCCGGGTACGGAGCGAGCGCCACGTCGCAGGCAGCGAGGACCGTCGGGACCGTGCGGTGCTCCACCTGCCCCAGCCAGTGCACCCGCCCGGCCACGCCGAGCTCGTCCGCCCGAGCCTTGAGCTCGGTCCGGATCGGACCGTCGCCCACCACCACGAGCTCGACGCGTTCCGGCAGGTGAGCCAGGGCGTCGACGGCGTGCGCCAGTCCGTGCCAGGGGCGCAGGGAACCGCTGAACACCAGCAGGTCGGCGTCCGCCGGCAGGCCCCAGTGCTGCCGTGCGTCCGCCCGCTCCGGCAGGTCGGCGAACATGGCGGCGTCGACCCCGTTGGGCACCACGGTCACGGCCCGGCCCGGCGCCTGCACCCGGACCTGGTCGGCGACCTCGTCACTGACGGCCACCACGACGTCGGCCGCCCCGAGCACCCGCTTCTCGACCTCAGCTGCCCGGGCGGCGAGCTGCAGGCCGCGCCAGTCGGCTTCCTCGGTGGCGAGCAGGCTGTTGACCTCGAGCACCAGCGGCACCGTGGCTGCGGCGGCCAGGTCGATCCCGGCGTCACCGAACAACGAGAGCCGTTCGTAGACCAGGTCGACCGGCTGCTCCGCGAGCACCGCGCGGCCCAGCTCGCGCACCTCGCGGACCGTCGACAGCTTGCGGCGCTCGCGTTCCAGGCCGGTGGAACGCCCGGGGTGGGCGACCAGGCGGGTCGATACCCGCCACGTCGGGCCGGCCGAGTCGGCCGAGGCAGCGACGCCGACGGCGACGACGTCGTGGCCCAGGTCGGCCAGTGCGTGGGCGATGGCGTGCAGGTGCAGCGAGGCGCCCTTGCGGTCGCCGATGCGCACCCCGGTGTCGGAGCAGAGCACCATGATCCTCATCGTCGGCTCCCGGCGTCGCGGCGATCACCGAAGATGTCGAGCAGCCGGCGGGTGGCGCCGTCCGGGTTGTAGCTGCTGGCCACGAGGTCGTGTCCCGTGCGGCCGAGCCGGCGGGCGAGGTCGGCATCGCCGAGGAGCTCGGCGAGCGCGCCGGCCAGGGCGGTCGGGTCGTCCGGGGCCACCAGCAGCCCGGTGCGTCGGTGCTGCACCAGCTCGGCCACGCCGGGGACGTCGGTGGCGACCACGGGGACCCCCCGCGAGAGGGCCTCCACGAGCACGGTCGGCATCCCGTCGCGGTCGCCGTCGGCGTCGATGCGGCACGGGAGGGTCACGACGCGGGTCCGGGCGATCGAGGCGGCCACCTCGTCACTGGTCACGGCGCCGCGCAGCTCGACCACGTCACCGAGCCCGAGCCGGTCGCGCAGCTCGGTCAGCTCACCGGCCAACGGTCCCGCCCCGATGATCTCCACCCGCAGCGCCGGGTACGTCGCGCGCAGCTGCACTGCCGCGTGCAGCAGGACGTCGATGCCCTTCTTGGGCACCAGCCGAGCGATGCACAGCACGACGTCGGAGCGGCCCGGGTCGGCCCGGGGGCCGGACCGGACGCCGTTGCGGACCAGCCGGACCCGTGTCCCGGGACGCAGCACCCGCTGGAGATGGTCGACGTTCGCCTGGGACACGGTCACCACCGTGTGGCACGGGGCCAGGCGGGTGGCGAGCATGGCCCGGTTGTCGCGGTGGTGGATGTCCTTGGCGTGGGCCGTCACCGAGCAGGGGACACCGGTGAGGACTGCCGCGAGGGTCGCCACCTCTGCCGCCGCGGTGGCGAAGTGGGCGTGCACGTGGTCGACCCGCTCACGCTGGATGCGGTCGGCCACCATGCCCGCCTGCCGGAACCGTCGGCCCAGCCCGCGTCGGCGGGAGTCGACGGCGAGCCTGGTCCACCGCACCGGGTGCCGCAGGGCCACCCGCAGGTGGGCACTCCATACGGCCCACCAGTGCCACTTCGGGCGACCGGGCAGGTACCGCACGGCGGCCTGCAGCGAGTCGAGCTCCTGGTGGGTCGGGCCCTCTTCCGGTTCGAGCAGACCGTCGACGAGGACCTGCACTCCGGCTCGTTCGAGCTCGAGCACCTCGCGCAGCACGAACGTCTCGGACAGTCGTGGGAAGCGCTTGAGGACGTACAGGACCTTGGGGCCGGTGAGGGCGGTGTCGGCCTCGGGATCCGTCACCACCTTGAGGTGAGCGCGGGTCCGGATGGTGGGGGTGGTCGCGATCCTGGTCATGCCGGCTCTCCGGAGGTGATGTCGAAGGACTGAGGGGACTGCGCGTGGACGAAGTCGGCGTAGTGGCCGCCGGCGTGCAGGAGCTGCGCCGGCGGTCCGGTCTCGACGATCCGGCCGTCCATGAGTACGGCGACCCGGTCGGCGCGCCGGATGGTCG
>Ga0123339_10003750_pt1 | contig 10069 bp, 6 predicted proteins | sample lystaG_FD_89956 | JGI IMG/M metagenome (GOLD analysis project Ga0123339, IMG submission 89956) | Glacier valley bacterial and archeal communities from Borup Fiord, Nunavut, Canada, to study Microbial Dark Matter (Phase II) -... | ecosystem: Environmental > Aquatic > Freshwater > Ice > Glacier ... | reverse complement strand
GCTGTTCGCCCCGGCGCGTGGCACCGGCAGCGGCCCCGCCGCCGTCAGCCCGGTGACGGTCAACGACAACATGATCGACCTCGTCCTCACGCCGGGCGACAAGGTCGGCGACTCGGCGAAGGTCACCGTGCGGCCGGAGTCGGCGTACCTGCGCGGCGACATCGTCGTGACCACCGGCGAGGCCAGCAGCAAGGTCACGATGAGCGAGCCGGTCGAAGACCCCGCCGGCTACGTGTTGCGCGGCAGTGTGCCCCTGGGCGGTAAGCCAATCGTCTCGGCGATTGCCGTGGAACGGCCCGCCGAGTTCGCCCGGACGCTGCTCATCGAAGCCCTGCGCCGCGAAGGGGTGAAGGTCGACGCCCCTCTGTTCCTCGCCCCCAAGGTCACGCTACCCGAGGGCAAAGACGATTACGAAAAGCTGCCGGTCGTCGCCTCCTACGAGTCCGAACCGCTCCAAGATGTCCTGAAGGTGACGCTGAAAGTCAGCCACAACCTGTACGCGAGTGCCCTGCCCTGCCTCGTCGCCGCGAAGGCCGGCAAGACGACGCTGAGGGACGGCCTCGCCGAAGAGGGCCGCATCCTGAAGCGCCTCGGCCTCGACATGACGGCGGTGTCGTTCGGCGGGGGGGCCGGCGGCTCGCGGGCCGACAACGTCACCCCGCGCGTCACGGTGCAACTCCTCCAGGCACTCCGCAAGCGGCCCGACTGGCCGGCGTTCGAGGCGGCGTTGCCGATCCTCGGCGTGGACGGCACCTTGGCGACGGTCGTCCCGAAGTCGAGTCCGGCCCGCGGCAAGGTCCGCGCGAAGTCGGGGACGTACTTCTGGGACGACGCCGCAAACGGCCGCACGCACTTGAACAGCAAGGCCCTCGCCGGCACGATGACGACGAAGTCCGGCCGCGAACTGCTGTTCGCGATGTTCGTCAACGACGTGCCGCTGCCCAAGGGCGTCAAGCCGAAGCGCGATGGCCTCGTCTTGGGCAAACTCGCGGAGATCGTGCATGAGGCGGAGTAAAGCGGAGGCTGGGTGGGACACCGGCTTGCTGCGGGTCGGCGGGATCAATGATACTGGTCGTTGGTTCTTAGTTGCCTCGGTGCACAGTAAGGATTAGCCTTGTGACACCGGGCTGAGCTATGTCAACACAGATCGCTTTATTAGTCTACGCCGCTGATAAGCGGCGGCGTGCGGTTGCATTCAACGGGGGGTTAGAGATGGTCACGCGCGACTGGACCACGGGTCGAGGCTCCGCTCACGCGATTCGCGTGGAGCATTGGCACCTGTTCTCGGGCCGGGCGCGCGTCCTGCTCGACGGCCACGAGGTCTGGGGCCGCTCGTCCAAGTGGTACGATACCGGCTTCGAGTGCCGCTTCGAGGTGGACGGCGTCGCCTGCCTCGTCCGCGCGCTGTACCGGACCTGGCACTACGAGTACGAACTTTGGGCCGACGGCAAACTCCAGTAAGACACGCTGAGCCTTCGGGACGCTGCCGAATGGAGCGATTGATGACGAGTGCCTCTGCACGCACCAACTGCTCGTTCCCGACTCGCGCCTGGCCTGCGGGGTAAGCTTGTTCGGTGTGCCCAGGTCGATTGGCTCCCATATCAATCCGCCGGAGTCGGTCACCCGCGCGGTGGCCCGGCAGCGTCCAATTCCCCCCTTCGGGCTAGCCACGCCAGCACGCCGGCCAGCACCACCAGGTACGCCGCCGACGCAATGAGGACCGCCCGCAACCCGGCGTCGGGGCCGTCGGCATCCGCGAAGCCTTGATACAGCTTGCCGCCGACGGTCTCGACGCCGAACAGGCCGCCGAGATTCGACAGCCCCATGAGCAGGGCGAAGACTGTCGCCTGACCGCCCGGCCCCTCGTCCGGAATTCGAGAGGCGGCGTAAAACAGCACGGCGGTGCTGCCGACCCACGTCGCCAGCCCGCTCAGGACCGCACAGCCGAGGAGGTAGCCCGGACTCGCCTGCGACGGCAGTCCGGCGTAGGCCGCCAGGGCGACTGCCCACCCGACCAGGCAGCCGGCGAGGAGCCACCGCAGCGGTACTTTTCCGCCGTACAGCCCGAGCACCGCCAGCCCGGCGATGCCGACGACCAGCTCGACGGCCAAGAACGCCGAGCCGTAGAACAGCTGGGCGAACCCGCCGACATCGTCGCCGGCGTCCAGCCCGACGAGTGCGAGTGCCCCTCGCACCGCCCCCGGTACGCCGGCGTCGGACCCCAGCGCGGCCACGAAGTCCGTGTTGTCTCGCGTGATGTAGTGAAAGAAGTACTGCGAATCGGCCTTGAACGGCAGGCACGGCCAGGCGATCACCAGGACCGCCGGGGCGAGGATACTTCTCGGCACCCGCGCCACGAGAAGCACGGCCCCCAGCACGATCGCGGGGGTCAGGAACGGCTCAATCACGGCGAGCGGCGTGCCGGGCGAGTAGTGCTTGAGCGCGAGGACCGCCGCCCCGATCGCGGCCGCCAACCCGATCGCCGCGAAGCCGCCGCGGGCCGCACGCCAGTCCCACGCCACGCGCTCCTCGCGGATCAGCACGAAGGCGGCGGCTGCGGTTACGAGCGGCAAGCCGGCGCTGGCCCAGGCCGCTTGCGAGAGGGTGGCGTACCGGGCCAGCAACCCGCCAGCGACGGCCGCGACGAGCATCGCCCCGAGAGCCCCCGCCCACTGCGCGACCTGGAGCGGCCGGTTCCCCGTCCCGGCCACCGCTAGGCCGTCGCGCTCGGCCTCCTTACCGGACTGCACCATCAGCCCGTCGCACACCACGTCCGAGAACGTCACGGTCACGTTGACGACCAGGAGGGCCGCCAGCAGTGGGGCGAAGGCCGCCGCCCCGCCGACCGCCACCCACACCCACGCGGCCGAGGTCGCCAGGGACGCAATGACGAGCCACGACCGGCGGCGGTAGCCGAACACCGGCAGCCGGTCGGTCACGAGGCCGAACATCGGCTTGATGTAGTACCCCAGTGCGGCGGCCGTGAGGAACGCGCCGGCGGCCGCGGGGCCGAGGCCGAGGCCGCCGCCCTCCGTCGGCCCGGCCAAGTGCCCGCGGACGAGAACCTTCGTCAGCCCCTCGTAGTTGTTGCACAGCTTCTGCAAGGCCGACGCCAGAAACAGCACCACCAGCAGCGGCCGACCGCCCCCCGCTTCGATCATCGCTGCCCCCGTTACGCCGCCGGGAAGGTTCCGCCGGGGATAGTGATAGTCAGCGAGCGCGCGGTCAGAGTGGCCGTCGCCAGCTTACGCCCCCGCCCGCCCGCGGAGTTTCGCCGCGAAAGTCGTGAGCAGCGCGTCGAGTTCGGCCGCCTCGGCGGCGGCGACCGGGCGGCCGCCGTAGCGGGCGAGGTAGTAGCGCTCGACCAGCCGAGACGCCGCGTCGGTGCCGAAGGCGGCGTCGATTGTGGCGGCCGTCTCGCGCGGCGTCGCCCCCGGCTCGGCCGCATACCCGGACTTCGCGACGAGCCGCTGGTACTCGTCGAACCAGGCGACGCCGGAGGCGGGCGGCTTCGAGCGGCGGACACGCCGGGAGCGGTGGACGAGCGACGCGGCGAGCAACCCCGCGGCGACGGCGGCGGCCACGAGGACCGTGAGGCCGGAGCCGCGAAGCACCCACCGCACGACCGACTCCGCGGCCTCGAGCCTGCGCTGGCTGTTGTAGCCGACGACGAACTCGGTCACGAAAACGGTGACGCGGTCCCACAGCCCCTGCACACTTTGGGGACTCGGGGCGGCGTCGCCGTCGCCGCCGGGGGTGGGGTCGATGCTCAGCCAGTGCCACACCACGGGGCGGCCGTCGAGTTCGGCGGGCGGCTTGGCCTCCGACGGGAAGCCGGGCGGGGCGGGCCGCGGCACCAGGACATCGACCCAGGCGTGGGCGGCGTCCTGGCGGATCGTGTAGGTGCCGCCCTCCCCCTCGCAGCCCTTGTAGCCGAGGACGTACTGCGTCGGGACGCCGACACTCCGGAGCACCAACGCCGCCGCCGCGGCGAAGCGCTCGCAGTGGCCCTCGCGGGTCCGCGTCAGGAACTCCTCGACGGGGTCGGCCTCAAGGTCGAGCCGCCGGAGCTTCAGGGTGTACTCGAACTCGCGGGTCGTCTGGAAGTACGCCGCCAGGGCGCGGGCGACCGCCTCGTAGTCCCGCGGCGCGAACTGGAACTGCGGCACCTCGGTCGCGCGGCTCAGGCAGTCCGCCAACACGGGGTCCGTGAGGGCGAGCCGCCGGAACAGGGCCACGCCCCACGCCCGGACCCCCGCCGGCCGCACGGCCCGCAGGAGTGTGAGCGGGTTCTCGGGGTTCGTCGCCACGCCGGCCGGTTGGAACGGCACGCTCAACTCGAACGGCGGGCCGAGGTCGCGATCGGGCGGCGGCGCGAACGCCACGAGTTGGCGGTACGCCGGCATCGGTACTTTGGGCGGGGACCTCCGGGTCGGGGCGAAGACCCCGTCGGGGTACTGCGACCACTGTTGCCACCCCGCGGCGGTCGCCACGGGGGCCGCCTGGTTGACCCGCCAAGTCACGGGGTCGGCGAGCGCGGGGACCGGCAGGTAAACGAGCTGCGTGAAGGTCAACTCGACCTGCCCCGGCCCGAAGTCCGGCGGCGCGCCCGCCATCGTCAGCGACCCCCGCGCGAACACGGCGTTCTGCCGGCTGCTGCCGAGCCGCTGCCAGCGGCCGCCGTCGTACCCGGCGAAGGTGTGGTAGCGGAAGCGCTGATCGCCCGGCAGGTCGAGGTAGGGGCTGCCGTCGCGGTTGCGGGCCACGACCTCGTACACCGCGTCCCGGTTGACTTGCAACTCGCCCGACTTGTTGAGATCGACCGACTGCTCACTCGTCATCCCCGTTTCGAGGCGGGTGCGGCCGAACTGCCAGGCCGGGGCCGACGACCGCGGCGTCAGGAAAAACAGCGGCAACGACATCGCCAGCGCGACCGCGACCCAGACGATCGTCTGGCCGAAGAACGCCCCGCCGAACTGCACCCGCTCGACCTGCACTTGCGACGCGAGGATCGCCGGGACCGGGCCGGGGTCGGTGCGCGGCACCGGCGGCAGCAGCCCCCCGACCCGCAAGTAAAAGAACAGCGACAAACTCCAGACCCCGGCGACGGCGTACAGCCCCAGCAGCCCCACGAAGGTCGTGTCGTCCTCGATCGCCGTCGCCAGCCCCGTCGCCGCCAGGCCGATCGTCTGCATCGCCCACCAGTCGCCGGTGTGCTTCGGCCGGAACAGCTTCGCCGGCATCAAAATCATCAGCAGCGGCCCCAGGTACGGCAGCAAACTCGCCGGCCAGGGCAGCGTGTAAATCAGGCTGTTCTTGTTGACGAACTGCACCGCAATCCAGCCGGCCGCGACGACGCCGATCACGAAGCCGAGCCGGTTCGCGGCCGACAGGTCGAGTTCGTAGCGCCCCTCGCACCAGAACGCCAGCGCGAGCAGCGCGAGGACGACCGCGCCGAAGTACGACGCCTGCCGCAGGACGTTCCACTCGGCGTAGGAGACACACACGCACGCCAGCGCGAGGGTCAGGTAAGTGCTCAGGCGGAACGCGAACAGTGTCGGCACGGCGTATCCCCCAACAAGGCGAGCCGGAAGCGTCAGCGCCCGGAGTTCTTCGGTCGCGCGGCCAGGGCAGTCGGCGGCGTGAACCACGTCACCGGCCGGTCGGGCGTCACCTCCGCGCAGGTCAAGCCGGCCGCCCTCAGCGCGAGCGTCGTCGGTCCCGCGGTGCGGCTACTGAGCACGAGGCGCGCCGCCCGGTTGGCCCGCGGCCGCACGAAATCCGCCGGGACGGGGAGTGAGTCCGCGGAGCCGCGCAACTCGGCCAGCGCGGCGAAGGCGCGGCGGACGAACGCCGTCGTCGCCCGGCCGTGGAACGACGCCGGCGGCGTGCCGGGGACGATCAGCGTCAACTCGGCCGGGCTGTCGCTCACCGCCGACGCCACCGCCAGACTCACCGCCAGACTCAGCACCCATTCGAGCCGCCGCACCGCCTCGGCACTCGCCCCGCCGGGCAGCCACGGGTCGAGCACCAGGACGAGGTCCATCGGCTCAGTGCGGTCGTACTCGCGGACGAAGAGTTGGTTGCGGCGGGCAGCGGTCTTCCAGTGGATTTCGCGCGGGCTGTCGCCGGGGCGGTACGGCCGCAGCCCCCGCACGTCGCCGCTGCCGGGGGTCGCGCGGCGCGACGGCCGGTGCGTCTCCCCCGCCCCCGCCTCCTGGCGCGTCAGCCAGTAGCGGAACAGTTCGAGGTCGATTGCCCCGACCGGCGGCAGGATCAGCACCGAGTCGTCGTCGGCAAGACGGCGCTCGACGTGAAGTAGGCCCAGCGGGTATGAGGAATCGACCGTGAGCGGGCCGAGGGAGTGCCGGCCGCGCTGGGCGAAGGTCCAGCGGGCGGTGATCGCCTTCACGTCGCCGCTGCCGATCGGCGCGAACATCCACGCCGCGCGGTTCGCCCCGGCCGCCGCCGTCACCAGGGTCGTGAGCGGGAACGCGGCGTCGTTGGCGATGTCGGCGGTGACGGTCACCGTCTCGCCGACGAACGCCGGCGGGGTCGGGTGCCGCGTCGCCCGCAAGCGTGACGACGCCCGCCAGGCGAGCCGCAGGTTCACCGCCAACAGCGCGAGGAGAAAGTACCCGCCGAGGAGCAACAGGTTCAGCGACTTGTACCAGCCGGCCGCGGTAATCACGGTCGCCGTGAGCACCCAGACCCAGGCGGCGCGCGTCATCCGCACGCGGGCGCGGCTGCGGCGGGCGGCGGGGTCGGTCATCGCACGCCTCCGGGCACAATTCAGGTCGGCACGGGGGTGCGGGCCAGGATTTCGCGCACGATCGCCGACGTGTCGTCGCGGCCGCCCTGGTCCCACGCCTTCGTCATCATCCGGTGGGACAGCACGGCGTCGGCGAGGGCCTTCACGTCGTCCGGCACGGCGTAGTCCCGGCCGTGCAGCACCGCGAACGCCTGGACCGCCCGGTAGAACGCCAGCGCCGCGCGGGTACTCGCCCCGAGGCGGACTTCGGGGTGGGTGCGGGTCGCGTGGATCAGGTCGAGGACGTACTCGGCCACCGGCGACTCGACGCGCACCGCGCGGGTGTGGGCCTGCAACGCCGTCACGTCGGCGGCCGTCAGAACCGCCTTCAGCGAATCGACCGGCTCGCCGGCGCGGTGCTGGGCGAGGATCGCCCGCTCGGCGTCGCGGGTCGGGTAGCCGACCTTCAGCCGCACTAGGAAGCGGTCGAGTTGGCTTTCGGGCAGCGGGTACGTTCCCTCGAACTCGTAGGGGTTTTGCGTGGCGAGCACCAAAAACGGCGGCCCGAGTTTGCGGGTTTGCCCCTCAATGGTCACTTGCTTCTCGCTCATCGCTTCGAGCAGCGCGGATTGAGTGCGGGGGGTCGCGCGGTTGATCTCGTCGGCGAGGATCACCTGGCCGAACACCGGCCCCGGCTGGAACGTGAACGCCTGCGTCTGCTGGTTGTAAATGCTCGTGCCGAGCAAGTCGCCGGGCAGCAAGTCGGGCGTGAACTGGATGCGGTTAAAGACGCACGCCAGCGACTTGGCAATGGCCTTGCCGAGCAGCGTCTTGCCGACGCCGGGCACGTCTTCGAGGAGCAGGTGCCCCTCGGCGAGCAGCGCCACGAGCGACAGCCGGATCAACTCCGGCTTGCCAAAGAACACGCTGGCGATGTTGTCCTGGAGGGTCCGCAGGCCGGTCAGCAGGTCGGCCGCCAATGGGGCGGCCGAAGGCGGGGCGGCGGGTGTCATCGCGGGGGCTTCAGGCATCTCGGAGCGGTCCCCGGTGGGGTGTCACAGGCGGGCAACCCGAACAGTGTACGGACTGCCCGACCGTCACCCGAAGTTACTCACCCATCTCGAACGTCATGCGGTTGCCGCCGATGCCCCCGCGGAGCTTCGAGTTCGGGTCGGTGAGCCGTGCGGCGATGCGGGCCTCGGCCGCCTGGATGTCGGCCTCCTTTTCCTCCTGCGTCTTCACCGCCTCCAGGGCCTCGGCTTCCGCCTGCAACGCCTTGAGTGACAGCGACATCCGCCGGGCCGCGGGGTCGATCGAGATCACCTGCACGGTAATCTCTTGGCCCTCGGTCACGGCGTCCCGGACGCGGCGGATGCGCATCATCGACAGTTCGCTGACGTGCAACAGGCCCTCGACGCCGGGGGCGACCTCGACGAACGCTCCGAAGTCCTCGACGCGGGTCACCTTGCCGTTGAGCTTGGCCCCCGGCTTGGTCGCTTCGGCGAAGTCGTCCCACGGGCTGCGGATCAACGCCTTCAAACTCAGGCCGATCTTGCGCGTGTCCTTGTCGAGCCTCTGGACGACGACCTCGACCTTCTGGCCGAGTTTCACGACCTCGTTGGCGTCGTTAACGCGCGACCAGCTCATCTCTGAGATCGGGATCAGGCCGTCGGCCGCGCCGTCGAGTTCGACGAACGCCCCGAACGCCTTGATGCTCCGGACGATGCCGACCTTGATTTGGCCTTCCTCGATCGTCGCCCAGAACTTCTCGGCCTTCTCTTGCTTGTCGCGTTCGAGCAGGCTGCGGCGGCTCACGATCAGATTCCGCTCGGCGGGGTCAATTTCGATGACCATGCACTTGATCTTCTGGTTGACGAAGTCTTCCGGCTTCTCGACGCGGTACATGTCGATCTGGCTGACCGGCATGAACCCCTTGATGCCGTTGACCTCGACTTGCAACCCGGTGGCGTTCTTGTTCAGCCCGGTGACCTTGGCCTCGATGACCATGCCGCGGGCCAGACTCGACCAGTCGGTGACGTTCTGCACCGAGCCGATCATCGTGAGGTTGAGCAGGCCGTTGGCCCCGTCGTAGCCGTCGATGTCGAACTCGACTTCCTCGCCGATGACCGGCTTGCCGTCGGTGAATTGTAACATCGGCAGCACGCCCTGGCCGCGGCCGCCGGGCACGTCGATGAACACGTCCTTGCCGTGGATGGCGACGATCCGGCCGCGCTTCTTCTCACGCACCCGCGGCGCACCGGGCACGCCGCGCTTCTTCTCGTCGGCGACGACGGTCCCCTTTACGTCGAACCCGGCCAGCGCGGCGTCGAGTTCGCGTTCGAGGTCGGCGTCGAGGTCGCGCTTACTGGGCCGCAGGGCGTTGAAGTCGGCGCGGCCGAGGTCCACCGGCTTCGTACCGTCGTTGCGCGGCCGGTCGCCCCGCTGCGGCAAGTCTTTGCGCGGGCCGCGGTCGCCGGGGTTCGGCGGCCCGCCGCGCCGCTCGGGCGGCCGCGACTGGTTTTGGGGCGGCCGCGGCTGGACCTGAGCCTGCGGGGGCGCGGCGGGCGTGGGGGTCGCCGGGGCCGGGGCGACGGGTTCGGCAGGCGTCGGCGAGTTCGGCTCGGTCATGGCGATTCCCCGTGTGCGAATCCCGTGACGTTATCACCCCACGCGGCCCCCGACAACGGCAACGCACGCCGATCGCCCGGCGTGTCCGTAGGTTGACGCGATGATTGTCACGCGACGACGCGCCGTCTTGGCGCTCAAAACGCTGCTCGCCGGGGTCGTCGTCGGCGGCGTCGCGTGGCACCTCGGCAAGCTCCTCGCCGACAACCCGGTCCCCTCCGGAACCCTCTCGCCGAACTACGGCTGTCTGGCCGCCGCGGGCCTGCTCTACCTCGGCTGCCACACGATCTGGGGCACCTTCTTCTACCAACTTCTCCGCAAGCAAGGCTCGACGGTCGGCTGGGTGCCAGTGATCCGCGCGTACTTCCTCAGCCAGGCCGGCAAGTACGTCCCCGGCAAAGCGTGGGTACTTCTCCTACGCGTCGTGATCCTCCGTCGCACGGGGCTGACGACGACGGCGATCGCGGTGGCCGGAATCTACGAAACCTTGACCAGCATGGCGGCCGGGGCGATCATCGGGGCACTACTGTTGCCGTGGTCGGGGCTAGTCTTCGCCGACGGCTCGTTGCAGCGCTACGCCATCTTCGGGATTGCCGCCCTGCCCGTCGGTGCGATTCTCCTGAACCGGCTCGCGATGCGGGTGGCCCGCCGCTTCCGCGGCCCGAACCAGGCGCTCATCCCCAAGCCGCCGTT
>Ga0123339_10003743_pt1 | contig 10081 bp, 5 predicted proteins | sample lystaG_FD_89956 | JGI IMG/M metagenome (GOLD analysis project Ga0123339, IMG submission 89956) | Glacier valley bacterial and archeal communities from Borup Fiord, Nunavut, Canada, to study Microbial Dark Matter (Phase II) -... | ecosystem: Environmental > Aquatic > Freshwater > Ice > Glacier ... | reverse complement strand
TGGCTTGCCCACGTTGGAGGGCGGCGCCGGGCTCGATCCCGAGAGTGCCATTCGCCTGGCCCCTTGGCGCGGCCGGCTGCATCGCGGCGAGGCCACGCTTACGGCGCTCTGCGACGCGGAAGGTGTGCGGCTGGCCGTCGGCCAGCTGGTCTACCTCAGCCACTGGCTCACGCCGCTCGGCCGGCCCAAGCGCTTCGACACGCGCTTTTTCATCGCACGTGTTCCGCACGGCCAGACGGCCATCCACGACGGTGCCGAGCTGGTCGAGCAGATGTGGGTCGCGCCGGCCGCAGCGCTGGCACAGAGCGCCAGGCTGAAGCTGCTGACGCCGACGCAGAAAACGCTCGAAATCCTGGCGCGCTTCGCCGATGTCGAGTCGCTGCTGGCCTGGGCCGTGGCTCCGCGCACCGTGCCGCTGGTGATGCCGCGCGTGGCGGGCGGCTCGGGTGGCTTCCGGCCGGTGATGCCCGAAGAGCCGGCCTGGGCCGAGCTCGGCCGCATCGACGCCGCGGGCCACGGCCACGCCTCGTACGAGATCGTGCCCGGCCGCGCCGTCCACCTTTCGCCGCGCGTCGTTCGCGTCACCGCGGGCAACGGTAACGCGATGACCGGCCCGGGCACCAACACCTACCTCGTCGGCAGCGGCAAGCCAGGCGGCGACTGGGCCGTGATCGATCCCGGTCCGGCCGATGACGCCCACGTCGACGCCATCGTCGCAGCCGCGCCAGGGCCGATCACCCGCATCTTCGTCACCCACACGCACAACGACCATTCGCCCGCCACGACCGCACTCAAGGCGCGCACCGGCGCACACGTGCTCGGCCTCGCACCGTTGCATCGCGAGTGGCAGGACACCACCTTCGCGGCCGACACCACATTGCGCGGCGGCGAGCGCCTCGTGCTCGGCGATGCGACGCATCTGCGCGTCATCCACACGCCCGGCCATGCCGCGAACCATCTCTGCTATCTGCTCGAGGAAGAACGAACGCTCTTCACCGGCGACCATGTGATGCAGATGTCGACGGTGGTGATCAACCCGCCCGACGGCGACATGACCGCGTACATCACCTCGCTGCGTTCGCTGCTCGCGCTCGATCTCGACTGGCTCGCACCGGGCCACGGCTTCCTGATGCCCGAGCCGCGCGCGGCGATGGAAAAAGTGATCGCACATCGGCTCAAGCGCGAGGCCACAGTCGTCGCCGCGATGAGAAAAGTGGGGCCTGTGGCTGCGACCGAGTTGCTGCCGGTCGTCTATGCCGATGTGCCGCTGCACCTGCACCCGATGGCGATGCGCTCGCTGACGGCGCACTTGCTGAAGCTTCGCGCCGACGGTGCCGCGACTGACGCCGCGGGCCTGTGGGCGCTGGCCGGCGACTGAGGAAGCGCCGGGCCGGCGTCAGAACTGCTGCGGGTGCACGACGACGATGCTGGTGCGACGACCCGTGACGTCGAAGATCTACACGGTCGCTGCGACACCCGCGCAAGGCCGATACGCGGGCGGGTTGTGCAGCACCTCGACGTCGGCCCGGAACTGGGCCCGATCGGTGCGATTCGCAAACCGGAGGTTGCTGCCCTTGAGGTCGACGAACTGCGACTTGCCGGGCATCAGCACCAGCGTCGTCGCTTCGGCCAGCATCGTGCCGTCGGCATCGAGAAAATTCAGCCGCACGGTGCAGGTACCGCCGAACGCATCGCGCCCGGTGGGCAGGGCCAGCACGCTGAGCCGTGCGGTCTGCTCGGCGACGAGGCCGAGCATCGCCCAGCGCCCCGGCGGATCGGGCTGCGGGTTGAAGGCGAGTGCCGGCGCGGCCGCCGAGAGAGCGAGCGTGCAGGCCGCGATCGAAGACGCGAGGTTGAGGTGCATGTGTGTCTCCCTGAAGGTTCGTGCCGTGGGTGAATCGGGAGGAACAGGTCAGTCGCGCACGCGGTTGCGTCGCATCAGCAGGCCGATCAGGCCGGCGCCGGTGAGCAGCCATGTCTCCGGCTCCGGTACTGGCGGGATGCCACCGACGCCGCAGTTGCCGGGTGCGACGCGACCGCAGCCCGTGTCGTTGATGGATGCGCGTGTGAGCCAGGTGCCGACGCCCATGGTCGCCACGCCCCTGCCCTGGAGCGCGTGGTCTGCCTCGACGAAATCGCCGGTGAAGAAGTTTTGCCCGTGCGCGTCGGTGTCGAGGTGGAACGAGTCGAACGTCAACATCTGCATCGGGGTATTCGGATTGGAATCGAAATAGAAAGTCTCCGAAGTCATCGCCGAGATCTGGTAGTCGGTTGTGCCGGCCAGCGCACCGTCGAACGTGTAGTCGACGCCCGTGTAGCCGAGATAGTCGGCCATCGCCGAAGCCATGCCGTAGTTGCTGTTGAGGCCCCAGAAAGGCGTGTCGGCGACCCAGCCGAACTGCGCCTGCAGCAGCTGCACCTGGTTCAGGCTCGCCGCCGACCAGCCCAGCGGCGTGAACTCGGCGAGTGCGGCATCGAACGAGATGTCGCGGGTGTTGGCGAAGTTGTCGAAGCGGTACCAGTCGAGGTGGTTGACGGTATCGGTGATGTAGCTCCCGTGGTTCACCACACCGGGCGGCGCGGTGACGATGTCGGCCTGCGCGATCGGGGCGGCCAAAGAGGCCGCGAGCGTGGTGGCGGCGGCGAGGAGAAGGCGGTGGTTCATGGTTGTCTTTCGGTGGGCGAACGGCGGTCAGGGAGTGGGGCAATGCACGGCGTCGGGCACGGCGGCGGAGTTGGTCTCCTGCACGAACGTACTGAGCGCTTCGAGCAGATCGGCAACGCTCGCCACGTCGGCGCGCGCGTCGCTCAACACGTGCAGCACCCGGCCCCGGAGCTCGCCCTGCCGGATGCGCGAGTCGCGATGCAACTTCAGCACGAACGTTCGCTCGAGCGGGTGTAGTTGCGCGGTTTGAAGGGCATCGTCCATGTGGCTTCCGATATGCTCGGCTGACTGAGGGGCGCCGTTGCTACAGGCTTCGGCTGGCTTGCACTCTAGGGGCGCCGGCGATGGGAGTCGTCAGGAAACCGTCTTGTTTTGGTCTTGTCCCGAGGGAGCCCAAGTGGCCGGAGACGCGAGTCCGACCCCCGCCGCAGCGCAGCCCGCGACGCTGCATTTCGGCGACTTCCGGCTGGAACCGGGCAACGCCCGACTGACCCACGGATCGCGCCGCATCGAGCTCGCGCCGAAGGCGTTTTCGGTGCTGTGCCACCTGGCAGCGCGCCCCGGCCAGCTGGTCACCAAAGACGAATTGCTCGATGCCGTGTGGGGCCGGCGCTTCGTCAGCGAGTCGGTGCTGAAGACGGCGGTCAACGCCATTCGCGCGGCGCTCGACGACGACCCGCGCCAGCCGACGTTCATCGAGACCGTGTCGCGGCGCGGCTACCGCTTTCTGCTGGCGCAGGCCACCGTGCGGTCACCCGGCGAGGACGCTGCATCGGCATCGGCATCGACATCGACATCTTTGTCGTCGGCGTCGTCGGCGTCGTTCGTCGGTCGCGACGCTGCCCTGGCGCAGCTGTGCGCCTGCCGCGATCTGGCGAGCGGCGGACAACGGCAGCTCGTGCTGGTCGGTGGCGAGGCCGGCATCGGCAAGAGCACTTTGCTGCGTGAGTTCGCAGACCAGGTGCCGGCCGGCGGGATCGTGGTGGCGTTCGGTCAATGCGTAGAGCAGGCCGGCGGGGGCGAGCCCTACCTGCCGATCCTCGACGCTCTCTCCGAGCTGGCGCGCGGCCCGCTCGGCGAGCGCTGGCTCGGCGCACTGTCGCAGGCCGCGCCCACCTGGCTGGCGCAGATGCCGTGGCTCTCGCGTGACGAAGGCCCGGCGCATCGCGTGCGCGAGCTCGCGGGCTCCGGACAGGAACGCATGCTGCGGGAATTCGGGGCGCTGCTCGACGTGGCCACCGCCTCGGATCCGCTGCTGCTCGTGCTCGAAGACATGCACTGGAGCGATCACGCGAGCGTGAGCCTGCTCGACTATCTGGCGCGCCGCCGCGGGGCCGGCCGCTGGATGCTCGTCGCCAGCTACCGGGCCACCGAGCTGGCATTGGCGAAGCATCCGCTGCAGGCGCTGCGCCAAGAGCTGCGTGTGCACAAGCTCTGCGCCGAGGTCGTGCTGGAGCCGTTCAGCGAGGCCGAGGTCGGCATGTATCTGCACCGTCGCCTCGGCCCGCAGTCGACACCCCATCGCGTCGGGCTTGCACGCGCACTCCATGCCCACACCGAAGGGCTGCCGTTGTTCCTCGCCAATGTGCTCGACGACATCGAGAGCGACGCGACGATCTCGCTCGTGGGTGGCCTCTGGAGCGACCCTGCCCACGCGCTCGGCGAGCTGCATCTGCCTGAGACCGTCGTGGGCGTCGTCGAGCGGCAGATCGATCGGTTGCCTGGCGACCTGCGAGACCTGCTGGAAGCTGCGAGCGTGCTCGGCTTCGAGTTCGCTCACCCGCTGCTGGCACGCCTGCTGGGTCAGGAAGCGAACGATCTGGCCACGCGCTGCGACGGCCTGGTGCGTCGCGCCGAGTGGCTGCGCCCTGCTGGCATCACGGCCTTGCCCGACGGCTCGCTCAGCGGTCGATATGCCTTTCGTCATGCGCTCTACCGGCGTGTCTTCCACGAGCGGCTGGCACCGGCCCGCCGCATCCACCTGCACCTGCGCGCCGCCGACCTGCTGCAGGCGACGCCGCTGCTGCACGGCCATCAGGTGGCCGTCGAACTGGCCCAGCACTACGAAGCAGCTCGCGACACCGCGGCCGCTTCGGGCCTGGCCTTGCCGAAGGCCGCGCGCGGCGCGATCACCTGGCGCCTGCGCGCGGCGCGCGCCGCGGTGGCGATGCACGCGCCCGTCGACGCCTTGGCGCATTTCGCTCGGGCCGAGAAGGCTGGCGCTGCAGCCGGCGAGCGGGTGCGCATGTTGGGCGATTGCGCCGACCTGCACCAGCAGCTCGGCGCCGGCGCGAAAGCCTTGTCGGCCAGCACCACCGCACTGGTCGAGGCCCGGGCCGCGGGCGATGCGTCGCTGTGGCAGGAAGCGATGGTCAGGCGCGCCCAGATCGCGCAGCAGAACGACTTTCAGGTCGAGGCGGTCGCCTTCGTCGACGAGCTCCTCGCGCACGCCGAGCCCGTGCCCGCCACGCGCCTGGCCACCGCACTCGGAGTGAAGGCCGAAGCACTCGATGCATTGGGCCGACCCCGCGAGGCCGACGAGGCGGCGCAGCAGGCCTTGGCCGCCTTGCCCGACGACGCCGACGCGGCCCGAGCGCGCCATGCGGCAGGCCGCGTCGCGGCGCACTTCCAGCGAGGCGAGTTCACGCGGGGGCTCGCGGTCATCGATGCGGCCCTCGTGCTCTACGAGCGCCTTGGCGATGCGGTCGGCGCGGCCACCATGCTGAACCGCAGGGGCGTGTTCCAGCTCAAGCTCGGCCGTCCCCAGGATGCCGAGGCGACGCTGCTCGATTCGCGCGAGCGTTCGCGCGCCGTGCACGACGTGCAGGGCCAGCGTAGCTGCATCCTCAACCTCGTCAAGCTGCTCACCGACCGCGGCGATGCCGAGCGCGCGTTGGTCCTGCTCGACGAAGGATCGACGTTGGCGGCAGGGTTCGAAAGCCGGGTGACCGAATGCGCTTTCCTCAGCGGATTCTTTTACTGCAACTATCTGCGCGGCGATCTCGGTGCCGCGTTGCAAGACGCCGACCGCGTGCTGGCGAGCGCAGCCACGCTCAGCTCCGTCTACTGGCGGGTTGGCTCGCTCATCCTGGTGTCGGACCTCTACATTCACCTCAGTGCGCTCGACCGAGCTGCCGAATTGATCGGCGAGGCGGTTCACCAGACCGAGACCCGGCAGGCCTCGCATCTCTGGCCGCGTGTGGCGTTGCACCGCGCCTGGCTCGACGTGTTGGCCGGCGACGCCAAGGGCGCGCTTGCCCGACTCGACGACATCGGCAGCGCTGGGGCGCCGGTGCAGGACGAAGACCTGGCTTCGATCGCCCGCGTACGCGCCGAGGCGTGGTTCGCGCTCGGCGATCCGCGAGCGGTGATCGAAACACTCGCGTCATTCGATGGCGCGCCGACACAGGAGGTCTGGGCGCTGATGCTCGCGCTGCGTCTGCGTGCGCAGATCCAGTTGGGCTCGGTTGCCGCTGCGGACGTGGCTCGAGCGCACACCGAGCTCGCCGACGTGCGTCTGCCGGCGCTCGAAAGCCTCGTGCTGCGGCGCGCGCTCGCTGCGGCGATTGCCCTTGGCGGAGACGCCGCGGTGGCTGCGGAGGAAACCGCTCATGTCGTGGCGCAGCGCGAGCGCCTGCTTGCGTCGCTGGCCGGCTCGGCGATGCCGGCTTCGGTCTACCTTGGAACGGGCAGCGCGCTTCACGCCTGACGCGCGGCGCGATGCCGCCGCCTACATGTTGCGCCGGTATTGCCCGCCGACGGAAAACAGCGCATCGGTGATCTGGCCGAGCGAGCAGCAGCGCACGGCACGCATCAGCACCTCGAACACGTTGCGGTTGTCGATCACCGAGCGTTGAAGCTCGGCCAGCATCGCCGGCGCTTCTGCCTCGTGGCGCGCCTGGAAATCGGCCAGACGCGATAGCTGACTCCGCTTTTCGATATCGGTCGAGCGCTGCAGCTCCACCGACTTCGCAGCAGCGTCACCGTGCGGGTTGCGAAAGGTGTTCACGCCCACGATCGGGTACTCGCCCGTGTGCTTCTGCATCTCGTAGTGCATCGACTCTTCCTGGATCTTGCCGCGCTGGTAGCCGGTTTCCATCGCGCCCAGCACGCCGCCGCGCTCGGCGATCTTCTCGAACTCGGCCAGCACCGCTTCTTCCACCAGCTCGGTCAGCTCGTCGATGATGAATGCGCCCTGGCTCGGGTTCTCGTTCTTCGCCAGGCCCCACTCGCGGTTGATGATGAGCTGGATGGCCATCGCCCGGCGCACCGAATCTTCGGTGGGCGTGGTGATGGCCTCGTCGAAGGCGTTGGTGTGCAGCGAGTTGCAGTTGTCATAGATCGCGATCAGCGCTTGCAGCGTGGTGCGGATGTCGTTGAACTGCACCTCTTGGGCATGCAATGAGCGACCGCTCGTCTGCACGTGGTACTTGAGCTTTTGCGAGCGCTCGTTGGCACCGTAGCGGTCTCTCATCGCCACCGCCCAGATGCGCCGTGCCACGCGGCCCATCACGGTGTACTCCGGGTCCATGCCGTTCGAAAAGAAGAAGCTCAGGTTGGGCGCGAAGTCGTCGACCTTCATGCCGCGGGCGAGATAGGCCTCGACGAACGTGAAGCCATTGCTGAGCGTGAAGGCGAGCTGGCTGATGGGGTTCGCGCCGGCTTCGGCGATGTGATAGCCCGAGATGCTCACCGAGTAGAAATTGCGCACCTTGTGCTGCACGAACCACTGTGCGATGTCGCCCATCACCTTCAGCGAGAACTCGGTCGAGAAGATGCAGGTGTTCTGGCCCTGATCTTCCTTGAGGATGTCGGCCTGCACGGTGCCGCGGACGTTTTCCTCGACCCAGGCGGCGATGCCGGCGGCCTCGTCGGTGCTGGGTTCGCGCGCTTCCTTCTCGCGAAAGGCATCGAGCTTCTGGTCGATGGCGGTGTTCATGAACATCGCCAGGATCGTGGGCGCCGGGCCGTTGATCGTCATGCTCACCGAAGTGCCCGGGCTCGTGAGGTCGAAGCCCGAATACAGCACCTTCATGTCGTCGATGGTGGCGATGCTCACGCCCGAGTTGCCCACCTTGCCGTAGATGTCGGGCCGCAGCGCCGGGTCGTTGCCGTAGAGCGTGACCGAGTCGAACGCGGTCGATAGCCGTTTGGCCGGCATGCCGGCCGAGAGCAGCTTGAAGCGGGTGTTGGTCTTGAAAGCGTCGCCTTCGCCAGCGAACATGCGCGTCGGGTCTTCGCCCTCGCGCTTGAACTGGAACGTGCCAGCGGTGTAAGGAAAGGCACCGGGCACGTTGTCGAGCAGCAGCCACTTGAGGATCTCGCCGTGATCCTCGTAGGTGGGCAGCGAAACCTTGCGGATGGTGTTGCCGGAGAGCGTGGTGTGGACGAGCGAGGTGCGGATCTCGCGGTCACGCACTTTGACCACGTACTCGCTGCCGGCGTACGCCGCCTGCAGCGCCGGCCAGCCGGCGAGCAGCTTCTTCGCTCGCGCATCGAGCCGCGCCTCTCGCTCGTCGGCCAGGCCGTTGACGGCGACGACGGCGTTGGTCTTGCTCGGATTGGCCTCGGTCAGCATGCGGCCGCTCTCGCGCAGCTGCTGCACCTCGCGGGCGAGCCGCGATTGCGCCAGCGCCGAGCGCTTGTAGGCATGGACGGCGTCGGCTATCTCGGCAAGGTAGCGCACGCGAGCCGGCGGCACGATCGGCACCTGGTGCGTGCTGTGCCTCGTGGTGGCCGGCGGCAGCGTGCCTTCCTGCGAAAGCGTCAGTCCGAGCGTGGCGAGCCGAGGCTTCATCGCCTGATAGAGCGCGGTCACGCCGTCGTCGTTGAAGCGGCTCGCCATGGTGCCGAACACGGGCATGGCGTCGGGGCTTTGCATGAACGCCTCGCGGTTGCGCTGCACCTGCTTGGCGACATCGCGCAGCGCGTCGGCCGCGCCCTTGCGGTCGAACTTGTTGATGGCCACGAATTCCGCGAAGTCGAGCATGTCGATCTTCTCGAGCTGGCTCGCGGCGCCGAACTCCGGCGTCATCACATAGACGGGCACGTCGACCAGCGGCACGATGGCGGCGTCGCCCTGGCCGATGCCCGAGGTCTCGACGATGACGAGGTCGAAGCCGGCCACTTTCACCGCGGCGAGCACGTCGGGCAGAGCGGCGCTGATCTCGGAGCCGAAGTCGCGCGTGGCGAGCGAGCGCATGAACACCTTCGGCCCCTCGCTCCAAGGGGCAATGGCGTTCATGCGAATGCGGTCGCCCAGCAGCGCGCCACCGCTCTTCCTCCGCGACGGGTCGATGCTGATCACCGCGATGTGCAAGGCATCGCGCTGGTCGAGCCGCAGCCGGCGGATGAGCTCGTCGGTGAGGCTCGACTTGCCCGCGCCGCCGGTACCGGTGATGCCGATCACCGGCGTGGTCGTCACGGTCTTCGAAGCGGCGCGCAGCTCGTCGAGCAGCGGGGCGGCGACGGCATTGTTTTCGATCGCCGTGAGCAGTTGCGCCAGTGCCCGGCGCGCCTTCTCGCCGCGGCCGCGGATGGCTGCGAGTGCGTCCGGCGCACGCGGCGCGAGGTCGACGTCGCAGCGCATCATCATCTCGCCGATCATCCCGGCCAGGCCCATGCGCTGGCCGTCTTCCGGGCTGTACACGCGCTCGACGCCGTAAGCCTGCAGCTCGGCGATCTCGCTCGGCACGATCACGCCGCCGCCGCCGCCGAACACCCGCACGTGCGCGCCGCCGCGCTCCCTGAGCAGATCGATCATGTACTTGAAGTACTCGACGTGGCCGCCCTGGTAAGAGCTGATCGCGATGCCCTGCACGTCTTCCTGCATTGCTGCCGTGACCACTTCGTCGACCGAGCGGTTGTGGCCGAGGTGGATCACCTCGGCGCCCATGCCCTGCAGGATGCGCCGCATGATGTTGATGGCCGCGTCGTGGCCGTCGAACAGGCTCGCCGCGGTGACGAAGCGCACCTTGTTGACGGGGCGGTACTCGGCCAGCGCCGTGTAGTCGGCAGAGAGTTCGGTCATGGCCGGCGGTTCATACGACCCTGATGCTGAAGAGCGCAGGATCGCCCGTCGGGAAGCGCAGCTTCATGCCTTCCAGCGCCTGCTTGACCACGCCGGCGATCATCAGGTTGCGGTGTGTCTTCGAGTCGGCCGGCACGATCGTCCAGGGCGCCCAGCGTGTTCCGGTGGCCGCGATGGCGGCACCGTAGGCCGCCTGATAGTCGCCCCACAGCTTTCTCTCCTCGAGGTCGCCGACCTGGAATTTCCAGTGCTTGGCAGGGTCGTCGAGGCGCTCCTGCAGGCGCACGCGCTGCTCTTCCTTCGAGATGTGGAGCATGAACTTCAGCACCCTTGTGCCGGTCTCGACCAGCATGCGTTCGAAGTCGTTGATGTGGGCGTAGCGCTGA
>Ga0123339_10003742_pt1 | contig 10086 bp, 10 predicted proteins | sample lystaG_FD_89956 | JGI IMG/M metagenome (GOLD analysis project Ga0123339, IMG submission 89956) | Glacier valley bacterial and archeal communities from Borup Fiord, Nunavut, Canada, to study Microbial Dark Matter (Phase II) -... | ecosystem: Environmental > Aquatic > Freshwater > Ice > Glacier ... | reverse complement strand
TGCCGTCGGACGTGACCGGGGTGTCGATCTTCAACCAGAAGACGACCGAGTTCGAGTTCCGCCCCGGCCCCGTCTTCGCGCAAACCCTCCTCACCGACGAGATCAACCGCGCCACCCCGCGCACCCAGGCCGCGCTCCTCGAAGCGATGGGCGAGCGCCGCGTCAGCGTCGACGGCCAGACTTACGTCTTGAAGCCGCCCTTCCTGGTGATCGCCACGCAAAACCCCGTCGATCAGGAGGGCACCTTCCCGCTGCCCGAAGCCCAACTCGACCGCTTCCTCGTCAAGCTGAGCCTCGGCTACCCCAGCTACGAGGAAGAGTCGCGGATGCTCACCCGCTTGCAGCGCGGCCACCCCATCGACGACTTGCAGCCGGTCGTGACGGCCGCCGACATCATCGCCTGCCAGGACGCGGTGCGCGAGATTCACGTCGACGAGAAGGTGAAGCGTTACATCCTCGACATCGTCCACGGCAGCCGCGAGCACGAGGACATCACCCTGGGCGGCAGCCCCCGCGCCTCGATCGCGATGTTCCGCTGCTCGCAAGCGCTGGCAGCGTTGCAAGGCCGCGACTTCGTGATCCCCGACGACGTGAAGCGCATGGCGCAACCGGTGCTGAACCACCGCGTGATCCTGAAGCCCGAGAGCCGGCTGCGCAAGAAGACGCCGTCGGTGGTGGTGAAGGAGATCGTGGACGACGCCCGCGTGCCGATCGTCGAGCGCGAGTACGCGGTGAACAAGGAGTACTTCGCGTAAGGCGAGCCAGAAGCGTCAGCGCCCGGAGTCTGGGCGCGGACGATGGGGGAGCCTAACCGACTGCGGCGTCCTTCGCTGGCAACGGCTCCAGCCGCTCGGCGAGCGTCAGTAACGCGGCCGCGATGGCCCTCGCCTCGTCGGCCGTTAGTTCCACAGGGTCGCCGAACTTGGTGACTGCCTTGAGCATGACCGACGAATCGTACTCTAGCCAGCAGGTCACATCGCCGGCCGGCTCAACGAACTCACGCCCTACGGACCCTGCCATCGGTATGTCCCTTCACTGGCGCGTCAGCTTAGCCGCCGGCGGGGGACCGTAGTCAACGAACCACAAGAACATTCGCGCCCTGCCGGTCGGTTCCAGAAGTTCATTAGGCGTTCTTCGCTGCTGCCACTAGCACCCGAAGCTCCTCGATCTGCTGCCGCATACGCTCTCGCTGGTTGGGGCTGAAGACGGGTCCGAACTTCGACTCTGTGATCTCTAGTTCCAGCAGCCGCGACTCCGCCCCAAGTTCCGTCATGCGGTTTAGGTGGCTCACCGCCTGCTTGCCCTCTTCGGCCAGCTTACCGAGTTCCAAAGTTACCGGGCCGACGACCGCTTTGCCCCCCTCCGCAGAGCGGATGAATCGGTCGAGGACAAGCGTGAGCGGTTTCCGGAACGCGAGCACAAAGACGACGCCGACCATCGGCCACGAGATGAGGATCGAGCCGATGGCCTTCACCCAATCGAGAGTAGAGTCTTGCACCCGTTCGCCTCCGTCTTCCGTCACCGTACTTCTCGTCGCCCTGCACTCGCGCAACCCCAGGACCACCACTCATTGCCACCGGCACGCATCCTAACCCAACCAGGCGACCGACGCAACGGCCTCCCCCACGACGCCCGCGTGCCGATCGTCGAGCGCGAGTACGCGGTGAACAAGGAGTACTTCGCGTAAGGCGAGCCAGAAGCGTCAGCGCCCGGAGTCTGCGCGCGGGCGATGGGGAACGGCTACCAAGGTGCGGTAGCGGGTTCGGTGTCTGCGGCTCACCACTGCCGGCGGCTGAACTGAACCGGGTAGTAGCGGTCGAGCGGCGGGCCGCTGGGGACGAACCGCACGCCCCACAACCCGTAGGTGTCGCCATCCAGCACCAGCAATACCTCGAACACTTCCGACGCATCGATCGCATTGCGTCCGAACTCGACGCCTTGTAGCTCCCACGGCCCCGACCCCTCGAACCGCTCCGGAACCACGAACGCCGACAGGTACCCGTTGGCCTCGGCTACGAACTCGTCGAGCCGGGCGGCGACAAACCCGGCTACGTCCAGCCGGGCGTGATCGGGGCCGTCCGGCTCGCCGGCCACCACGAACTCGGCCCCGCGGTGGTCGTAGGCCCACGTCCCCTCGGCGGCCAGGTGCCGCAGGGATGCGGGATCGACCGGTAGCCGCTCCTCGCCCCGCTCGACACCTCGCACCGCGACGCCCTCCTAGCCGAACGACCCCGCTCAGCCGCGACTCGGGCTGAGGAGCCGATGAGTTTTGCGTAGCCTACATGCCCCCGCTGCCTGCTGCATTGCTTGGTTCGGCGTCATCGTCTGGCTGAACTAAACTGACAGTCATATGAACCCAAACTTCGGTGGCGACACACTGACGCATGAGACGCCGGTTCAGGCTGTAGCCGAAGCCGGTGGTGTTGAGGGTAACGAACTCTGTAGTAAACTCGAGATACAGGTCGATGTCTTCCAACCCAGGGGTCTGCCTCAACTTCCTAAACTCGCTACCGTGTGCCTTCAGGTAGTCCGCGGCGCGGGATTGCTGCTCGTTGAATGGCACCGAGAGTCCGTCCCCCAGCACGATCTCGATGCCACTGATGTCGTACACGACTCCCGTAACCGCGCGGGACCGCTGCTCACCTCAATGGACGACGTGGTCCGGCTTGAGCGTGGAGGCGGCCAGGAAGGCGTCAACGTCGAACGCCACGCCGCCGGCGGACAGCCGGAAATTCTCATGGAGCCGACGCGAGTAGGGGCGGTATTCATCCATTGTACCTGTCCCTTTCTACCGCCGAGCGACCAGCTCAACTGCAGCGGGGGCGAAGAAAGCAAGCACGTCACGGAAAGCCTACGTGCCCGACCGGTCAGGTGTAGCATCGGGTTAAGCGCTCGTCTCTTGGCCGTGCGACCCTGGCTCCTCAAATGGCAAAGCGATCAGCCGCTCCGCCGGCATCTCGCCGCAGGAGACTGCCACCCGACAAGGTCCGCACAGGAACACGCCTCTCAGTGGCGACCCCGACATGACGCCGGCGACCTGATCCGGCTTGGAGTGGTCCGTCGTCCATCCGCCGCACGCCACACATCGGGTGAGGTTTATCTCCGGCTCGTTTAGGTGGTGGTACGAGCACGCCCCGGTCGATTCGCAGCCCGGCTCTGCGGCTGCGGCCGCCCGGACCGCCTCCGACAACCGGCGGGCGGTGTCGCATAGCCGCTCGCCGAAAGTGTCGTCGTCCGTCGCGCCATGGAATACGACGCCGAGGTTGATCAGCACCAGACGGGGTTCTGTTGATCCTGGCCTCACTTTGTTCGCCCTTCTGTCGCCGAACTTCTAACCCGCTTACCCACCCACAGAACCTATTGCCGGTCAAGCCGCATCCTAACCCAACCCCGCACCGCACGCAATCGCCGGCCGCCGGTTGCGCGCCGGGAATTCGCCCGCCGCCCGCGGCCCGCGTACTCTAGACTCGTCACGGCGGACCCGGCGCGAGGCGACTGTATGTGGCTCATGTACCCGATCGACGCGGACGACGTGCGGGCCGCCCGCCGCGGCGTCCGGCTGGTGTTCGCCGCGTCGGCGGTCTGGTACGCCGGGTTCGCCCTCGTCACCGCCTTCGGCTCCGGGCCGGTCCTCGAAAAGCTCTACGGCAAGTTCGAGGAGTCGCCCGAGGGGCCGCGCAACGTCGTGCCGCTGCTCGCGCTGCTGGCCGCCTGGGCACTCTCCGGCGGCCTGCGGCTGCTCGGCTACCGACTCACCCGCACGCTCGCCGGGGCGCTCGGCACCCCCGAGAGCGTGTCGCTGGCGACCGTCGGGGCCGTCGTCTCGGTCGGCGCGGTCGTCACCATCAAGTTCGGCGTCACCGGGCTGCTGGCGCTCGTGGCAGTCGCCGGCGCGGCCCTGGAACTCCGCTTCCTGCGCTTCCCCGCGACCCTCTTCGGCATGGTCGTCTCGGCCGACGCGGTGCGCTGGGTCAACCGCTACTTCTGGGCGCGCGCGGCGTGGCTCGCGCTGCTGGTGCCGCCGGCGCTGGTGCTGCTGGTCGCCCACATCCTCACCGACATCCCGTACAACGAGGGCGGGCCGTACCAGCACGCCATCCGCACCGTCAACGGCCTGCTCTACCCGGTGTTCCGCGCCTTCGGGCTGCTGGCGCTCGGCGCGATGCCCACCGTGGTCGCGCTGTACTGGGTGACCCTGTTCCGGCTCGACCGGGCCTTGCCGCGCATCCTCGACCCGAACGGCCCGACGGTCTCGCTGCCGCCGCCGGTCAAGCCGGGGTTCGACCAGTTGAAGCAGGTCTTGCAGCCGCAGGACTGGTGACGCCCCCCCCCTCAACCCCCGACGAGAACCGCCATGCCGTACCAGTTGGTCGAGGACGCCTACGGGGACGCGCGGAACGCCGCCGCGCTCGCCGCCGCGTCGTAGTTCGCCTACTACGCCGAGGCGGACGGGGTCGAGGCCTTCCGCGCCGAACTCGGGCTGGCCGCGAAACTCGTCGGCGTCAACAACACGCAGGCTTACGTCGCCGAGGACGCCGACCGCGTCGTGGTCGCCTTCCGCGGCAGCGAAGGCCCGACTACCGTCGACGGCCTGAAGGACTGGTTCCTCACCAACGCGATGAACCTGCTCGTGCAGCCGGCCGGGCCGCTGGCGACCGAGTTCCTGGCCGCGGGCGTCGGGGCGCGCTGGCACCTCGGCTTCGTCACCGCGGTCACCGACATCTGGCCGCCGCTGCACGCCGAAGTCGCCGCGAAGCTGGCCGCCAAGGAGCGGCCGCTGTGGGTCACCGGCCACAGCCTCGGCGGGGCGCTGGCGCTGCTCGCCTCGTGGCTGTTCCTGCGTGACGGCGTGTCGCCGCACCAAATCTCGACGTTCGGCGGGCCGATGGTCGGCAACGCGGTCGTCGCGGCGGCCTTCGACCGCGAGTTCGCCGGCAAGCTGTTCCGCTACGTCAACGCCCCCGACCCCGTGCCGCTGCTGCCGATGATGAGCGTGACGGCCAACGACTTCGCCCACCCCGAGAAGCGGATGCTGCTGGGCGACGCCGCGCAGTCGGCCGACCTGGTCGCCTACCTGCGGGCCTCCGCCGGCGACGCCGCCGGCGCGATCGTCGGCGGCCAGGTCGCGGACAAGCTCTGGGAGGTCGTCAAGGGCCGCCTCGTCGCGCACCTGCTGACCGACTACCGCAAGCTCATCGGCTGACGACTCCCCCGGCGACCGGCCAGGCGTCAGCCCGCCGTTGGCCTCCCGACGCGACGGCTACGACCCCGGCGAAGTTTCCGCACCCCCCTTGCGCCAGGCGTTCGCGCACGCCGGCCCCGCCGATCGCCCCCTTCTGCGCGCACGGAAAACCCGGTCCCACTTCCTCGGCTGCTGACAAGACGGTTACGCGGCGCGACAGAAGACTCGGCGTCACGAACATCCGACAATTCGACCGCGCGTGGGCGGTGCGGACGTATGCTGGTGCGAACAACGCGGAACCGGGGCGGTCAGACTATGGACTTCGACGAGTTCTTCCGCCAGGCCACCGGCCACGCCCCGTACCCGTTCCAGCGAGAGTTCGCCGCGGCGGGGGTGTTGCCGCACCTCGTCCAGGCCCCGACCGGCGCGGGCAAGACGGCGACCGCGGTCCTCGGCTGGCTCTACCGCCGGCACACGCGCCCCGCGGAGACGCCGCGGCGGCTCGTCTACTGCCTGCCGATGCGCGTCCTCGTCGAGCAGTCCGCCGGCGTCGCCAAGCAGTGGATTCAGAACCTCAAGCTCGACGTGCCGGTCCACGTGCTCATGGGCGGGGCCGAGGCGGGGGCGTGGGCGCTGCGCCCGGAGCGGCCGGCGGTGCTCATCGGCACGCAGGACATGCTGCTGTCGCGGGCGCTCAACCGCGGCTACGGGGCGTCGCGCTTCCACTGGCCGATCGACTTCGCCTGGCTGAACAGCGACTGCCTGTGGGTGTTCGACGAGCCGCAACTGATGGGCGCGGGCGTCGGCACGTCGGCCCAACTCGCCGGCCTGCGTCAGAGACTCGGCACCCAAGGCCCGTGCGCGTCGGTCTGGATGTCGGCGACCCCCGAACGCACCTGGCTCGACACCGTCGATTTCGCCGGCGACAACCGCGAGGGCGAGCCGCTAATGCTCAAGAAAGACGACTACGACGAGGCGTTGCCGCTGCACAAGCGGATGACCGCGGCGAAGACGTTGGCGCGACTGCCGATCGAGCCGACGACGGACGCCAAGGTGTTGACGAAGGCGGTTGCCCAGTACGCCTTCGACAACCACGTCGCGGGGACGCAAACCCTCGTGATCGTCAACACCGTCGATCGCGCCAAGGCCGTGTACGACGAGTTGGCGAAGCTCCGCAAGAAGTCGCCGACGCCGAAGCTCGTGCTGGTCCACTCGCGGTTCCGCCCGCAGGAGCGGCGGCCCCTCAACGCGGCGCTGCAACTCACCGGCGTCGATGCGGCCGACCGCATCCTCGTGGCGACGCAAGTCGTCGAGGCGGGGGTCGATATTTCGAGCCGCACGCTGGTCACCGAACTGTGCCCGTGGCCGAGCGCCGTGCAGCGTATGGGCCGCAACAACCGCACCGGCGACGACGGGCCGGGCCGCGTCTTCTGGGTGGACACCGACGCCAAGTTCGCGTTGCCCTACGAGGAACTCGACCTCGACTTCGCGCGGACGATGCTGACGAAACTCGAAGGCTGCGACGTGTCGCCGAAGTCGCTCGACGACTTCAAGAAGCGCGAGGACTTCACGCTGCTGTTCGAGCACAAGCATGTCTTGCGGCGGCGCGACTTGCTCGACCTGTTCGACACGACGGCCGACCTGTCGGGCAACGACATCGACGTGGCCCGCTTCGTCCGCAGCGACGAGCCGTCCACCGACGTGCAAGTCTTCTGGCGCAAGTTCGCCGACAAGCCCGACGAGGATGGCCCGACGCGCGACGAGCTGTGCAGCGTCCCCGTCCGAGATTTCCGGGATTTCGTCGAGAAGAAGTCGAAGGAGAAGGTCACGGCGTACTTTTGGGACCACCTCGACGATGACTGGGTGAAACTCGACCACCAGAAGGTCCGGCCGGGCCTCGTGGTGCTGCTGCCGACGACGGCCGGCGGCTACACCGTCGAGCGCGGCTGGGACAGCGCCTCGACGGCCGCCGTCGTGCCAGTCCCGAGGGCACTGTCGAAGCCGGAGGAGGCGACCGGCGGCGACCCGCTCTCGGCGTCGGGCGTCGCGCTGTCGATCGCCGCGCACACCGCCAACGTCGTGGGTCGGCTGGGCGAACTGCTGGCCGCCATCCCGCTGGGCGATCCCGCGGAGGCGCTGCGAACCGCGGCGGTCTGGCACGACGTGGGCAAGGCGCACTGGGCGTTCCAGCACGGGATGCGTGGGGCCAACCCGGCGCTCGTCGCGGGGACGCTGTGGGCGAAGTCGGGCAACCGCGCGAAGCTCACGCACGGCCGCAAGTTCTTCCGGCACGAGTTGGCGTCGGCGCTGGCGATGCTGCACGCGAAGACGCCGTTCCTGGCCGCCTACGTCGTCGCCGCGCACCACGGCAAGGTCCGCCTCGGCATCCGCAGCCTGCCGGGCGAGGAGCCGCCGGAGGAAGACCCCGAATGCCTCTTCGCGCTCGGCGTCTGGCACGGCGACCCGCTGCCCGACGTGGCCCTCGACGGCTTCACGGTGCCCGCGGCGGCGCTCGACCTGTGGCCGATGCGGCTCGGCGGCGACGCGAGTTGGACGGCCCAGGCGCTCGACCTCCTCGCCGAGTTCGGCCCGTTCCGGCTGGCGTACTTCGAGGCACTCCTGCGGGCCGCCGACGTGTACGCCAGCGAACAGGAGGGCCGCACCCGTGGTTAACGCAATCGCACTCCCCGGCTGCACGCCGGAGCCGCTGATGGGGTATTTGAAAGCGCTCGGCCTCTTCCGCCTCGTCGCCACGCAAGCCGACCCGGCCGCGCGGCTGAGCTGGGCCAACGGCGTCGCCGTGTTGCACACGACCCTCGACCGCGCCGGGCTGCTCGACTTCTTCGTGAACCGCTATTGTCCGACGCCGGTGCTCGCGCCGTGGAACGGCGGCGGCGGCTTCCAGGGCGGCGGCGAAGGCCCCGTCGAGGCGGTCGCCCGCGGCACCTCCCCCCGCTTCGCCGAGTACCGCGACACGATCACGGCGCTGCGGCAGTTCCCGCCGATGGACGCGGCGTTCCCCAAGGAGCGGCTGCTGGAGCGCTGCCGCAACGAACTCCCCGACGCGGCCGTCGCCTGGCTCGACGCTTGTGTCGTGCTCGGCGAGGAGCGCGTCGGCTACTTCGCCCTGCTCGGCACCGGCGGCAACGACGGCCGGCTCGACTTCACGAGTAACTTCCTCCAACGGCTCGAAGATGTCATCGCGCTGGATGCCGACGCGGACGCCCCGAAGAACTCGGACGACGCCTTGAAGGCGGCGCTGTTCGCCGACACGCTCGTGACGCTCACCGACGCCGCGGTCGGGCAGTTCAACCCCGGCGGCGTCGGCGGCCCCAACGGCGGCCAGCGCAAGTTCGAGGCGGCCAGCCGCGTCAACCCCTGGGACTTCGTCCTCATGGTCGAGGGTGCCCTGCTCTTCGCCGGCTCCGTCGCCCGCCGGCTCAACGCGACCGGCGTCGGCCGCGCGGCGTTCCCGTTCACCGTCGAGTCGGTCGCCGTCGGCTACGGCTCCTCGGCCGCCAAGGAGGAGACTTCTGACGGCTCGCGCGCCGAACTCTGGCTGCCGCTCTGGGACCGGCCGTTCACCTTCCCCGAGGCCCGGCAACTCTTCGGCGAGGGCCGCGCCCAGCTCGGCCGGCGGCAGGCGAAGAACGCCGTCGAGTTCGGCCTGGCGGTCAACCTGCTCGGCGTCAGCCGCGGTGTCACGGCGTTCGCCCGGTACGGCTTCCTGAAGCGCAACGGCCTGGCCTTCCTGGCGTCGCCGCTGGGCCGCGTGCCGGTCACGCCGCGGCCGCAGGCCCGCCTGCTCGACGACCCGTCGCTGCGCGACTGGGTCGATCGCCTGCGTCGGGCCTGCAACGACAAGGACAAGACGCCGGCCCGCTACCAGGCCGCCCTGCGCGACATCGACCGCGCGACCTTCGCCTTCGCCGTGCGCAGCGAGTCGGGGAACGACGCGAAGTCCCTCGTCGAGGTGCTGCGGGCGCTCGGCCGGGCGGAGCGGACGCTGGCGAAAGGCCTCGCCTTCTGCGCCGACAAGTTCGTCAAGCCGCTCGCCGGACTGTCGGCCGACTGGCTTGCACTGGCCGACGACGGCAGCGACGTTTTCAGACTGGCGGCCAGTCTGGCGGGCGTCCGGGGCGAGGGCAAGGTCGGGCCGATGCGGGCGTTCCTCGAAGAAGTCGAGGCCGCGCGCTACGTCAACTGGTCGCCGGGGAGCACGTCGGCGGTCTGGTCGGCCCGGCCGCTCGCGGACAACCTCGCCGCCGTGTTCCGCCGCCGGCAGATGGAGGCGTTCCGCGCCGGCGAGGACGGCGTGCCGCTGGCGTGCAAGCGCCCCGCCCGGCTCGACGACGTGCTGGCGTTCCTGCACGGCGAGACCGACGACGACAAGCTGAGTGACCTTCTCTGGGGCCTCGTCGCCGTCGATTGGCGTAAGGCTCCGCGCACTAAGGCCGAGCGCGGCGTGCGGGCGGTCCCCTTCGCCTTCGGGGTGCCGCGGCTGGTCGTCAAGCCGCTGGCGTACCGCGGCCGCGCGGTGCCGGACACGACCCGCTGCGCCTGGACGATCGACCGCACCGCCGCGGCCGGGGTGAAGGCCGACGCGGGGGCCTTCGACCGGCTCGCATCGGGCCGAATCGACGCGGTCGCCGAGTGCGTGACGCACGCCGCCGGCCGGCTGAAGTCGGGCGGGCTGCTCGTCCGCGGCTACCGCAACCGCGGCCGTGCCGGCCAGCCCCTCGAAGTCTCGCGGAGTTTCGACCCGACGCGGCTACTCGCCGCGATGCTGTTCCCCTTGCCGAACCGCGACCTGGTCCGGATCGCCAACGCCGTTTTGTCCGCCCCCGAATCGGAGGAATGACCGTGCCCATTGACTTTGACGCGCTGAAGAACCAGCCGCGGAT
>Ga0123339_10003741_pt1 | contig 10086 bp, 9 predicted proteins | sample lystaG_FD_89956 | JGI IMG/M metagenome (GOLD analysis project Ga0123339, IMG submission 89956) | Glacier valley bacterial and archeal communities from Borup Fiord, Nunavut, Canada, to study Microbial Dark Matter (Phase II) -... | ecosystem: Environmental > Aquatic > Freshwater > Ice > Glacier ... | reverse complement strand
GTGGTACTTGCCGATCTCTTCGATCGCGCGACCATCACGCTTGGTCTTCGAGTCCATCACGACGACGCGGTAGAAAGGGGCGTGCTTCTTGCCGAAGCGCTTGAGGCGAATCTTGACAGCCATGGCTGTGTCTCCTTGTGTATTCGGTGTGAGCCGGGCGGGTCTCCCGCGGGTGCGGGGCGCCTGACAAGACGAATGGCCGCCCATAGCGCAGGCGACAGCGGACAAGTATGCCAGATTTTTGGTCTGCGGCGCGAGTCGCGCCCTGCACGCGACGTTCTAGTCGAGAACTGAGGGCCATCCGGAGGAGGCGTGTGCCGCGAAGGCGCCGTCACAGCGCTCGTTCGTGATCACCAACGCCTCGTATCCGGAGTCCAGCGCGGCGGACAGCACCGGCTCTCCTCCGGCCGCGATAGCCGTGGCCCATGCGTCAGCGTTCACCATATCGCCGGCCACGACGGAGACCTGCAAGTAGTGGCGCGCTCCCGCGCCCGTGGTCGGGTCCCAGATGTGATCACCGTGTTGCGCCGAGCCCGAGGTCGCGAGCGCCCTGAAGCGCCCGCCCAGGGTCACGACGTCGACCACGGGAGTGCCTGTCGGGTCTCCCTTGACGCGTGGATCCGCGATGCCAATGCGCCAGGTGTGGCCCTCCCCAGACACGAGGATGTCCCCGCTTGCTCCCACCATCCACGAACTCGCGCCCACATGGTCGAACGCCTGCGCGCCCTTGGCCACGGCCCATCCCTTGACGATGCCCGACGGGTCGAGTCGGTCAGGGAGCCTCGCGTCGAAACCTCCAAGGGTCGCGCCGCGGTACCACTCACACGTCTGGAGAATCTCGAGCATCTCGGGCTCGCACTCGTCCACGGTGAGCTCGCCGCGGTTGAGGCGAGACAGCTCGGAATCGTCCTTGAACAGCGAGAACACATCGTCTGCCTTGCGAAGTGCAGCGTGGAACATGTGCACAGCTGCAGTCGCGGCGTCGTCAGACTCGGGCGAATGCATCTCGATAAGAAACGGCATGCCCATGGCCGTCACGGTCTGAGAAAACACGTCGGAGGTCATGATGAGGCCTCCCCAGAGGGGGTCGATGTCACGGGAGTTACGAGTTCAAGCGCAGGCGGAGGCTCGGGCGCAAGGACGTATCCCACGGCCATGATCGTGGCGCACCCGGCCGCGAACACCAGGATTCGGGACGCTCTCATCGCTATGCGCCTGCCTCTTGGAGCGCTCCCGCGATCGAGTCGATGAACGCGGGCGAGGTGAAGGACGACCCCGACACGTACTCGACGTCTGCGCTCTGCGCCTCGAGCACGCGTTCCACGATGGTCGGCACGGCAAAGGCGTTGACGCGCAGCGATTCGGGGTCGCTCGTTCCTGCCTCGACAGGCTCGACCTTGGTAATGATTCCGTTCTCGATGGTCACCTGAGCTTGGTATCCGCCCTTGACGTTCTCGACACGGGGGCCGACGTAGACGCCGTCCTGATAGGTCACGTCGCCTGTGCGCGTAGCGGGTGTGGTCACAGTGGTTTCGCTCGCGCCCGAGGAGCACGCGGCCAAGAGGGAGGCGGACGCCCCCACCCACACCAAGGTTTTCGCGGTCGTCATCGCTGCTCTCCACTCCATGCAAAGGTCTCTCGATGGATACTGTCGCGGCCAACGCCTGCGGCGCGGGCCTCGTGCTCGACGGCATCGGCCCAAGGGCCGGGACCGCAAATGTAGACGTCACGGTCCGCGACGTCGGGAACAAGCCCGATGAGCGTCTCTGGCTGATCGCGCGACGACCAGCCCTCCCCTCGCGCCCCGAGCACGACGTGAAGCGCCGCGCCGTTCGCGTGCGCCAACGCTTCGACCTCCGCCAAGAGCGGCGCTCTCGCCGCGCTGTGGGCCCGAACAATGACGTCGACTGGCCCGTGACCAGAGTCTGCCTGCTCGAGCATCGCACGTATGGGGGTGATTCCGATCCCCGAGGCGATCAACACCATGCCTCGCCTGGTTCGTGATGCCTCGGTGAAGATGCCGAAGGGGCCCTCGACCATCACCCGCGTACCGACCGCGAGCGTCGCCAGAGCCGCGGTATCGTCCCCGCTCGGCTTGACGGTAATGCGCCACGACCTTGCGGTGGGCGCGCTCGAGAGCGAGAAGGGGTGGGCGTTTCGCCACCGGTCGCGGTCCAGAAAGCGCCACAGCAGGAACTGGCCGGGCAGGGCCCCGAAGGCCCCGAGGCCTCGGCCACTCATCGTGATCGACGTCGAGCCGTCAGGGAGCGCTTCGACCCCGCTCACGCGAACGTCGTGCCTCGCAAAACGCGCGAGCGGCGCGGCGACGCGGAACATCAGCAGTGAGCCCCATGCGATCACATACAGCGAGATCCAGAACCACCAGGCCGCGCCACCGTCGCGGAACGTCGAGCCCTCAAGGAACTGATGGGGGATGGCCAGGGCGATACCGAAGTACGTGAGCAGATGAACGGCATGCCAGTTCTCGTAACGCCACCGAGAACGCACCATCACGAGCGACGTGACAAAGATAATGGCGAACACGCCCAATGCAAGCTGAGCCATCGTGAGGAACCACCGGCCTGTGAAGAAGTCTGCGGTTTGGGTGAAGAGGCTGACATCGGCGTAATACGCGCTCATCACGCTGATGATCCCCGCGTGGGTGACCATCATGAGAATCGCGGCCTTGCCCGTGCGGGAGTGCAGCGCTGCCGCCCCGTCGTGCCCCAATCCACGCTCGATGAACGGCGCACGAGAAATGAGCAGGACCTGGGCGAGCATGAATACCGCCGCAACGATGCCGAAGGCCCGGCCCACCGCGTAGACGTAATCGATCGTCGCGAACGTCTGCAATCCACCGTCTGCAAGGAAGAACGCTAGGCCGATTGCGGCGACCACATAGACGCCGCCCTGGATGCCGTCGGCCCACCAACCGCGAGCGGCACCGCCCAAGGGACGCGCTCCGACGTGCGGTGTCACGGAGGCTCCTCACTCGGGCCAGCACACCAACCAAGGCTTCTGGGTGACGTCGAAAACGCCCTTGCCCCCGAACCTATTCCCGGAGCCTTGACCTACCAGGCGAACTCCTCGACGTGCAGGTGTTCCTCGGGCGCGCCGCATGCCCTGGCCTCCGCGAGAATCGAATCCGCCCACACGCGCGGGCCGCATACGTAGACGTCCGACGCGACAAGCGCCGGAGCGAGCTGGGTCATGCGCGCCGCCATTCCCTGAGGGAGCCATCCGTGACTGCGTTTCCCTGTGAGCAGGTACAGCGTCGCGCCGCGAGCTGAAGCGAGAGCACGCATCTCCTCAAGGTGCGGGATCTCCTCCGGCGTTCGCGCGCGGAGCATCACCACAATCGGGCCCGACCCGTCGAGACCTTCAAGCAGGGACACCATCGGCGCGATTCCAGAGCCGGCTCCCACCAAGACCGTTCCGTGCGCGCGCCGGTGCTGCGTGGTGAATCGGCCCAGGGGGCCCTCTGCGATCACCTTGGTGCCCGGAAGTAGATCGGCCATCGCCGAGGTGAAGTCACCCACGGGCTTAACCGTGATGCGCAACATGTTCCCTCGCGGGGAGCGCGAAATCGAGAAAGGGTGCGCCTCGAGCCACATTCCTCGCGCCAAGAAACGCCACAGGAAGAACTGTCCGGCCTTGGTCTTCATGCGTGAGAGATCGCGGCCGACGATCCACACGGAAATGGTGCCATCTGGGTTGCGGTCGACCTTTTCGACCGTCAGGTTGTGCCTCGCGAGTGTCCATAGCGGCTTGACGATGCGGTACACCAGGAAGCCGCCGACGCTCACCGTCCACAGCACCGCCCAATACCACCTGGCAAACGTATCGGTGGCGGCCATCGCCCCGCCCGAGAAGGTGGTGCCCTGGGTGAATTGGTGAGGGATGGAGAAGGCGATGACCACGTAGGTCAGGAGGTGAACCCCATGCCAGCTCTCGTATTTCCACTTGCGACGCACCGCGGCCAGCGAGGTCGCCACTACGGCAATCAGCAACCAGAACCCGATCACCGACAGCGTCATCTGGGTTCCGTAGCGCAGCATGAAGGTCCACGCCTGGTCCCACCAGCCTCGGTGAACCCTCGCGCCGTAGCCCAAGACAAGCGTGATGACGTGGACACCGATCACGAAGAAGCCGACGCGCCCCAGTCGTCCATGCAGCAGTGCGGCCCTGTCGTGACCAAGCCGACGCTCGACCACGGGGATGCGGGCGATCACGAGCAACTGGATCATCATCATCGACCCGGCGACGATTCCCGTCGCGCGGCCGATGGTGGTTAAGGAATCGCCCAAAGTGGTGATGGGGGCGCCCGCCGTCAGCATGAGCGACACCGCGCCCACACCCGAAAGCCAGAACGCGGTCGAAAGCGCGTCCCTCCACGCGGAGTCGGTCTCCGACTGGTCCTCGAGGTCGACGAGATGGGTCGTGATCCTGGGCTTCATCGCGAGTGCTACGCGAGTCCCGCTTGGGCCATCGCGTCCTTGACCGACGTGAGGAAGCCCTGAACCGTGTACGACGCGCCGGAGATCCCCTGAACGTTCCACGTCTGGGCGCTCAGCACCCGCTGCTGCAAGGTGGGAAGCGCAGACGTGTTGATCTGAACCGAGTCACCGCGGCTGTCGCCACCTACCAGCACGTTCACTGCGGTGATCGTGTTGTTGCTGACCACGATCTCCGCTTGGAACGGGCCCTCCTTCGTATTCACGAGGGCGCCATCGAAGGTGCCAGACACACCAGCGGGCGCCGGAGGCGGGGCCGGGGCTGCGGGCGGCGTTGACGCGGGCGCAGGCGCGGGAGCCGGTGCGGAAGTCGATGCGGGCGCTGGGTCGGTCGCTGCCGCCGATGCATCGGGCGCGGCGGACGCGGCCGCTGAAGCGCTCGCCGAAGGCGAAGTCGTGGTGTCCGTCGGCAATGGCGCGACAGTCGAGCCCACCACCGCGTCGCCGCCACCTAGCGCATCGATCGAGATGCCACCCGAGCCTGCGTTCGCGGACGCGCCAATGACGCCCGCCGCCCATCCTGCGCCCAGCATCACCGTCGACACGGTGGTGATCACCGCTACCGTGTTTCGCTTCATGATTCCTCCTCCAAAGAGGCGCCCTCACCGACGCAACACCACAAGATTGTCTGCCAAACCTCACAGACTGCGCAGAACCCGTTCAGAGAACGGGTAGACCTCCCACCATGATCCCAGTAGGCGCAGAAATTGTCGAAATGTCGTCCCTGGGATCCGCTCGCACCACGACGAGGTCGGCGGGATCACCCTCCGCGAGGATCGGCGCACCCAGGAACCGCCGTGCTCGCCACGTGGCCGCAGCCACCACATCGCCTGCCGGCATGCACCGCGCCATCTCGGCGGCCTCCCTCGCGAGGTCGCCGTGGGCGATCGAGGTGCCCGCATCCGTGCCCACCAGAAGCGTCACGCCTGCCTCGTGCATCTGCGCCACGTGCTCGTATCTGCGTTCATACATGCGCTGCATTCGCGCGGCGAAGACGGGAAAGCGCTCACTCGCCTGGGCGGCGAACGAGGCGAAGTTCGCGATCTGGAGCAGTGTCGGCACCACGGGAACCCGTGCGCTTGCGGCCCTCTCGATGTGCGCCGCGGTCATGCCAGTGCCGTGCTCGATCGAGTCGATTCCCGCGCCGAGAAGTCCGTCGAGGGACTCGGTCGCAAAAGTGTGGGCGGTGACCCTGGCGCCGTGTGCGTGCGCGGCGGCCACGGCATCCGCCAGTTCCGCATCGTCCCACAGCGGCGAGAGGTCGGCGTCTTCGCCGAGGTCACGATCGATCCAGTCGGCGATGAGCTTGACCCATCCACCCGAGGCGCGCGCCTGGATCGCGGTCTCGGCGGCAAGGTGGCCGGGCTCCACCTCCACCGCGTAGCCCTTGAGGTAGCGCTTGGGCCTGGCAATGAAGCGTCCAGAACGGATCACGCGCGGCAGGTCGTCGCGGCCCTCGAGCACGTCGAGGGGTCCAGGCGCGCCCGTGTCACGGATCAGCAGCACACCCGCGTCGCGCTCGATGATCGCTTGCTTCACGATCAGGTCGCCCTCGACGGGTCCCGATGGCCCCACCGCGAGGTGACAATGCATGTCGACGAAGCCGGGGAGAACCCAACCGTCGATGCGGGTGATCTCCGCACGGAGGGGCCGCTCGTAGGTGATGCGCCCGCCAAGAACCCACGCGCGACCGACCACCACATCCTCATCCGCGAGGATCGGTCCCGTGAGCTCGTACGCGATCATCCGCGCAGGTACTTGCCAAGACTCGGCAACTGCGAGGCGTCGAATTCCGGCTCCGCTGCCTTCGGCATGCCGAACGCGCTGCCAGGCTGAGCGCCGAGGCCGGGCGCGGCATCTGCGCGTTCGCGCAGCGCCTTCTCTTGCGCGGCACGCTTCGCGGGGTTGCCCGACTTGCCCTTGACCTGACGCGGGGCTACCTGCTTGCCCTTGGACTTCTTGCCTCCTGGCATTCCTCCGAAGGCTCCTGGGCCTCCTCCTGCGCCAGGCATGCCTGGCATTCCCGCTCCGCCAGCCATCGCCTTCATCATGCGCTGAGCGTCCTCGAAACGCTTCACGAGCGAGTTGATTTGGGCGACAGTTGTGCCGGAGCCTGCGGCGATGCGTGACCGGCGCGAGCCATTGAGCGCCTTGGGGTTGTCGCGCTCATGCGGGGTCATCGACTGAATGATGGCCTCGGTGCGCGTCAGTTCGCGCTCGTCGAGGTTCTCGATCTGCTCGCGAGCCTGCCCCATGCCTGGAAGCATCGTGAGCATCTTCTTCATCGAGCCCATGTTCTTGAGCTGCTGCATCTGGCTCAAGAAATCGGTCAGGGTGAAGTCCTCGCCCTTGGACAACTTGTCGGCCATGCGAGCGGCCTCGGCCTGGTCGAAGGTGGCCTCGGCCTTCTCGATGAGCGACAGCACGTCGCCCATGTCGAGGATGCGGCCCGCCATGCGCTCGGGGTGGAACACCTCAAACTCGTCGAGCTTCTCGCCCGTGGACGCGAACATGATGGGCACGCCGGTGACTTCGCGCACCGAGAGCGCCGCACCGCCGCGCGCATCGCCGTCGAGCTTGGTGAGCACCACGCCGGTCATCGCGACGCCCTGTTGGAACGCCTGCGCGGTCGCGACCGCATCCTGGCCAATCATCGAGTCGATGACAAACAGGACCTCGTCTGGGTCGACGGCCTTGCGGATGTCACCCGCCTGCTTCATCAGTTCCTGATCGACGCCCAGGCGGCCGGCGGTATCGACGATCACCACCGAGTGCTGGCGCTTGACCGCCTCCTTGATGGCATTCTTGGCGACCTTGACGGGGTCGCCCTTCGAGCGCTCGTCTTCCCGGGTCACACCGCGCTCGGGGGCATACACGGGAACTCCCGCGCGCTCACCGACCACCTCGAGCTGGGTCACGGCATTCGGACGCTGAAGGTCCGCGGCCACGAGAATGGGCGTGTGACCCTGGGCCTTGAGGTGGTGCGCGAGCTTTCCCGCGAACGTGGTCTTACCCGCGCCCTGCAGGCCCGCGAGCATGATGACGGTGGGGCCCGACTTGGCAAAGCTCAGCGGCCTGGCGCTGCCGCCGAGGATCTCAACGAGCTCCTCGTGAACAATCTTGACGACCTGCTGGCCGGGGTTGAGGGCACCCGAAACCTCGGCACCCACCGCGCGGGCACGGATGCGGTCGGCAAACGTCGTGACCACGGGAAGCGCGACATCGGCATCAAGGAGCGCGCGCCGAATCTCGCGAACGGTCGCGTCAATGTCTTCTTCGGTGAGACGACCCTTGCCCCTCAGCGTGCGAAACGTGGCGGTCAGGCGGTCGGACAGGCTCGCGAACACGGCTCTCCCTTTGCGTTTTGCGGTTCGACTAGCGTACCTGGGCCTCCGGGTCGAACGAGGCCCTCACGCGCGTCGTGAGCCTCTCGATGAGCTGTTCGCGCCACGTCGTCCACGCCTTGGGGCTTGCCGCCTTGGCGTCGGCCTCCGTGAGAACGCGCAGCGTCTCGAACAGATCTCTCCTGCCTCCGAGCCGCCCCACAAGCTCGGCCGCGACGGTGGGGTCGTCCGCGTCGCGCGTCGTCGCGAACTCGGCAAGGGTGAGGTGCTCACGCACGAGCGTCTCGATGTCCGCGGCGAGCGCCCCTGGTAGTCCGAGGTGTGCCGCGATACCCGGGATGAGCGCGGCGCCATCAATCGAATGGTCCGTCATCCCCGCTTGTTTGCCGATGTCGTGGAAGAGCGCCGTGTATAGCAGCAGGTCGCTGTCTTTGACTTGGCGGCGCATGCGCCCCGCGAGCACCACCGTCTCGACCTGGTGCCGGTCGACCGTGTACAGGTGAAAGGCGTTGCGCTGCGGGCGGTTGTGCACGGGAGCCCATTGCGGAATCCAGCGCACGATCTGCCCGGCAACATCGAGCGCCTCCCACACCGCGACGAGATGCTGGGAGCCACGCAGGAGTTCGCCGAACTGTTGGCGCACCTCGTCCGGCCAGGGGCTTGGCACGTCGGGGCACCTCGCAAAGGCCTCGAGAAGGCTTGGTGTAAACGTCAGGCCGGTCGCGGCGGCCGCCGCGGCCGCTCTCACCGGAAGCACGGCATCATTCTCTGCCACGTATCCAGGCGCGAGGGCGAGTTCGCCATCGACGTTAATGAGTCCTGTCGCCACGGGCACGTGCCGCGGGGCACTTCCCCTGCGCTTCGCGAGGAAAGCACGCGAGCCAACGCCCGACTTCTCGAGGGAGCGTCGCGCACCCCGCTCGGTGGTGTCGACGGCAAAGGCAATCACGCGGCCAGCGCCCGCGATGGACGCGAGGAGCTCATCGACGTCCTCGTACCCCAGCTGCTCGGCCACATCCCCGGCAATGTGCCTGCCAACGATGTAGGTGGCTCGGCCGGAGACGGTCTGCACTGCATCACGCACGTCGAGCAGGTGATTCGCGGCGTCATCGACCAAGCCGTGCGGCTTGTCGGTGAGCCACGTGGCCGCGAGCGCAGTGAGGCTGACATAGTCGCGCAGCCCACCGCGCGACTCCTTGAGGTGGGGCTCGATGAGGTACGCGAGTTCGCCGAAGCGCTCAGCGCGCACCCTCGACGCCGCGAGAAGATCGGGGAGCCGCTTGCGTGCGGCCGATCGCCAATCTGACAGGATCGCCGAGCGCGCCTGCTGCGCGAGTGTCTCGTCCCCCGCGATGTGGCGAAGGTCGAGCAGGCCCGCCGCCGCCGCGAGGTCCTTCGACGCCACTTGCCTGCACTCGACCAATGATCGCGTCGAATGGTCGAGTTGGACGCCCGCGTCCCAGATCGGGTACCACAAGCGCTGTGCGACCTCGGCCGCAGCGGCCTTCCCGCGCGACGTGCCGTCGTGAAGCAACACAAGGTCGAGGTCCGATTGTGGCCCCGATTCGCCTCGTCCCACACTTCCCACCGCGGCGAGGGTCAGGCCCTCTATGCCGCCGGCGACGGCCGTGAAATGCTCCGCGAGCCGCGTGTTGATGAGGGTCGCAATCGCTTGCCGCCGCTCGAGTCCTGGCCTGCCCGCAAGAGCGATCGCCAAGGCGTGCCGCTCATGCTTGAGGTCCCGCACCCCATAGGGATGCGGGACCTCAGCGTGAGAGTCATCGCGGACTGCGTCCGATTGACCCATCGTGTATTGAGCTCCTTAGAGAGCGTCGGCGCCGTGCTCGCCAGTGCGAACGCGAGCGACGTCGTCAACGGGCATCACCCAGACCTTGCCATCACCGATCTTGCCGGTCTGAGCGGCGGACACGATTGCGTCCGTCACTGCACCTGCATCGGCGTCCTCGACCAGGATCTCAAGACGCGTCTTGGGAACCAGGTCCACGGTGTACTCGGCGCCACGGTAGACCTCGGTGTGGCCCTTCTGACGGCCATAGCCTGCGGCCTCGGAGACGGTGATTCCCTTAACTCCGACCGCCTCGACGGCGGCGCGAACCTCGTCAACGCGGTGCGGTTGAATGATTGCGGTAACCAGCTTCATCGTTACTTGGCCTCCTCGTAGGCGGTTTCGCCGTGCTCCGCGAGGTCAATACCCGCGACCTCAACAT
>Ga0123339_10003738_pt1 | contig 10091 bp, 10 predicted proteins | sample lystaG_FD_89956 | JGI IMG/M metagenome (GOLD analysis project Ga0123339, IMG submission 89956) | Glacier valley bacterial and archeal communities from Borup Fiord, Nunavut, Canada, to study Microbial Dark Matter (Phase II) -... | ecosystem: Environmental > Aquatic > Freshwater > Ice > Glacier ... | reverse complement strand
GACCTCGCACTGATGGACCTCGCACTGATGGACCTCGCACTGATGGACCTCGCACTGGCGATCGCTTCGGCGGTCCGGGCCGTGGTGGCGAGCGTGGCGGTCGTCCCGTTGCGGATCGTGCCGCCTCCGGCCGTCCCGCATCGAACCGCGGTGGCGTGGACCGTGACAGGGCTCCCCGTGTCGAACGGCTGGTGCGTAGGGTTGAGGCGCCGGACATCCCTGAAGAGGTGATGGCCTCCGAGCTTGACCCGGATGCCCGCGGTCGGTTGCGTACCCTGTCAAAGGACAACGCAGACGACGTCGCCCGTCACCTTGTCATGGCAGGCCGCCTCATTGACGACGATCCGGAGCTTGCCTACCGGCACGCCCAGGTGGCCCTTACTCGAGGGGGCCGCGTCGACATCGTGCGCGAAGCCGCGGCAATTACTGCTTACGCGACCGGACGTTATGCGGAAGCTCTTCGCGAGTTCCGCACGGTTGTCAGGCTCAACGGCACCACTGAGCACCTGCCACTCATGGCCGATTGTGAGAGGGGGCTTGGCAGGCCCGCTCGCGTTCTCGAGCTCGCCGCCTCATCCGAGGCCGCGAGCCTCATTGGCGACCCCAAAACTGAGTTGCAGATTGTCGTAGCCGGCGCACGCGCGGATATGGGCGAATACGATGCCGCCCTCTACGCTCTCGATTCGATCGCCGGCGTTGGGCCCGAGATGCGTGAGCGAGTGGCGGAAGCGCGGGCTCAGATCGCCGACTCAAAGGATCCGAGCGGGTCGCGGGACGCAGAAACCATGATGTCTTCTTATGAAGAAGTGGACATACGTGACGATGAGGTGATCGTCTACGACCTCGAGGATGACACGGATGAGTGAATCGGCTATCAAGGGTTCCGTTCAACCACTGCAGGTCGCCTTCGACGCGGCGCTGGTCGACCTCGACGGCGTCGCATACCGCGGTCCCGATGCCATCCCGACTGCGCCGCGTGCGCTGAATGGCGCGCGCGCGGCGGGAATGCGAATCGTGTATGTGACCAACAACGCGAGCCGCGAGCCGCACGAGGTCGCGGATCATTTGACTGCGTTGGGCATCCCCACGGACTCGTCGGAGATCCTTACTGCGGCTCAGTCGGTGGCGCGCCTCATGGCGGCGGACCTCGACCCCGGAGCCACCGTATTGGTGGTGGGGGGAAAGGGGCTGCGATCGGCGGTTGCCGAATATGGGTTCGTGATAGTTGCGTCCGCCAATGATGGACCCGATGCGGTCGTCCAAGGATTTGTGCCCGATATCTCGTGGCGAGACTTGGCCGAGGCTTCCTATGCGATTCAGGGTGGTGCCAGGTTCTTTGCGTCGAATCTTGACCTGACGCTCCCAAACGAAAGGGGTATTGCTCCCGGAAATGGCTCCCTCGTTGCTGCCGTAAGCAATGCGACGGGAGTTCGTCCCACCGCGGCAGGAAAGCCAGAGCCGACGATGTTCCACCTCGCGGCGGCACTGGCTGGATCTGTACGTCCGTTGGCCATCGGTGACCGGCTGGACACCGACCTCAAGGGTGCCCGCGCCGCTGGTATGCCTGGACTGTTGGTGCTCACCGGAGTCTCGTCTGCGAAGGACGCGGTGATGGCTCCGGCAGATCAACGTCCCTCCTACATCGGCGAAGACCTGGGCTGCCTCGGACAGACTCACCCGACGCCCGTGCGCGTTGGTACGGTGTGGACGGTGGGGAAGTCTTCGGCTTCGGTCGAAGGCAGGATGCTTGTCGTGGAGGGCGACGGAATCGATGCGGTCAGGGCGGCGTGCGCTGCCGCTTGGGCCTTTGCGGACGGTGGCCTTATGGTTGACGCTGGAAGCATCCCCGAGTTCAGAGTAGGGTCATAGCATGAGCAAGTTCGAAGACATCCGCGAGCCTTTGGGCGAGGTCCACTATCCGCCCGAGGTCGAGAAAGCGCTCGAGGCAGTCACCGAGGTCCCCGAGGACCTTGAGGAGCAGGCCGAGTTTTTTGACAAGATCCAGCATTCATTGACCTCGCGCTTGCGCGAGGAGTCCTGAGCCCAAGCCACCATGCGGCTCGACCGCGCGGTCACCGCGCGAGGTTTAGCGCGCTCCCGTTCTCACGCCCACGACCTCATCACGACTGGGAACGTTCTCGTCGACGGCGAATGTGAGCAGCGACCTGGTCGGGTGATCGGCGACGACGCCGAGGTGACCCTCGCTGACGGAATCGACCTGTACGTGTCGCGCGCGGCTCACAAGCTCATCGGTGCCTTGGACGACTTCGCGCCGCTCGGACTCGTTGTCGAGGGCAGACGTGCGGTAGATGCGGGAGCGTCTACCGGTGGCTTCACTCAGGTTCTCCTCGAAAGAGGCGTCACCCATGTGACAGCCATCGACGTGGGTCATGACCAACTCGTGTCCGTCATCCGTGATGACCCTCGCGTCACTGTCATCGAGGGTGTCAACGTCCGCGAACTCGAACACGGATCCCCAGGCTCCGGCGCGGATCTCGTGGTGGCCGACCTTTCCTTCATTTCTCTTACGCTCGTGATAGAGGCGTTGGTCTCGGTGACTGCGCTGAGCGGTGACCTGGTCCTCTTGGTGAAGCCGCAGTTTGAGGTGGGCCGGAGTCGGCTTGACAAGAACGGGGTCGTTACCCGTGACGTCGACAGGATCGCTGCCATCAGAACTGTGTGTGAAGCGGCGAAGTGCGAGGGCCTCGAGATTGTCGCCCTCAAGCGCAGCGTGTTGCCTGGGCCGAGCGGGAATGTGGAATTCTTCGTGTGGGTCCGCCGGTCATGGCAGGCTAGGGGCGTGGCGGAACAGCCAGTGCTCAATGAAGAGGTGCTGGCCAAGGCAATCGCCGCAGTCGTCAAAGGAAGTCCATGAATCGCCGCATCCTGATCGTCGCGAATCCTTTTAGGCCCGAGACACTCGAGGCTGCAGAAGTCGCGCGAGTTGCCCTTTGCGAGCGCGGCATCGAATCGTGCACAGAAAAGGGTGACGGCCATATCGACGCCGTGATTGTCTTTGGCGGCGACGGCACGATGCTTCGCGCGGCGCGCGAGGTCCACGGGACGGGGGCACCGTTGCTCGGCGTCAACATGGGTCACGTAGGTTTTCTCGCGCAACTTGAGCGCGAGGACGTATCGCGAGCCGTCGACAAGCTTGCAACGGGCGAATATGAGGTCGACGAGCGTCGCACGGTCGAGGCCGTGGTCCGCCAGCCCGACGGCACCACCGAAAGCGGATGGGCCCTCAATGAGGCAGCGGTGGAACGCTCCGAGCTCTTAAGGACTCTCGACGTCGCCGTGGGAGTCGACGGCAGGCCGCTGGCGAGCTTCGGGTGCGACGGCATCGTCATCTCGACCGCGACGGGGTCGACCGCTCACGCGTTTTCCGCGGGAGGGCCCGTGGTGTGGCCCGATGTCGACGCTCTCCTCATGGTTCCTCTCGCCGCGCATGCCTTGTTTGCGCGCCCGCTCGTCGTTGGCCCAAAGTCGTGGTTCACAGTCGAGGTGCTCGAGCGTTCGCCCGTGGAGGCCCTCGTGGTTCTCGATGGGGCCCAGACGATCGTCGCCCAAAGGGGTGCCCGCATCGAGGTGCGCCTCGGTAATGAGAAGGTACGGCTTGCGCGCACGTCCGATGCGCCATTTACGGAACGGCTCGTGCGCAAGTTCGGCCTTGACACCGAGGGCTGGCGCGGTGCCAATCGCGTATCGGGGGCCTGATTCATGCTTCATGAGTTATCGATCTCGTCGCTCGGAGTGATCGCGGACGCGAGACTGACACTGGGCGACGGACTCACGGTGGTGACCGGCGAGACCGGTGCAGGGAAGACGATGATCCTGACGGGCCTCAACCTGATTTTGGGCGGCAAGCCCACACCAGACGCCGTGCGTACCGGCGCCGAGGAAGCCTCTGCGGAGGCCGTTCTCGATCTTCCCGCGGGCTCGGGCGCAAGGGCGCTCGCCCTTGAGGCGGGAGCCACGGTCGACGACGACGGAACAGTGACGGTGGTTCGTACGGTCGGCGCGGCGAGCCGATCGCGGTCGATCCTTGGCGGACGCACGGTCCCTCAGGCTCTGCTTGCCGAAGTCGGAGCCGAACTGGTGACCGTTCACGGACAGTCGGATCAGGTGCGACTGCGCACTCCTGCCAAACAACGCGAGACCCTCGACGCGTACGCGGGTCCTTCGCATGCGCGGGTCATGGACGGGTACCGCACCGCGTGGGCCGCGTGGCGCGACGCGTTCGAACGGCTTGAGAGGCTCGAGGAATCCGAGGGTGCCGAAAGGGAGCGGTTGGGGCGCCTTCGCGCCGACCTGACGGCACTGGAGGCGGCGGACATTGCGAGGGGGGAGCAGGCCGAGGTTTCCGCAGAAGCGGAAGTCTTGTCCCACGCCGAGTCGCTTCGCACCGACGCAGTGTCGGCTCATGATGCCCTCGCGGGTGACGCCGCCGTGACGGCAGCATCGGCCCTCGAGGCGGCACGACGCGCCCTCGCAGACGGTGGCGGACACGATCCCGTCTTGGCCGCACTTGCCGTCAGAGTGGCCGACTTCGCTTACGGCGCCGCCGACGTTGCCCAGGAGCTCGCGTCCTATCTCGACAGGCTCGACGCCGACCCGACGCGACTCGACGGCCTGCACGCCAGGCTCTCGGCGATTGCCGGCCTTGAGAGGCGATTCGCTTGCAGTGCGGAAGAGCTCGTGACCCTGCGCGAGAGCATCGAGGCGGACCTGGCCGAGGGTGCGGACTGGGACGGAGTGATCGGCAACGCGAGGGCGGTAGAGCAGGCGGCCCGCCACACCCTGGTGGAGAGCGCGGCGACGTTGACCGCGGGACGACGCGAGGCGGCCGAGCGCTTGTCGGTCAGCGTCGGGGCGGAACTCGCCGAATTGGCGATGCCAGACGCGACGGTCGACGTGCGCGTAACCGACAAAGAACCAGGGCCCCATGGCGCGGACGACGTTGCCTGGCTGCTCTCTGCTCACCCTGGCGCGCCGGCGCGACCCATCGCCGACGCGGCATCGGGCGGCGAGCTCTCGCGCATCATGCTCGCGGTCGAGGTCACGCTTGCGGGCGCTGGTGAAGAAGCGCACACCTTTGTGTTTGACGAGGTGGATGCGGGAGTCGGAGGAAAGGCGGCACAATCCGTTGGCCAGCGACTAGCCGTCCTTGCCCGGCGCCACCAAGTGATCGTCGTCACGCACTTGGCGCAGGTTGCTGCCTACGCGGACAGGCATGTGGTGGTCACCAAGGCGTCCGACGGCGCCGTCACTGTTTCTCACGTGATCGAGGTTCGGGGAGACGATCGGGTGCGCGAAGTCGCGCGCCTCTTGTCGGGCGAGGAGGAATCCGCCACGGCGCGCGCCCACGCCCTTGAGCTCATCGACGCCGCTCGCGTGGCACCATGACGGGATGAAGCGTTCCCGTTCTACCACAGGCGCATCGTCGGTTTCTGGCGTGGTGCGCGTCGGCCACGATCCGCGCACCCTCGCTCGCAGGCTCCGCAAGGGCGACATCGCCATCATCGACAGGGCGGACCTCGACGCGGCGTCCGCCGAGATGCTTGCAGATCGGGCGCCCGCCTGCATCATCAACGCGAGCCCATCCCTCACCGGTCGATACCAGGCTCGCGGCGCGGAGCGACTGGTGTCGCGAAGCATCAGACTGATCGACGTCGGCGACAGGGGCGTCCTTGCCGCGACGGACGGCGAGACGGTCACGATCGATCTGGCCGCGTCCGAAGGGGGCGCGACGGTCGCCATTGGGGGCGCGACCTTCGAGGGCATCGTCATCGATTCGGACTTTGTCAAGGACCGACTCGCGTCCGCCATGCCGGGTGCGGGCCTGCGGGTTCCTCATCTCGCGGCAAGTGCGCTCGACCTCATTCAAAGAGACGGCCCCGCGATTGTCGAGGGACGATCCGTTCCCAACCTCGATCTGGACCTGAGCGATAAGGACGCGCTCGTCGTGACCGCGGGGCCCGGATTCCGATCGCAACTGGTCGCACTTAAGCGCGCGATTCGAGACCTCAAACTCGTCGTGGTGGTGACGGGAGACGCGGCCGACGCAGTTGCCGAGAATCACCACATCGACGTGATCGTCGGTCCACTCGACGGAGTGTCCGACGAAGTCCTCGCGAAGGCTTCTGAAGTGGTCGTCCACGGGGAGTCGCTGGCGGTCGCATCGACACGCTTGGGGTCACTTGGCGTGCGCCACGTCGCGAGCGAGTCGAGATTGTCGTCCGAGGACCTTGCCGTAGCAATCGCGGCGTCCGCGGGCGCACGCATGATCGTGACGGTGGGCATCGAATCCTCACTGTCGGACCTGATCGACTCCCATCGCGGCGCCTCCTCCGTGCTGGCACGGTTGGCCGCTGGTCCGGCGTGGATCGATGGCAGGCTGCTTGCGCGGCTGCACCGTTCACCGTGGTCGCGGGTCCAGAGGTGGCTGTTGGTGGCCATCGCCGCGGTGTCGGTTGCGGGAGCCCTCAGCTTGCACCCTGTCATCAGGGACCTCGTCGAGCGGCTGGTGGGCGGCCTATGAGCGGCAGGATCGTCACTGGCGCCCTCGTAGCGACCGCGCTAGGAGTAGGCGTCGTTGTCGGACTCGCGGCGCCCAGGAGCCAGCAGGCCGATGAGGCAAGCGCAACACCCAACGCTCAAGACGCCCAAGTGGTGGCCGATCTCGCGACGAGGAATGAGTGGGTGGCCGCAGTGGCCGACGCCGCTGTCGCGGGCCGCGTGGAGGGCACCCGGGTGGCGCTCCTCATCACGGACGGAACCCCAGCGGAGACTGTCGATCAGGTGACGGCGGCTCTCGAACGGGGCGGCGCCACGGTGGAGGCGACTGGTCGCTTGGGTGCGGACTGGTGGGACCCAAGCAAGTCGTCGTTCAGGGGGGAGCTTGCTACTCAAATGTCCGCGTCCGTCGTGGGCGTCGACGGGCTTGGCGCGACCGATGTGCTTCAGCACGCGATCGTTCAAGCGATCGTTCCCGGCGCACTCCCTCGTGGCTCGACGGGACCCGCTGCGGGGACTGACGGCGTAGGCGTCGACCCTGTGACAGACGGGGCTTCTCGTCAAGAGGTGTTGCTCGAGGTGCTTGCTCGCGCCAAGATCCTGACCCTCGATCATCCGGCGGGGGAGGGCATCGAGGGCGTCCTCATCGTCACGGCCGAAGGCCCCAAGGGTGCCGGCGCGGCCGTCAACGCGGCAGCGGCCGTGTGGGAGCAATATCTGGGCGCCACCGAGATTGTGGTTGCAGGCGGCACCGTCGCCACTGACGGAAAGCCGTCGGACAGCCTTCCAGCCACCGCTAGCGAGGCAATCGCGGCGGGGGTCGACATGGCTGCGGCAACACGCCCGAGTGTGGTGGTGTTGTCCGAACCGAAACTCGCCGCAGTCCAGATCGTTCTCGCGCTTATCGAGCAGTCCGCGGGAGGGTCTGGCACGTACGGAACAGCTGCGGGGCTCGACCTCATCGCCGTTTCGTAGCGCGCCATCGGGCCCGCGAGAGCCAAAGGGGTGATACTCTCGAAGCCCGTGGAGAGATCTCGTTTTGAGTCCCGTGCGGACCATGTCACCCGGCACATCTTTGTTACAGGTGGCGTCGTATCGTCCCTCGGGAAGGGCCTGACGGCTTCCAGCCTCGGTCGCCTCCTCAGATCGCGCGGCATCCGCGTGACGATGCAGAAACTCGATCCGTACCTCAATGTCGATCCTGGGACGATGAACCCGTTCCAGCACGGTGAGGTCTTCGTGACCGAGGACGGCGCGGAAACCGACCTCGACATCGGCCACTACGAGCGGTTCCTCGACGTGAAGCTGTCTGCCACCTCGAATGTCACCACGGGTCAGGTGTACTCGCAGGTGATCGCCAAGGAGCGCCGCGGCGAGTACTTGGGCGACACCGTGCAGGTCATCCCGCACATCACCGATGAGATCAAGCGCCGCATGCGCGCCCAAGCGGGCCCCGACGTTGATGTGATCATCACGGAGGTCGGCGGCACGGTGGGTGACATCGAATCCCAGCCGTTCCTCGAGGCGGCTCGCCAGGTTCGGCACGAACTGGGCCGTGATCACGTGTTCTTCCTGCACATCTCGCTCGTGCCGTACATCGGGCCCTCCGGCGAGCTCAAGACGAAGCCGACGCAGCACTCGGTCGCAGCGTTGCGCAGCATCGGCATCCAGCCGGATGCGATCGTGCTCCGCTCCGACCGCACCGTGCCGCCGGCGCTCAAGAACAAGATCGCCTTGATGTGCGACGTCGATGTCGAGGCCGTTGTCAACGCCGTTGACGCCCCCAGCATTTATGACATCCCCAAGGTGCTGCATTCCGAGGGCCTCGACGCGTACGTCGTGCGCAGGCTCGACTTGCCGTTCCGTGACGTGAAGTGGGGTCCCTGGGACGACCTGTTGCGTCGCGTCCACCACCCGGCCGAGCACGTCGAGGTCGCGCTCGTCGGCAAGTACGTCGACCTCCCCGATGCCTACCTTTCGGTGAGCGAGGCGCTCCGAGCAGGCGGCTTCCACCACAACGCGAAGGTGAACATCCGGTGGGTTGCCTCGGACACGTGCCAGACCGAGGAGGGTGCCAACAGGGCGCTGGGCGGCGTGGACGCGGTGCTCATCCCCGGCGGTTTTGGCGTGCGCGGAGTGGACGGAAAGATCGGTGCAGCCCGGTGGGCCCGCGAGAACAAGGTACCGACGCTCGGCATTTGCCTCGGCTTGCAGGTCATGGTCATGGAGTACGCGCGCACTATTCTGGGCCTGGCCGGGGCGTCTAGCTCCGAGTTTGATCCCCAGACGCCACACCCAGTCATCGCCACCATGGAGGAGCAGCTCGAGATCGTCGACGGTAACGGCGACATGGGTGGCACGATGCGCCTGGGCTCGTATCAGGCGGTCCTGCAGCCCGCCTCGGTGGTTGCGGAGACCTATGGGGCCACAACGGTGGGCGAGCGTCACCGCCACCGCTACGAGTTCAACAATGCGTATAGGGCGCGCCTTGAAGGCGCTGGTTTGGTGGTGTCTGGGGAATCTCCCGATAGGCAGCTGGTCGAGTTCATTGAGCTCCCACGCGAGGTGCACCCGTATTACGTGGCCACGCAGGCTCACCCGGAGTTCCAATCCAGGCCTACTAAGGCGCACCCGCTGTTTGCGGGGCTGATTGCGGCGGCGATCGAGCGTCAGCGTGCGGCTACAGAGGCCGCTCAGAACGCGATTGATGAGGGAGCGGCCTCCGCGGCAGCCGCTGCCTCCGCGTCTCTCGCGTGACGGATCTTCTGGGCGACGGCCCGTTGGCCGATGTGGTCGCCCCGCGGCCCGTACTCGCCCGACACGAGCGCTTCGAAGGCCGCGTGTGGGATCTCGTGAGCGACGAGGTGGACTTGGGTCATGCTCGGGTGACTCGCGATTTTGTGCAGCACACCGGTGCCGTGGTGATCGTGGCGCTGAACGAGAACGCCGAGATCTACCTGCTGCGGCAGTATCGCCACCCTGTCGGTGTCGAGTGCTGGGAGCCGCCGGCTGGGCTGCTCGACATCTTTGACGAGCCGCCGGTCGAGGCGGCCAAGCGTGAACTGCATGAGGAGGCGGATCTCACCGCCGCCAGGTGGCACGTGTTGGTCGATTTCTTCCCGTCGGGCGGGGGTAGTTCGGAAGCGGTGAGGGTCTTCCTCGCCAGGGAGCTGGCCGCGGTGCCTGAGGTCGAGCGACACGTGCGCACAGACGAGGAACGCGACATGGTGGGTGCGTGGGTGCCGCTTGACGAGATTCTTACCGCCATCGCCGCAGGGCGCTTGCACGCATCGTCCCTTGTTGTGGGTGCTATGGCCGTGGACCTCGCACGGCGAGTCAACTGGTCGACGCTGCGTCCCGCCGATGCGCCTTGGCTTGTTCCACCTCCGGACCGACTGAGGCCGGGCGCGTAGCCTCGGGCCCGGTCAAACTGTCACCTGTTCCTGCACCTGCCCCTCGCGTCGGACCCGACCGGACCCGACCGATACGCAACTCCAATGCTGATGATGTTGCCGTGGGAGAAACTGTTTGGGAGTATCACCGCGCTGCGCCCGAAATTTTCGTCGCCGACCTTC
>Ga0123339_10003736_pt1 | contig 10103 bp, 12 predicted proteins | sample lystaG_FD_89956 | JGI IMG/M metagenome (GOLD analysis project Ga0123339, IMG submission 89956) | Glacier valley bacterial and archeal communities from Borup Fiord, Nunavut, Canada, to study Microbial Dark Matter (Phase II) -... | ecosystem: Environmental > Aquatic > Freshwater > Ice > Glacier ... | reverse complement strand
TACGAAGCGCGCCGGGCGGTACATATCCCACACCCAGGCGTCGTTGAGCGTGAGCTCGAACCAGACCTCGCCGTCGGCGGTGCGCGGCTGCACATCGACGGTGTTGGCAAGGTAGAAGCGCCGTTCGGTCTCCACCACGTAGTCGAACTGCCGCACGATGTCGCGGTACTCCCGGTAGAGCTGCAGCTCCATCTCGGTCTCGTACTTCTCGAGGTCTTCGGCACTCACGAGGCGGCCCGCTCCATTGTTCCAGTCTGCCGCAGCCCGGCGCGGGCGGCGGCCCGCACGTTCACGTACGAGTGCCGGTGCTCCGGGCACGGGCCGTGCAGGGCCATCGCGGCGGTGTGCTCGGGGGTCGAGTAGCCCTTGTGGACGTCGAAGCCGTAGGCCGGGAAGCGCTCGTGCAGCGCCGCCATCATCCGGTCGCGGCTGACCTTGGCCACGACCGACGCCGCGGCGACGCAGGCTGCGACGCGGTCGCCCTTCCAGACCGCGAGGGCCGGGGCCGGCATGCCGGCCACCGGGAAACCGTCGATGAGCACGTACGACGGGCAGGGCGACAGGCGGGCGACGGCCTGGCGCATGGCGCGGACGTTCATGACGTGCAGCCCGCAGCGGTCGACCTCCTGCGGCGGCACGACGACGGTCGCGACCGCCAGCGCACGCGCCAGCACCTCGTCGTACGCGGCGTCGCGGGCCCGTGGGGTGAGCAGCTTGGAGTCCGCGAGCCCCGGCACCTCACCCGCGCGGCCGGCCGGGAGCATGACGGCGGCGACCACCAGCGGCCCGGCGCAGGCGCCCCGCCCGGCCTCGTCGGTGCCCGCGACGTGCGGGAAGCCCGAGCGCTGCAGGGCGCGCTCCAGCGCCCACAGGCCGCTCTCGCTGCGCACGACGGGACGCGGGGCGCGGATCACGACGCCAAGACCCTGGTCAGGACGTCAGCCAGGTCGTCGGGGAAGACCCGCTCGTGGGTGCCTGCCAGCTCGGAGCGGGGCCACCACCGGTGGCCGGTGACGCAGGCGACCTCCAGGGGGGTGAACCCGGTGGTGTCCACCTCGTGCCGCTCGACCCTGGCCAGGTAGAAGACCTCGGCCTGGCGGTAGTCGGTGCCGCCGAAACAGAAGCGCGCGACCCGCTCGTGCACGACCGGTCCGAGGTCTTCCACGGCCAGCAGCAGCCCGGTCTCCTCGGCCAGCTCCCGGCGGGCCGCCTGCACGGGCTCCTCACCGGCGTCCAGGCCGCCGCCAGGGGTGAACCACCAGCTGCCCTGCGAGATGTCGCCCGGGTCCGTGCCGTGCAGGAGCAGGACGCGGTCGGCGGCATCGAGGAGCAGGACACGGGCCGCCCTGCGGTCGACGGGGACGCTCACGGGCGACAGCCTAGGGGCGGGGGCAGACGTCCCAGTCGTCGTCGGGCTCGTCCACGCGTTCGCCCGCGAGCAGGCGTGGCAGCAGGTCCGGCAGTGATCGGGGGAAGAACCGTCCGTCGTGGGCGAGGACCTCCTGGACCGTCCACCACCGCTGGCCCAGGATCGTGCCCTGCTCGTCCGCCGTGAGGGCGACCACACGGGTGAGCACCGGGGACGGCAGCCGTGCGACCCGAGCCTCCTGCCGGGCGACGTACCGACGGCGGCGCCACGTGAAGGACACGACCTGCGTCCACTGCAGCGGCCCGACGGAGCCGGGCGGCACCACGACACCGGTCTCCTCGAGCACCTCGCGAACCGCTGCGGCCTCGGCGTCCTCACCCGGCTCCAGACCACCGCCCGGCAGCTCGTGCCAGCGGGTCCTCGGATCCCCCGGGTCGGTGCAGTCCAGCAGCAGGACCCGTCCTTCGGGGTCCAGCACGACCAGGCCCGAGGAGGTCCTCACCTGCTCCGGCGGCGGCGGCGCCGCCGGCGCAGGAGCCCCACCGGCAGAGCGCCGACGGCGCCGAGCGCGTACGGCATGGCGGTGGCGGTGGAGGCCGGCAGGCTCAGCGCCCGGCCGCCGAAGGCCGACGGCACCGTGAGCAGGGTGGCCCTGCCCACCGGCCAGACGACGACGAACGCGCGGCCGATGACCTCGTTCTCCGGGACGGTGCCCATCTGCCCGTCGTCGAGGTGCAGACGCGAGTCGCTGGAGCAGCAACGGTGGTCGCCCATGACGAACAGCCGGCCGGCGGGCACCAGCACGCCGGGCGAGCCGCTCGGGCAGCTCACGTCGTCGGCGCCGGCCTGGCAGAACGACATCGGCGACTCGTTCTCGTACGTGTAGGGCTCAGTGAGCTCGACCGGCGCCCCGCCCGGCGGCTGAACCGTCACGTGTCCGCCGACGCAGCAGGCCACCCGGTCACCCGGGACCCCGATGACGCGCTTGATGAAGTCCTTCTCGCCGGGCGCCCCGAGCCCGATGGCACCACCGACGTTGCGCAGCACCTTGCGCACCGGGTTGGTCGGCTCGCTGAACACGAGCTGGTCGGCGTCGGGGCTGAAGGAGTCGGCCCCGTTGAACACGATGACCTCGCCGCGGCGGATGTCACGGAAGTCGTAGACGAGCTTGTTGACCAGGACCCGGTCACGGATGGCGAGCGTCTGCTCCATCGACCCGGACGGGATGTAGAAGGCCTGCACGAGAAAGGCCTTGATCACCAGCGCCAGCGCGAAGGCGACGACGACCAGGAAGGGCAGCTCGCGGAAGAAACCCCCGCGCGACCGGGCCGGCGACGCGGGAGGCGGCTCGTCGGTGGGCGTTGTCCCCACGGGCTCGGGGGCGGTCTGCCCGGCCGGCTCGTCGTGGTGCGGCATCGTGGCGACCGGGACGGGGCCTGTGGTTGCCACCGCCGGATCGGTGACCGGCCCGCCGGAGGGTGGGTCGGCGGGGTGGGGCGGGCGCTCGTCGTCGTTCATCACGCAGACCCTAACGGCGGTGGTCAGGCGCACGTGCCGCGCTGCGGGGAGGCGGCGGCTCCGGGCACGAAGGGGCCGGACACGACGGCGGCGGGACGGCCTGCCGTCCCGCCGGTCGTGCGCGTCTGACGTGCTAGAACACGGCCACGGTGGTGCACCGTGGCAGGCAGCTACGCCTTGACGCTGGCCTTGGCGCCTGCCTTGGCCGGCACCGCGTCGCGCTTCTCCTTGATCTTGGCCTTCTTGCCCCGCAGCTCTCGCAGGTAGTAGAGCTTGGCCCGTCGCACGTCACCGCGGGTGACGATCTTGATGTCCTCGATGACCGGGGTGTGGACCGGGAACGTGCGCTCCACGCCGACCCCGAAGCTGACCTTGCGGACGGTGAAGGTCTCACGCACGCCGCCGCCCTGCCGCCGGATGACGACCCCCTGGAAGCGCTGGACGCGCGAGCGGTTGCCCTCGACCACACGCACGCCGACGTCGACCGTGTCACCAGGCCGGAAGTCGGGGTGGTCGCTGCGCAGCTGCGCGGCGTCGAGCTCGTCGAGGGTGTGCATCGTCAGTCGCCTTCTCGTGCGGGATGGCGGCAGGAGCGCCGGGGGTCTCGCGGTCGGCACGCCCTGAGGCAGCCCCGCAACAGCCCTCTACTCTGCCACACGACCCGTCCGGCCCTCGAGCGCCAGCAGGTCGCGCGCATCCAGCTCCCCGTCGTGGGCCGCCAGCAGGTCGGGGCGTCGCTGCGCCGTGCGACGTAGGGCCTCGTCGCGCCGCCAGCGGGCGATGGCTGCATGGTCACCGGACAGCAGCACAGGCGGGACGTCGAGCCCCTGCCAGCTCGGCGGACGCGTGTATGACGGCCCCTCCAGCAGACCGGCCAGGGCGCCGCTGAAGCTGTCGTCCTGCGCCGAGGCGTCGTTGCCCAGGACCCCAGGCAGGAGCCGGACGACGGCCTCGACGACCACGAGCACCGCGACCTCGCCGCCGGCCAGCACGTAGTCGCCGAGCGACACCTCCAGCACCCGGGCGCGGCGCCGCACGTGCTCCACGACGCGTCCGTCGATCCCCTCGTAGCGGCCACACGCGAACAGCAGCCATGGCTCGGCGGCCAGCTCCGCAGCCAGGGCCTGGGTGAAGGGCGCGCCGGCGGGGGTCGGCACCACCACCAGGGGCTGAGGGCCGGCGGCCGGGGCAACGTGCTCCAGGGCCAGGCGCCACGGCTCAGGCGTCATGACCATGCCCGGTCCCCCGCCGTACGGGCTGTCGTCGACCGTGCGGTGGACGTCGTCGGTCCAGCTGCGCAGGTCATGCACGCCGACCTCGAGCAGCCCCCTGGCACGGGCCCTGCCCAGCAGCGACAGGCCGAGCGGGGCCAGGTAGTCGGGGAAGACGGTGACGACGTCGACGCGCACGTCAGTCGCTGCCCTCGGGCGGCTCGGGAGCGGTCAGGTCGAGCAGGCCGTCGGGGGGGTCGATCACGACCCGGCCGCCCTCGAGGTCGACCACCGGCACCATGGCGTGCACAAAGGGCACCAGCACCTCGGCGACCCCGGGCAGGTCACGCCGCACGGCCAGGACGTCGCCGTGCGGTAGGTGCAGGACCTCCGCGACCACCCCCAGCCGGCTGCCGTCGGGCAGCTCGGCGACCAGCCCGACCAGCTGGAAGTCGTGGAACTCGTCCGGGTCGTCGGTCGGCGGCAGGCTGGCCCCGTCGACGAGCACGAGCGTGTCGCGCAGGGCCTCGGCGCCGTTGCGGTCCTCGACGCCCTCGAACAGGACCACCAGGCGGCCGTTCTGGTCGCGCGAGGAGGCGACGACGAGCGGGCCGCGCCCGGTCGGCTCGGTGAGCAGCCGGGCCCCGTCAGCGAAGCGCCCGGCCGGGTCGTCGGTGCGCACCTCGACCGTGACCTCACCGCGTACGCCCTGCGGTCTGCCGACCCGGCCCACCACGAGCAGGCCGGGCCCGTCCGCGGGACCACCGATGGCGACCGGCCCGGGGGCTGGGGGCGGCGCGGGCTGGGTCGCGGCGACGACAGGGCTGCACGGGGCGATGGCGGGGCTGCGCGGGGCGCCGGCGATGGCAGGGCCGCGCGGGGCGTCGGCGCCGGCAGGGCGGCGCGGGGCGCCGGCGACGCGCGGCCGGCGGCCTGGTCCGGGCACCTGCTAGCGGACCTCGTCGGTGTCGACGACATCGACCCGCACGCCACGACCGCCCAGGGCGGTCGTCACGGTGCGCAGCGCCCTGGCCGTACGACCGCTGCGACCGATCACCTTGCCGAGGTCGTCGGGGTGGACCCGGACCTCCAGGGTGCGGCCGCGGCGGCCGGTGACCAGGTCGACACTCACCTCGTCGGGGTTGTCAACGATCCCGCGCACGAGGTGCTCGACGGCGGACTCGAGCACTACTCCGCCGCGGTCGGTGCGGCAGCGGCGTCAGGAGCGGCGACGTCGGCAGCCGGAGCCACCACGGCAGCGGCGGCGGGCTCGGTCGGGGCGTCTGCCGGCTGGGCAGCCTCGCTCTTGACGCTCTTCTTCTTCGGCGTCGTCGCCGCACCGGCAGCCACGCCCTCGATGCCCTCGCGGGCAGCGGCCAGGAACGCCTCGCGCTTGTCGACGCGGGGCTCCTTCACCAGCATGGGCGGCGGGGCAGGCTCGCCCTTGAAGCGCTGCCAGTCGCCGGTGACCTTCAGGATGCGCTCCACCGGGTCGGTGGCCTGCGCGCCGACACCCAGCCAGTAGGCCGCACGCTCGGCGTCGACCTCCATGAAGGACGGGTGCTCCTTGGGGTGGTACTTGCCGATCGTCTCGATGACGCGGCCGTCACGCTTGGTGCGCGCGTCGGCCACCACGATGCGGTAGTAGGGCGCGCGCATCTTGCCGAGCCGCATGAGCTTGATCTTCGTTGCCACGGGGCCTGCTGCTCCAGTCGTGCGGAAGGGGTGCGCGGCCGCGTGCGCGTGGGGCGCGCAGCAACCGGGCCTTGCGGACACGCCGGGACGGGAGAGGGCCGTCGCCGGTGTCGGTTCGACGACCAGTCTGCCAGACGCCGGCGGGGTCGCCCGTACGGTCCGGACGGCCCCGGTCAGCAGGCGGCGGACGGGCGCAGCTGCAGGGCGCTGCTGACGACGAACTCGCCCGCCCGGTCGGCGCGCAGCCGCAGCCAGCGGCCGTCGCGCGCCAGGCACCCCGGACCGGTGAGCGTCAGCCACCGGCTCGGCTGCACGCGCAGCAGCACCTCCCCCGGGGCGTCGACGCGCAGCGCGACCTCGGCCGGGGTGCTGCGCAGCACCTGGGCCCCGTCGGCGAGCGACGGCGAGCCCGCGACCTTGTACAGCACCCAGTCGCCACCGCGCCAGACCTGCGACAGGTACGGCAGACCGCCCCGCACCAGCGCGCCCTCGGCCTTGCCGACGAACGCCAGCGGGCCGGCCGGCAGCGCGACGTACTGCACGCCGGTGTCACGAAGCCACGCCTGGTAGGTCGCCGGTGACAGCGACCCGTCGAAGAACAGTGGGTCACGCAGGGTGTCCTGCTGGCGCAGCCAGCCGCGCGCGAGCGGCGCCACCTGCGCGAGGTGCACGGACTCCCAGTAGTCGACGGTCGGGACGGCCTCCACGCGGCCGGTCGGTCGGCGCCGCGCGAGCTCGGCCGCGACCGGGGCGAAATAGCCGGGGGTGTTGACGGCGAGGTCGGCGCCGCGTACGTCGTACAGCTGCACGGGCGGGCGCACCAGGGCCATCGCCAGGACCGTCGGCGCGAGCACCAGCAGCCGCCAGGGGGCGCACGCCAGCACCATCGGGAGCGCGAACATCACCGGCAGGCGCACGGCGTTCAAACCCACCGGTGTACTCAGGGCGTACGCGGCCAGCAGCCCGGCCACCAGGAGGCCGGCGCCCACGCGCACCGCCCGCCGATGGACGGCGAGTCCCGCGACCACGGTCAGCAGGACGGCCGTCCACGTGTCGGCCCAGCTCATCGAGTTCGTCCCGCCCTGTCCGAACAGGCCGCCCACCACCGCCAGCCCGAGCACCGTGGGCACGGCGAGCGCGAGGCCGTCGCGGGCGCGTCCGGTGAGCAGCAGCGCGGCGCCCACGAGGCCGACGAACAGCCCGGCGACCGGGCTCGCGGTCACCGCCAGCAGGGTCAGGAGGCCGGCGGGCCGGCGCCGGGGCAGCGCGACCAGCGCGAGCAGGGCGACGGCCAGCCCGAGCGCATACGTGATGCGGCCACTGGCCAGGTTGAGCGCGATGCATGCCGCGCCCGCGACGGCGCCGAGCGCGGGACGCCGTACGGGTCGGCCGGCATCTCCGCGGCGCAGCAGCAGCGCGAATGCCGCAGCCGCGACCACGGCCGACACGACCCCGGTCGTGCGCACCCCGAAGAGCGCCATCGCCCACTGCGACCACAGGGAGTAGCCGAACTGCTGCGTGCCGCCGTACCAGCGCAGGTCGACGGGTGTCAGGCCGTGCTCACGCGCGAAAACGGCGTGCGCGGTGCTCGCCGACAGGTCCGTGCCCGACAGGTGTGGAGCGACGAGCAGCAGGCTCAACGCGAGAGCGACGGCGGCTGCCGGCGCGGCGTGTGCCGCCCGGTCACGCACCCGCTAGCGGGGCCGGCGCAGCCCGAGGGGGTCGGGCCCGTTCCCCCGCGGCAACCCCAACGGGTTGGGCGTGCCCGGCCCGGTCGGGAAGCCCTTGGGCAGCTGCGGCAGCCCCCGCGCCGGCGCACCCGCCCCACCGGCCCCCTGCGCGCCTGCAGCGGCGTCACGACCCTGCGCGCCTCCGGCGCTGTCACGACCCTGCGCGCCTCCGGCGCTGTCACGACCCTGCGCGCCTCCGGCGCGGCCGGGGCCTTTCTTGCCCTTCTTCCCCTGCTGCTGCCGCTTGGCCTTGCGCCCGCCACCCATGCCCGGCAGGCCCATCCCTGACATCTGCTTCATCATCTTCTGGGCGTCGTAGAAGCGGTCGACCAGACCGTTCACCTCGGGCACGGTCACGCCGGAGCCCTTCGCGATCCGCAACCGCCGGGAACCGTTGAGGATCTTGGGCGTACGGCGCTCCTGGGGTGTCATGGACTGGATGATGGCGGCGATCCGGTCGATGTCCTTCTCGTCGACCTGCGCCAGGGCGTCCTTCATCTGGCCCATCCCCGGCAGCATCCCGAGCAGGTTGGCGATCGGCCCCATCTTGCGCACCTGGAGCATCTGCTCCAGGAAGTCCTCGAGGTCGAAGTCCTCGCCGGACTGCATCTTGCTGGCCATCTTCTCGGCCGACGCCTGGTCGACGTGCCTCTCGGCCGACTCGATGAGGCTGAGCACGTCGCCCATGCCAAGGATCCGCGAGGCCATCCGCTCGGGGTGGAACACGTCGAAGTCGGCGAGCTTCTCGCCGGTGCTGGCGAACAGGATCGGCTGGCCGGTGAGGTGTCGCACCGACAGGGCGGCGCCCCCGCGGGCGTCACCGTCGAGCTTGGTGAGCACCACGCCGGTGAAGCCGACGCCCTCCTGGAAGGCCTGCGCGGTGACGACGGCGTCCTGGCCGACCATCGCGTCGAGCACGAACAGCACCTCGTCGGGCTGCACCGCCGCCCGGATGTCGGCGGCCTGCGCCATCAGCTCGGCGTCGACGCCGAGCCGGCCGGCGGTGTCGACCACCACGACGTCGTGGTTCATCCGGCGGGCGTGCTCGACGCCGCGCCGCGCCGCGTCGACCGGGTCGCCTACCCCGCTGCCCTCGTACGGGGCGAAGACGTCGACCCCGGCCTGCCCGCCGACGACCTGCAGCTGCTGCACGGCGTTGGGGCGCTGCAGGTCGCAGGCCACGAGCAGGGGGGCGTGGCCCAGGGCCTTGAGGTGGCGGGCGAGCTTGCCGGCCAGCGTGGTCTTGCCCGCCCCCTGCAGGCCCGCGAGCATGATCACCGTCGGGGCGGTCTTCGCGTAGCGGATCAGCCGCGTCTGGCCGCCCAGGATGGCCACCAGCTCGTCGTTGACGATCTTGATGACCTGCTGGGCGGGGTTGAGGGCTGCGCTGACGTCCGAGCCCGCGGCCCGCTCCTTGACGTTGGCGATGAAGGCCTTGACGACCGGGAGGGCGACGTCGGCCTCGAGCAGCGCGATGCGGATCTCGCGTGCGGTGGCATCGATGTCGGCGCTCGAGAGCCGGCCCTTGCCCCGCAGCGAGGTGAAGACCTTGTCGAGGCGGTCGGCCAGGGTGTCGAACACCGCGCCAGCCTAGTCGCCGGCGTGCGGTTGGCCCGGACCACACACGGACAGGGGACGGGCACCTGACCGCCCGGCGAGAGGCACCCCGTGCACACCGAACGCTCCGGCTCCGGCCGTCCGCTCGTCCTGGTCCCCGGCGTGGGGGGCACGACCGGGACCTGGCGGTACATCATGCCGGGGCTGCAGGCCGAGCACGAGGTCGTCTCGGTCGAGCTCCCCGGATTCGGGCGCACCCCCGCGCTGACCGGGCAGGTGACCGTGACGGCGTACGCGGACGCGCTCGCCGCCTACCTCCGCGAGTCAGGTCTGGAGCGCGCCGACCTGGTCGGCAGCTCGCTGGGCGCCCGCCTGGTGCTGGAGATGGCCCGCCGTGGCCTCGGCCGCAGCGTCGTCGCCCTCGACCCGGGCGGCTTCTGGTCCCCCGTGCAGCGTGCGGTCTTCGGCAGCTCGCTGGGCGCGTCGGTACGGCTGGTCCGCGCCCTGCGCCCGGCCCTGCCCGCGCTGCTGGCCACCGCGGCCGGTCGCACCGCCCTGCTCGCCCAGCTCTCCGCGCGGCCCTGGGCGGTCGACCCGGGCTTCGCGCTGGCGGAGGTCCGCGCCCTGGCCGACGCGCCCGGCAGCCTGCCCGCGATCCGGGCGCTCGCCCGCGGACCGCTGCAGGAGGGCGCTCCGGCGGGCACCCTGCCGGGCCCGGTCCTGCTGGTGTGGGGCAAGCAGGACCGGGTTGCCCCGGCCAGCCAGGCGCCGCGGGCGCTGGCCCGCTTCCCGGGGGCCCGCCTGGAGCTGCTGGACGCGTGCGGCCACTTCCCGCACTGGGACCAGCCGGCGCGCACCATCCAGCTCGTCCTGGCCGCGACCGCCTAGGACCCACCCTGCCGCACAGCCGCCCCCTGCTCCTGCAGCGCAGCGAGCACGGCGTCGCCGACCCGGCTGCGCAGCAGCGGATCGGTGAGCTTGCCGCCGTCGGGGCCGACCACGTAGAACGCGTCGACGACGTCG
>Ga0123339_10003732_pt1 | contig 10108 bp, 8 predicted proteins | sample lystaG_FD_89956 | JGI IMG/M metagenome (GOLD analysis project Ga0123339, IMG submission 89956) | Glacier valley bacterial and archeal communities from Borup Fiord, Nunavut, Canada, to study Microbial Dark Matter (Phase II) -... | ecosystem: Environmental > Aquatic > Freshwater > Ice > Glacier ... | reverse complement strand
GTTCCAGATCACTCACTCTGAGCGATACTACCTCGCCGATACGGCAGGCGCTATCGAGCAGCGTCATAATGAGTGCATAGTTGCGTTCGCGGTGGAAGCTGCGTCGTGCGACGGTAAAGTATCTGATGCTTGGATTCTTAGCCGGGTTCCAAAACGTCGGAACTGCCTCCATAAGTGCGGTCATATTCGTATCGGATGGCATGTACTTGTGAGGCATCGGGGCTTTTCTGATCTCGTAATCAGACAACAGATTGCGAGGAATAAGGTCATAGCGCGAGCAGTATTTCAGGAACACTTTAGCACATCGTGCATCACTGTGGAGTGTCGTGAGTGACAGAGGTTTCCCCGTCACCGTGTGACCGCTCTCCTGTCGCCACACGAGATAGTCATCCAGCGTACGTTTACCGAACTGGTCCAGCGCAATGGTGTTGTCTTCGGCCCAATGTACAAGCGTGTTGAGAATAGCCTGGTAGAACTCGACTGTTTTCCTGGCATGTGATGTGCCTTTGAGGTGATTAACGAAGCTGTAGAGGGCTTCATCCCAAGGGGGGGAGGTAAAATCCGTGACCATTTGATCTCTCCTTGTCATCAGGTTGGGAGCGTCACAGCGACAGCTCGCAACAAGTGTTAAGGAGTCGTTATTAATAGGTTAATACGCCTGGCTGGATTCGAACCAGCGGCCTCTTGCTCCGGAGGCAAGCGCTCTATCCACTGAGCTACAGGCGCGTATACATCATCAAAGTCAGCAACCGCAGCACTAAGTAGGAGATACCCCTTTTGCAGTTGCCCGGATGCGCTTCATTATCGCACATTTCGCCCGCAATGGCAAGCCGACTCAGTACGTTCCACGGGAGACGATGCGCCCGATCTCAGGTAATCGAGGGCGCGCTGGCAGTTGATAACAAATTGACCGATCTTCGCGCTTCGGCTGATCGCTGTCTGCTTTAGACTATCTGTCACGCTGTACGACATAGCCGGTCAGCGCGGCGAAACAGTCACGCGCCACCGAGGGAGGCAGCGCCGAAAGCGCATCCTCTGCTCGCTCGACATGATCCTGTGCGACGGTGCGGGTGCGATCGAAAGCGTCGCACCCGGTGAGAATATCGCAGACGCGCAGCACCTCGGCATCTGTGAGGTGGGCGTGACCGAACGCATCGAGGAGATACTTCCGGTCGGTAGAAGAGGCATTCTGGAGCGCGAGCAGGAGCGGCAGTGTGGCGCGTCCGTCCTTAAGATCACTGCCGCGCGGTTTGCCGGTGATCGCCGGGTCGCCCGTGTAGTCGAGCAGATCGTCCGCGATCTGGAACGCCATTCCGAGCCGATAGCCGTAGTCGCCGAGCGCGTTCTCCAACGTCTCATCCGCCTGCGCGAGCATCGCGCCGCACCGACAGCAGCCCTCGACGAATGAGGCGGTCTTTTTGCGAAGTATCTCATAGTAGTCGGCGAGCGGCAGCGCGGAATTATTCGTCGCGCCGATCTCCATAACCTCGCCCTCGCTCATCTCGATCGTGATTTCGGAAACCATACGAATGATGCGCAGGTCGCCGTCCACTGCAAGCAGCCGCATCGAACGCGCCAGAATGTAGTCGCCGCTCAGGACAGCCACGCCGTTTCCGAACACAGCGTTGGCGGTCGGCTTGCCGCGTCGCGTCGCCGTGTCATCCACGACGTCATCATGCATGAGTGTCGCCATATGGACGAACTCGACCGCCGCGCCGACTGTCGCCAGTCGTGCCGCATCCACATCAGGATCGACGGCGCGTGCGGACAGCGCAACCAGCGCAGGCCGCAAACGCTTGCCGCCCGCATTCAGAATGTGGTGAGTGAGCGCAAAGATGGTGCGGACATCTGAGCCCAGATCTGCGTTCATCCGCGCTTCGACCGCTTCCAGGTCCGGGCGGACGAACTCCAAAAAGCTCGCGGCACGCGCTGCGCCAACGGTTTTCAATTCAGGCAGGTCAGGCTGATTTTCGTGCGCCTGCGGCACGATATAGGTAGTTGCGCTCATTCTGCTTTCCTCACTCTGTGTGCGCCGAGGCATCCCGAAACTCTCTTCCTATCACTATCGATTCTTCGCAACTATTCAGCAGCTCTTCAGGGGTAGATATTTGCTGGGAAGCTCATTCGGTTCATCTCGCCGGAGCTGCTGGTTTCGTCCAGAACAGACTAATCCGACGCCGAGAAACCAAACACCTACTCCCGGTGAGCCTCCAGCCCTTCCTTGGTATGGCGGGGGAGAAAACACCCTCTGTCATCTTTTATCCAAGGACTGATAAGAAGGCTGAATAACCTGATTTCGACATTTATTTTAGGATGGCGGCGGACTTCCGCCCGAGATGAATGCAGACCGTACCGAAGTTAAGGTCGCGGACCTGAACACTGCTCAGCCCCGATGCCTCCATAATGCCCGTCAGCTCCTCGCGGGTTACGAACAGCTTCATCGATTCGGGAAGGTAGGTGTAGGCTCCCCGGCTGCTGAGCAGCCCGCCGATGCGCGGCAGAACATGGAACAGATAAAAGTCTATGAACGGCTTGTACCAGCAGGGTCGCGGGCGATTGAACTCGAGAATCACGACGCGACCGCCGGGGCGTACCACCCGTGTCATTTCACGCACAGCACGATCCAGATGTGTTACGTTACGGACACCGAAGCCGACGGTCACGATGTCGAAACTGTTGTCTGGATAGGGCAGTGTCTCCGCGTCCGCGACCATCATTGTGATCGGAGCGCCAGGGTGATTTTTGGTGCGCTCGATTCCATGTCGGATCATCGGAGCGCAGAAGTCCGCACCGATCACCCTGCCGCCTGCGCCGACGGCGCAGGCAAGATCGATCGCGAAAGGACCGGTTCCCGTACAGACATCCAGACAGGAGTCACCTGGCTGCACCGCTGCCATCTGCACGGCAAGCCGCCGCCAGGCTTTGTGCTGATTAAAGCTGAGAACGTCGTTGAGACGATCGTAGCGCGGGGCGATCGACGAGAACATCTCATGGACTTGCCGGGCTTTACTGTCTGTATGGAGAGGTTTTGCTGTGCTTCTATCGACCATTCGATTTGACCTGCAACCGGACCTGGACTGCTCAGCGAAAACTCTGCGCCGATACGAGTCCCTGCAAATGTCCCAGGGTTGAAACCCCGGCTCGCCTGGCATCGCCTGTACTCCCGGATGAAACCGGGGTCTGGTTGGCGCTCCACAATCTCATAGATCGTAAACTGATAACTCGCCTTACGCAGACGAGCTTTTCATGAGATCAGATTTCTCTTGCGCAGCACGTGGACATATCCTGATTCGATCTCGGAAAATTGTCCGCCTGCGTAAGGTGAGTTAATAAGTTCCCGCGCATGTACAGGGGCGCTGCTTGCTGCACCCAACAAAGTCCGTAAGGGCGTTGCTTGCTGCGCCGTCATCCCATCGGGAAGTTAACTGTTTACAGACCCCCGGTTGAAACCCCGATCCGTCTGGCAAAGGCGGCACATTCTGCTTCGCGCGTAATTTAGGTGGATGTGCTCTGTCTTCAATTTCCGCCGAGCGTCCTTTAGACGCAATGCAAAATGTTGCCCTTTTCGGCTTCAGTCCGCGACGGTGGGCTTCACACTTACAGAATTATGCTCGCATCTGTGTTTACGTACGACCGACGGACTTTGTTTACTTTTTCACAATCTCTTTGATGTCAGTATACTCCTACCCTAAATTAATGTCAAACTGCCGCTTTCGGACCCTGTTAATCGATCGATCGCGCTCACTATTCTTCTTCATCGGTTCTTCTTGGGCTCCACTTTCGTTTCATGATTTGCATTCTCGTAACAGGGCAATTAGACCTCGATCGATATGTCGCACCGGCCGAACTGCTGTCCGCGTCAGGAATTGATCTTGAGGAGAAGAAAGATGCAGGGAACTGAAGGAGTAAACTAAGGAAGGAATCGTTGACAATCCTATCGAAAAGTGTGATAATAAAGACTCGTCAGGCATCGTTGTGCCACAGAATTGCGTAGAGAAATTATTCCGGAATCGAAACCGTGCGGAATAGAGTTCGTCTGGTAATCTGTCGGACGGCGAGGGGGCGCGTCCGCAAAATCGCAAGCGGACGCAAAATAAGGAGACTGACTGCAATGGCATCGGCATCAAATCCATTTTCAAGGGCATGGCGTTATCTCAGAGCATTGATCAGCGGCAAGCTCGATCAGTGGGAAGACCCTGAGATTATCCTGAATGAAGCCGTTCGCGAGATGAAGGACAATCAGATCAAAAACCGCGAGCTGGCAGTGCAAGCCATCACGCAGAAAAATAATCTTCAGGCGGAGGTCGACAAGAACGAGCGCATGGTCGCGGAGTTCGAGCGCAAGGCGACCCTTGCCCTTCAGTCCGGCAACCGTGAACTCGCCAAGCAGTTCCTCAAGGAAAAAGCGCTTTACGATCAAACGTTACAGAGTATGCGCGGCAACCTTGCCGCCGCTTCTGAAGCATCCGAAAAGGTCAAGATCGCAATCCGTGGAGAAGAGGAGCGAATCCGAGTCCGTACCTCTGAAGCGCTCGCGATGAAAGCCAACCTGAAGCAGGCACAGATACAGATCAAGATCAATAAGGCGCTGGATCAGTTCCAGTTCAGTGAGAACGAACAGGGATGGTCGAGCGCGAAAGATCGCATACAGTCGCTCCAGTCCGAGGCGCAGGCTCGAGGTGAAGTTGCCAGCACGAGCATCGACTCGAAACTCCGCGAAATGGAAGTCTCGCAGATGGATGTCGAGGCGGATCGTCAGCTCGCCGAACTCGAAGCCAAGCTCTCGCTCGGCGGATCGCCAGCCAACAACTATACGACGAACACTGTTCAGCAGGTACAGACTGTCGGGGGTGGTGGCGCAGTGACCAATGGCAATGGCGCGACAGCGCCTCCCGAGAGCGAAATTGATCGTCAGCTCGCCGAACTCGAAGCGCGGCTCGGCGGACACAAGTAGGCTTTGCGTCCTTCGGAAGCGTAGACAACAGTCTGTTATCTAAACATTTATCGTTTCCAGCGCAGTTGCTGCCTTTTACTTGAGAAGGTAAGAAGCCATTCTGAATCGATAAAACTTTGCTTAACTGACTAATCGTTAGTTAAGTAACGTTTTGTCCTTTTTTCGCAGGACGAAACCGCTCGAATTACGACTTCGCGGCGATTTCGCAACACGCAAAACTTTACTTGACTGACTGCTAATAGGGTAGGATGGTATACAGGCGAACGGAGATCACGGCGCAGTCCACTCCGCTCGCCGTTCGTGCCTGCGGTGCTGCAGATGATGACGGACGAGAAACGGCGGGACGAGCCTCAAGTGGAACATAAAGACGACCATAAAGAAGAACATAAGGGGCTTTTCGGTAAACTGCTGAATGTTTTCGTTGAAGACACCGACGAGGACGGCGCGGCGCGTCCGCGCCACGAGGCTCCGATTTCAAACGCGCCAAGACCTGATAGCGGCACACCGCAGGCTGGCGGCGACTCTGCCGACCGGTATATGGCCGATCTCGAAGCCGAACTCAAAGGGAATAAGGCAGCGTTTCCAATGCCGTCGTCGCCGATTCCTTTCAATGTTCCAACTGCCCGTGTTCCGCTGGAAAGCCGAGATGTTGTTCGCCACTCGCTTTCTGAAGCGGCTCCAGCCGGACACACAGCTTCTTCCCATGCTCCGACATCGACAGTTTCTGCGCATTTGGAATCGCCCGCTTCGGCAGGTGAGTGCATTACGCCCAACGTAGCAAAGATCGCGAAGTTCATTGCCGTGCTGCCAGCCGGACTGCCAGCCGAACAGGTCACGCCGATGCTGCAGGCGATGCTCGAAGGCGCTTCCGTTTCGCCCACCCAGATACGTGCCGATGTCGCGCAGGGACAGCAGGCGGTCGAGCAGGGCGTAGCCAGCGCCAATCAGGCGATAACACAGGTGCAGACCGAAGCCGAACAGACGATCGCTCAGGCAGAACAGTTGATCGCCCGCGCACGCAGTCAGCGCGACGAAGCCATCGCTACACAGCAGCAGAGGATCGCCGGATACGAGCAGGATCGAACTACGCTCGAACGCGTCGACGTCTATCTCACAAGCCTCGCGCCCATTTCGCACATCGTCTCCGCAGCCGATTCTCTTGTAAAATAGGAACGTTTAATGAGCATTCCCGACCGTTTCTACCGCATCGCAAAACATAAGATGGTCGAGATCAAAGACTGGTTCGACAAGGTCGATGAGGAAGAGGACACGATTGCCTCGGAGCGTCTCCGCACTGCCGGAGAGCGTACGGATGCCCACCGTGAACTCGCTGATGCCATGGAGGCGCCGCCTTCTGCGCCATCAGCTTCGTCCTCCCGTCAAGCTTCTGCCCCCTCTGCACCGCGCAGCAGCAGCTCTGCGATTCCGCTGAATCCACCGCGCATGAACTCTCCTTCTAGCACCTACGCCGGAACACGCATTTCGCGACCGCCGTCTGAGGTCAATGCTACCGCTTCATCGTCTGCCGCGCAGTCAGTTCAGGAACCCGATCCGCTAGAATTTCATTACAAGCGTCTCGGCGTCGAGACGGGGTCCGATTTCGCCTCCGTACAATATGCGTATAATAGACTGGCGGCACGGTCTGATTCGGCACGCTTTCCGGCTGGTTCCGAAGAAGAGAAGGAATGCCTTGAAATCCGCCAGCGTCTCGAAGCCTCGTTTAAAATCCTGCGTGAGGCGCTCGACCAGACGGCTCGGCGATTCGATCTTCTCGAGTTCGATCCCCTGCCACCAGCTTCGAACTGAACTCGGTACCAGAGACTGCACAAAAGAGTTGGGGACAATAAATGGCGCGACCGCATAAGATGACTGACGTACAGATTGAGGCAGGTCTGAAGACACTCGATGAATGGAAGCTGGCAGACGGTAAACTGCACCGCACCTTCACCTTCTTGGATTTCGTCGCTGCCTGGGGATTCATGTCTCGGGTCGCGCTGGTGGCGGAAAAAATGGATCATCATCCGGAATGGTTCAATGTCTACAATACTGTCCGCGTCGATCTAAGCACCCACGATGCAGGTGGCATTACTGCGCTCGATTTCGACCTCGCCGCCACTATGAGCCGCCTCTTCGCCACGTAGTTGTATTGTGTGCTGCAGCGCAGACCAAAACGATCAACAGGAAATTTTTGTTGACTCCTCGCCGCATTTATGTTAGGATAGGGTGTCTGCCACTAAACCTCGTGTTTCAATCCAATTTTTACGCTATGTGTAGTGGCTTGCACCATACATTGCCCGATTTTCCAAATTTCCCGTACTTCAAATCGCAACAGGAAAGACCTGACCCGATGGAACTGCCAATTTATCTGGATCATGCCGCGACGACGCCGATGCTGCCCGCAGTGATGGAAGCGATGCTCCCTTACTTCCTCGAATCGTACGGCAATCCATCCGCGCTGCACAGCGTCGGAATGGCAGCGCGTGAAGGCGTCGAGCAGGCACGGAAAACTATTGCCGACACGCTCAATGCCACTCCAGAGGAAATCGTGTTCACTTCGGGCGGTACCGAATCCGACAATACAGCGATTTTCGGCATCGCTAATTTCGCCGAAGCGAACAAAGAGCGGAAACGGCATCTTCTGACGACACCGATCGAACACCACGCCGTTTTGGATCCCTTCGAGACCCTCGCGCAGCGCGGCTATGAGGTCGAATATCTGCCGGTTGATCACGAAGGTCTGGTGGACCCCTTCGATGTCGAACGGATGCTGCGCCCCGACACACTACTCGTCTCGGTAATGCACGCCAACAACGAGATCGGCACGCTGCAGCCGATCGGCGAAATCGGCGCGGTCTGCCGCGCGCAGAGTGTGCGTTTTCATACCGATGCCGTGCAGACCTACGGGCGCATCCCAATCGATGTACGCGCGATGAAAATCGATCTGCTCAGCCTGACCGGGCACAAGTTTTATGGACCGAAAGGCTGCGGCGTTCTCTACGTGAGGCGCGGAACTCAGCTTCGACGCTTTATGGAAGGCGGCGGGCAGGAGCGCGGACGCCGTGGTGGAACGCTGAATGTGCCGGGGATCGTCGGTCTTGGCAAAGCGGCGGAGATCGCGCACACCGGAATGCAGGCGGAGATCGCGCGGCTGACCCAACTGCGTGAGCGCTTCATGAGTCAGCTGACTCGTGCTGTCGACGGCGTTCACATCACCGGAAGCAGAACTGAGCGGCTGCCGAACAACATCCATCTGCTGATCGAGGGCGTACAGGGCGAACCTTTGCTGCTCGCGCTCGACGCGGCGGGTATCTGCGCCTCTGCGGGTTCTGCCTGCTCTGCGGGTTCGACCGAGCCGTCACATGTGCTGAAGGCGATCGGTATCGACCGAGACCTGGCACGTGGAGCGCTCCGCCTGACCCTCGGACGCTCAACAGACAGCGAAGGCTTGGACTACACACTGAAAACGCTGGTACGGACGATCGAAGAGCTGCGCGCACTATCAGGAACGTCACAAGCGCTTGGATCGGATCCTGACCGTACAGCGGTAGCATAATTCGCCAGCAGTTGCAATAGTATTTCCGTGTAGCTTATTTAGGCTTAAAAATAAATAATTGTCCGTACAGGGGAGAAGTCGCTTGACAAAACAAAACTCCTGTTTTATAATAGCAATGTAGCTGCAATTCTACCTAATGATCGCGAAGAAAATTATATGAGTTTCGTACTGAAGATTGTGAACGAGAGAACAGGCCAGCGTGACGTGCATACCCTATCCGACCGCAATACTTTTTCTTCAATGGGTATCACCAACTAATCTGGCGGATGGCGGCGGCTGTTTTGTATTCGCAAAAATCCCCGCCTGTTCTTACTGATGGGCTTGTCGAGTATCATTCGCTGGCAAACCAATGACTTCACTTTTTCAGAAGATCACTTTTCATGACTTATCTTTTCAGGGTAGCGCACGAGCAGCCACATCGACATTCCAACAATTTGCATAGGAGGGTGGCATCTAATGAGTAAGCAATCCGCCGTTCTGGACCGGTCTCATGCTGTTGTCCGCGACGATCGTTACAATGGTTCCGCACTCGGTAAAGAATTGCCCGAAGAGGATGCGGAAGACCAGTTCGAGCGCGAACCAGCCGACGATCTGCTGCATCTTTTCGACAGCGGGATCGCCGAAACGGAGCCAATATTCCAGGACAGCGAAGAAATTCCTGCTGCTCCCGAACTCGATGTCACCGCAACTTCGTCGCTGCGCACCGTCAGCAGCCTGCTCAACGGCCCCTCCGAAAGCCCGCGCAATGATGAGAGCCTCCAAATCTGGATGAGCCGCGCGCGCGGCGCTCAGCTTCTGACAGCAGATGAGGAAGTCCGCCTCGCCCGCGCCGTACAGCGCGGTGATAAACAGGCGAAAGACAAACTTACCGAAGCCAACCTCCGCCTCGTCGTCTCGATCGCCAAAAAGTACAGCGTCCGTGGCATTCCGCTTCCCGACCTGATCCAGGAAGGCAACATCGGTCTGATCCGCGCCGTTGAGAAGTTCGACCCGAGCAAGGGTTATCGTTTCAGCACCTACGCAACCTGGTGGATACGCCGCGCAATCGCCCGCGCGATCATCAATCAGGGACGCACGATCCGCATCCCTGTCTATGTCGCCGAAATTATCCATAAACTGGTGAAAGCCTCCGGTCGGCTGCGCCAGCAGCTGCTTCGTGACCCCACGGTCGAAGAGATCGCCCGCGAACTCGAAGTCTCCGTCGATCGCGTCAATGAAATCATGCGTATCGCCCTCGAGCCGCTCTCACTCGAGACGCCAGTCGGCGAGAAGGACAACAGCCAGTTGTCCGACTTCATCCAGTCCCACACCGCGATTTCGCCTTCCGAAGCGACGCTCAATCTGATCCGCCGCGAACAGATCGAAGAGGTTCTCGATAAGCTTACCCTGCGCGAAAAAGAGGTGCTGCGAATGCGTTTCGGGCTCGACGATGGCTATGCCCGCACACTCGAAGAGGTCGGTGTCCGCCTGCATGTCACCCGTGAGCGTGTGCGCCAGATCGAGCTTCGAGCGCTGAAAAAACTGCGCCATCTTGGTCCGAGCGAACTCATCCGCCAGTAGATCCTGTCGTCCTGCAATTTTATCTTATCAAGCCGCCGCGC
>Ga0123339_10003730_pt1 | contig 10110 bp, 5 predicted proteins | sample lystaG_FD_89956 | JGI IMG/M metagenome (GOLD analysis project Ga0123339, IMG submission 89956) | Glacier valley bacterial and archeal communities from Borup Fiord, Nunavut, Canada, to study Microbial Dark Matter (Phase II) -... | ecosystem: Environmental > Aquatic > Freshwater > Ice > Glacier ... | reverse complement strand
TCTTTTTTCAACTCTATATTCAGAACTATTAATAGTTTCTAGTGTTTGGTAATTATAGAAATATTCTATTTTTTTTATTTCTTGATTTAATGAGTTTTTGAAAGACTCGGTTTTCAAAAGAGGTCTTCTATAAACTCCTTCAGAATTTGGTACATATTCTCTAGTTATACTTGATTCTAAAGTCATATTATCTAAATTATAAATAGATTCTGTCACACGACTAAAAAAATTACCTGTTTTGTGAATTGTAAATACTTCTGGATCAACTTGTCCATAAGGTGTGTCGTACGCTTCTCTTAATAGTGGTATTGATGAAAAAAATGCAGCATTTTTACTAATGCCATCAGATGCATATTTAGCATAGTGTTGTAGTAAATTATTTGTTTGTATTGTAAAACCAGATAAATTATGATAATTAAAGGAAGTTAACATAGGCTTGCCTATTATTGGGATAGTTTTTTTAGAAGAGATAACTAGACCACCTCCGTTTAAATTACCCAACTCATCGTGAACTCCTTGATTTAATTGATAATCAAATTCTGTAATACCTCCATATTTATTTATTATTTTATGTAAAGAGAATACTTTACACCAATATAAATCTGGTTCAAAGTTCCCCCCTGGCATTACATTGCAGCAGTTGTTAGCCCCAATATAACCATCATAAACTTCTAGTTTTCTAACACTAATTGGTAATGTGTTTTCTTTTTGTGCATTATTAAAATATCCGAAATGATCTTTATATTGTTCAGTCCAAATATAGCCATCCAATCCAAAATGACTATATCCACCAGATTCAAAATATTCAAATTCATAAATAAGTTGTGATAGGGTTTTGTTATTATTGTATTTTTTTATTTGAAATAATGCCTTTGGAGCGGTAGCTAATGGAGATGCACCGTATGACAAGTCAAAGTCGATATATTCAAATTTATAACCACTAATATAATTACCCTTTAAATCCGAAATATTTATTTCATTTAGATATCTATTATCAGTTGTATAAACAAAGTCAACTATTACTTTATTTGAAGTTATTTTTTTTATTTCAAATTTTGTTTCGTCAATATTATAAAAGTCACCTGATAGGCTTCTTACATTAGGAGTATAGTAATCAGGATTGATAACTACATTAGAAGGTCCCCCAGGAATGTTAGCATTTAAAAGGTTGAATCCTGTGGCGTAGTATTTTTCTTTAATAGGTATGTCGTTAGTAATGTAATTTATATTTATGTAATCTGAATTAAACGGATTTGTAATTGATTTTAAATAATAGTTGTTTCTTATAACATCTTGAAATGCTCTTCTAGAATCATATAAATCTGGTCCTTTAACAAAATCATATTTATTACCAAATTTATCTAAAATATTAAAAATAGTATTGTCTGTGTAGAAATTATTAAAATTGGTATTAACTTTATACTCGTTAGGATTGGATAATAATTCAGGTATTGGAAGACCAACTAAATTATTTTGGATGTTTTTTTTATAAAAAAAATCAAAATTATTTCCATTTATTAAATTAACAGAAAAAAAATCAGGCGATAAGTCATTTTCATAAAGACCTCCTACTGAAGAAGGATCTACTTCATCACAACTATAACATCTTCCATAAATACTACTAGAATTAAAGCTAGGGTCTAGAGTATTAAACCATCCTTTCGGAGAATGGTCAGATAAATAATTTATTGTTCTATTAATATACCCAATATTCTCAATTTTCCAATGTATTCCTAAACTACTATTTTCTAGTTCATTAACTTTAATTCCATCGTGAGAATAAGACAGTTCTATAGGTATTTTCTCTCCATTATATTCCACGTCAAATAACTTAATTTTAGTAAAATTATTTGATGTATTTACATTGTCATTGTACTCTTCAGTAGTACTTTCTTGCATTGATTGTGCATTAATATTAATTGAAATTAAAATTATTATAATGTATAAATTCTTCATTTTTATTTTTTTAATTGTTGTTTTTTATAATTTTCACCCCATCGGTTTGCACATTTGTCCTGATATTTACGACATAAATCCCATCAGGATAGCGACTCAAATCCACAGGAACGGTTCGGCTCGTGATGCTGAATTGTTGCAGAATGCGACCCGCCATATCCACGACCGTTGCCGTGCCACTTTCAAATTCATAGCCTATAATGATATTGGTAAAAGCTGTCGCTGGGTTCGGGATGGCTTCAATATTGACTTTCACGACCTTAGGTTTCGTTTTGTCTTTTAGTTTTACTATCCAAAAATCGTTGCTTCCAAAACTGGTGAACTTGTCTTTTGAGGCTGGCAGTTTTTTTTCGGTCTGTCCATTGGATGAATTGGATCCAGTAGCTGAATTTCCAGAACCCAAAGTAGGTAAATTCAAACCTCCTACTGGAGAGTTTATCCCAAATTTAAATCGGGAATCCGTTTCTTTGCCAATGGCATTATTGATTTTTTCGACACTATTTGTAAGTTTGTCTTGTACTGTATTGTTTGCATCGTTTATTGCATCATTAACCTCATTTGTTGCGTTTTGCAATTGCTCGTTTTGCACGCCATTGTCGAGTTTATTTGCTAATTTATTTAAATGGTTAGAGGCAGATTGAGCGTTAGAAGTTCCTGCCAGTAAATAACCTCCGTCACGGGTTTCAATGAGTTTTCTCAAAATATCTTCACCATCACTTCCTACCGTTTTGTCCCATAGTACTTCGCCTTTCTCATCAATTTTTAAAGCGATGTAATCGTTGATGCCTTCCTCGTCTTTTTGGATGACTTTCGCTACCGAATTAACAATTTCGTTTTGTGCATAACCCCCAATCAAATAGGAATGGTCCTTGTTTTCCACCAAAGAAGTCAAGATGTCCACTTTGCCATAATCATAGGTTTCGCTCCAAACTACTGCCCCGTTTTCGTCCATTTTTAAAACCCAAAAATCCGTACCGGAACGCACATTGCCACCAACGGATGTGAGCGATGTGGTACTGTTGGAATTTCCGCCGGCAATATACCCTCCATCGTCCGTTTGATGGATCACATACAACTGGTTATCTCCATTGCCTCCATAGGTTTTCTGCCATTCTATACTGCCTACGTCATCAATTTTTACAATCCAATAATCTCCAATGCCAGTATTAGAATCAGTTTTCTCCCCAGATTGTGGCGAATTGGAATACCCACCCAAAATATATCCGCCCTCTTTGGTTTGTTCCATACTGCGTAGCAAGTCGGCATATTCGCCACCGTATGTTTTTTGCCATTGTACGAGTCCATTCTTGTCTAATTTCACTATCCAATAATCCATATTGCCGCGACTTTGCTCCCTTTTGGCATAGAGGTCTGGTTTAACATCCGATGCTTTTTTTTCATTGGGATTGGGATCTTCCATAATTGCAGGGCTTGAACTTGAAGACCCGCCCAGCATATACCCCCCGTCCCTGGTTTGGAAGGCACAGAGTAATTCGTCTTGACCGTTGCCACCAATTGTTTTTTGCCATTGTTCCTCACCTTTGGCATCGAGTTTAATGACCCAATAATCAGTAACACCCCTGCAAGTGTCTTTTTTTTGAAAACCGGCATTGGAACTGGATGTTCCTGCCAGTATAAATCCACCGTCTCTGGTGTTTTTGATGCTTTGCAGTAAATCGAAACCACTGCCTCCAAAGCTTTTTTGCCAATCGAGTTCTCCCTTTTCGTCCATTTTCCAAACCCAATAGTCCAAATCACCATTGTTGTTGTCGGTTTTATTTCCGGTTTTGTTGGACAAGGAACTACCGGCGAGTATAAAACCATAATCGGCTGTGGGTTGTGCATCAAACAGGTATTCGGAGTGCTGGCCACCATAGGATTTCTCCCAAAGGATTTCTTGGGAATGAGCAGTAAAGCAACTGCTCCATAAAAATCCAATGATGCAAAATGTTTTGAAATTAAAGTAATTGTACTTCATATAATAAGGCTTTACTGTATAATGATTCTATTTTTAATACTACTTCTTTATCCCAAAGGTGGTATGCATTTCTTTTCTACAAGATTTGAATTGTGTTTGCTATTAAACCATTGCAATTTCGAGATAGTTTTTTTTAATATTTTACGGTTTTTTCGGGTATTTTTTACGGTTTTTTTGATGGATCCAATTCTTACTTCAAAAGGTACGTTTTAAGCTATTTTTTATATGCTTAACTGAATTATAAAAGAAGCCACTTCGAAATGAAGTGGCTTTTTTGTCATTTGATTTTGTGGGATTACAAATACGCGATGTCGAAATATGTTTATTCTTCTATATCATCCATTTTTTTTATTATGGTTTCTTTAAGGCTATCGAGGAATTTTGTCCTGTTTGTTTTTCGGACTCTTATTTCGAGGAAGGTGCGATGGTATTGTCCTAGGTCGATTTTTAGAATGTTCTCGAAGAATTCGAAAATATCTTTTAGGTCAGATGCGCCATTGTTGAAGACCCCCTCAGAATGGAGGGCATAAATTAGTTCTATTAAGGCCACTTTTGAACCTGTCCATTTTTGTTGGGATTTTGGGTTGATGTGTGATTTTTCGGTTGGCGGTATTTTTTCTAAATTCGTCAGCTCGTCTTCAAGATAGACTTGTATGAGGTCGTTTGCCATAATTTTGGCAATAATATTGTCGTGCGAGGTTGTAAAACGATGATCGGCATCGAAATAGTTGGTTTCAATATTTAGCTTTAAATCGTGTTTGCCGCGCACAAAAAATTTATTATCAAGAAAGGCACTTCCTGTGCGGTGGTAGCGGTATAATTCGAGATTGTTGTCGAAAAAAACTTTAAGTTTATAGAGTTCGTTGTTGAGATAAGCCCGTATAATTTTCTTTCCACCGTTGGGTTTTTTGGTTTCAATTTTATAAATTGAATTGTAATAAATCAATTTGGAAAGGATTTTTGGTTTTGTGTTTTTAAAAAAATCGATTTCATCGTCTTGAGATTGAAATGATGCTTCGATTATCAAAGTTTTAATTTTGTTTAAAGTACTTGAAATGGAGTCTATTGCTTTTTCGGCTAATTTTATGGGGTCGTCTATTTCAATTGTGATGAAATTCAATTCGTTTTCAAGCTCTGCGATTAGGATTTTGTATTGATCAAGCATTGTAATTGGTTTTTAGGGGACAATTATAATGCTTTTGGTTTGACCTATTTTACGGTTTTTTGGCTATTTTATTACGGTTTTTTTTGATTGGACACTAATAAAACGGATGCTTTGTAACACGGATTTATACTTATTTTTTTATTTTCCGCTGGAAAGAGTTCTAATTGAATGTTCACAGCAATTGTGAAAGTATGGAATTTAAAAAGAAGATAATTATCTTTTAAAAATGTCTCTAAATTGATACAATAAGCGTTCCATTAGTCGTAAATCTTCGGTTACAATGTCAGCAGTGCCAGACATTTCTTGCTGAAAAACAATTTGTTTTTTATATGAAGTCTCCAATGATTTTGGCAAGGAAACATTTATCAATAAATTACCCTCTTTGTCGGGCGTTAAGGAAATAGCACTTATAAACCCTTTGATAATACCAAATTCCCGATCAGGATAATTTGCTAGTCTTATATTGACAGTTTGGCCCACTTTTATTTTACCAGAATTTTGAGCAGGTGCTTTTACTTTGCCTATATATCCACTACCATCTACTGGAATTATTGCAAACACATTATCGCCAGCATTTACCGTTTGGTTTGCAGACCAAAGTTGTAAAAAACTAAGTTTACCGTCAATCGAAGAGCGTAAAACATAATTCAAGTCCCAATCTTTAATTGCCTTTTTGAGTTGATAAAAGGCTTGGATTACATTGCGTTGCAAGTTTACATTTGTAGTACTTTCATTTATTTGAGTAGTTTTACTGTTTTTATGAAGTTCGTTTAATGACGATTTCAATTGAGATATTGTGCTCAACAACCCTTTGTAGCTTCTTTCTACTTGCAGATAAGTAAGTTTGTGTTTCTCGAGTTCTTCTTCGGCAATAAATCCTTTTTTGAATAAACCCTCGTAGCGATCTAAATTCCTTTTTTGCAAAATCAATTCACTTTGATTGTTGCTTTTTTGGGATTCTAATAAACTTAATCGTTCTTTCAGTTGAATAGCCTCATAACTTTGAGCCGAACCTTCCACTTGATATGGTTGTAATTTTTCATTTAAATCATCGGCAATGCTTTCTTTTTGGAATATAGCAAAAAAGCTTTCAATTTCGCCCAATTGAGCTGATTTTAATAACTCAAATGGAAACTTATTTTTGTTGATATCGATGGTATCAACAATGCTTTTCAATAAAAAAACATCCTTAAAATTTGCTGAATTTTCAATTACTGCCAAAGGGGTATTTTTAGCAACATTCATTCTATCTTTCACTAAAATGACTTCCAACTTTCCCGTTGTTCTTGCCACTAATTTTTCGGGGGGAATGTTGGTGGTAATCACGATTTGGGTGGTGAGTATATCGGGGTATTTGATAAACCAAGACAGTAAAAGCAATAAAGCAATAAACCCAAGTAAAATTGTATTACCCCATTTTAAAATAGCTTGTGGTGGATCAGAAAGTACATCCCTAACTTCTTCACTATATATTTTTAAACCATCATTAAGCTCTTCCATATTAATTCCCTAATTCTAATTGATTTTTAACCAATTCATAATATTTTCCTCGAAGTTTGGTTAAATCAGTATGATTTCCTTGCTCCACAATTTCTCCATTTTCGAGTACAATAATGTTATCCGCATTTTTTACAGTGCTTAATCTATGAGCAACAATTATGGCAGTTTTTCCAGTTATAAAACTGTTCAAATTCTCCATTATCACTTTTTCATTATTGGCATCTAAAGCACTTGTGGCTTCATCAAAAAACAGATAAAAAGGGTCTTTATAAACAGCTCTAGCAATCATAATTCTTTGCTCTTGACCACCACTTAATCTAATCCCTGATGTTCCCAACTCTGTATTATATTTATTAGGTAATTTTTGAATAAAATCACCTATATTAGAAACAAAAGCAGCATTGTTTAATTTATCTCTGTCAATCATTTCATTTTGTTCAGATTCTGAAATATTACCGCCAATAGTATCATTAAACATAAAAGTATCTTGCATTACGGCTCCACAATTTAAACGCCAAAAATCATTATTAATATTGTTTAAATCAACAGAACCAATATTGATACTACCACTTGTTGGCTCATAAAATTTAAGTAACAATTTCATTAATGTTGTTTTACCGCTCCCACTTGCTCCAACAATTGCAGTAGTTTTGCCTTCTGGAATAATGCAATTAACATTTTTCAAAACAAAAGGTGTTGATTTCCCTCCATATCTATATGATAAATCTTTTAGTTCAATAAACTTATTTTTTGGTAATTCTCTTGCTTTATTTGCAGATACCAAATCTTCATCGTCACGAGTATGCACTTGTGATAATCGTTCTAAACTTATTTTTGCATCTTGCCATGTTTGAATAAAAGTTATAAAATTACTCAAAGGTAAATTTAATTGACCTACAATATATTGAGCAGAAATCATCATCCCTAAAGTTAATTTACCGTCGACAACTGCTGTAGCTGCCAAAAATGTAATGATAATGTTCTTAAATTCATTGATAAAAGTAGCTCCAATGGATTGATATTGAGATAATTTTAGTGAACTCAATGAAGTTTTAAATAAACTAATTTGAGTAAATTCCCATTTCCAACGGTTTTTCCTTTGGGAATTGTTCAATTTTATTTCTTTTACGCCATTGATAATCTGAATTAAACTGGTTTGACTTTGTGAGGTCTCATCAAAGCGTTTGTAATCTAAAGCTGCTCTCTTTTTTAAGAAAAAAAACGTCCAACCCACATAAAGTATTGCTCCAACTATGAAAACAAGGAATATTTTTAGATTGTAATAGGCTAAAATACAATTGAAAATAATAAAGGTTATCATTGAAAAAATCATATTCAAAGTCGATGAGGATACAAAGTTCTGAATACGAGTATGATCTGTAATACGTTGCAAATGCTCTCCTGTATCTCTTGTGTCAAAATACGAAACGGGTAATTTTAGCATTTTAAACAAAAAGTCAGAAATCATTTTTATATTAAAGCGACTTGTAATATGTATTAAAAGCCATTCTCTAAAAATACTGACTAAAGTTTGTGAAAATATTAAAACCAGTTGTGATATTAGGATAAGATAAATAAAAGAAATATCACGGTTATTAACTCCAACGTCTACAACAGTTTGCATTAAAAACGGCAATATAAACTGAATAATGGCAGCAACCAATAAGCCAATAAATAGCTGACGAATTAGTTTTTTATAAGGTCTAAAATATGGTAACAGAAAAGAAAATCCTTTCGCTTTTGTTTTGTCTTCGACTAAAGAATAAAAGTTTGAATTTGGTTCTAATAAAAGGGCAAAACCTGTATCATCAATAGTGTTAGTCCAGGCTTTTTTAAAATCTTCGTGCGAATAGTTAAGGAAGCCTTGAGCTGGGTCAGCAACATATATTTTAGTTTTACTGGTTTTATAAACTACCACAAAGTGTTTTTGCCTCCACGGTATAATAAATGGCGTTGGTGCTTCGGTAACTAAACTCTCTAATGAAATACGCATACCCAATGCTCGCATTTCAATAGCTTCAGCAGCTTCCGCAATACCTGCCATAGTAACGCCATTTTTAGTAATGCTAGCTTTGTCCCTCAAGAATTCTCTTGAAAAGGTTTTGCCATAATGCTTGGCTATCATACGAAGGCAAGTGGGTCCGCAGTCGCTATAATCTAGTTGGCGAAAATGGGGGAATTTTGCTTTTAGCATTTATTTTACACCATTAATAAGCTCCCAAACCTTTTCGTTGTAGTTTGATTTTGTTATTCCTGTTAATTTTTCTAATATCTTATAGTAATTTTCATTGCCTTTTTGATATTTACCACAGCTCAAAAATTCCATAACAGCAGGAAAACCTTTTTCTTTTTCTATTTTTTGAACTATTAAAGCATTTACAATATAATCGGCTGCATTTTTAAATTCTTTTGTATTAAAATAAACTGGTATTTCCTTTATTTCTACCCAATTTGTATTTTTATTATTGGCAATTTGTAGTTTAAATTCCTTAAAAATTTCTTTCCAACTTATTCCCCAACTTCCTCCGTACAAATAAGCACAACCCTCGTCAACAGGCTTATTTGTTATGCTTTTTGATAAAATATTTCGCAATCTTTCATGCCATAAATCGTGTGGGTCAAAGGAGTTAAAAGTGGTATTGTTTTGTCCTACTACTTTAACCAATATATTGTTTTCGTTTCCACTAAAAGTATCAGCGTTTTCTCCATTATAATCTAATTTATAAGGAACACCTACTGTTTTCAAAACTTCTTGTAGATCAACACAGCCATACCATTCTATTTTAGAACTTGGCGTATTGAGTTTTTTATCATAAAAAGACACCTGTTTTGCATAGTCTTTAGCTACTTTTTCATTCAATGTGTTTTTAAAATGAAACGTAATATCTCCAAAAGTTTTGCTTTTCCAACTTTCAGTGTTTCTCTTTAGAGTTGAAGCAAAATAAAATTGATTGTCTTTTTTCTTGGCTAAAACTTCAAAACTAGCCTTCAAAATAGGTTTGTTTTCATTGACTCCAATATAAGAAAACTGCACCAAATAATCGTTTTTATTGACGGGCACTACATTAGTCAAATAGCCTCTATAGAAATAATCATCTTTAAATTTCTGGTTTTTCTCTATTCCTTTTATTTCGTCGAGCCAAGCAGAGGTTTCGGGCAAATCTTCTTTTAGTATAAAGGTATTTTCTTTGTTTGTTTTTTCTTTTTCAGCAAGAAAACCATTTAGGGATTTTATCAATTGGTTTACTACAATTGTGTCCTTAGGTAGCCGTATATTTTCAGAGATGATAAGCGGTTGGGTTTGCGAAAATGATAATTGGAAAAATAATAGTGTGAAAAGAAATAAAAATTGTTTCATAATGTTTGGATTATTGTTTTTAAAAAATTGATTTTTTATTTTTTCCATATTAATTGATATGGATAAACTTCATAAGCTACATTATCTTCGTTAATTGTATATCCGTTTTTTCCATCATTCTTTCCTTCTTCAAATAATATTTTAGCTTCATCT
>Ga0123339_10003729_pt1 | contig 10111 bp, 8 predicted proteins | sample lystaG_FD_89956 | JGI IMG/M metagenome (GOLD analysis project Ga0123339, IMG submission 89956) | Glacier valley bacterial and archeal communities from Borup Fiord, Nunavut, Canada, to study Microbial Dark Matter (Phase II) -... | ecosystem: Environmental > Aquatic > Freshwater > Ice > Glacier ... | reverse complement strand
TACGCTCGAGAACCGCAGCTTATCGCAAGCACCCAAACCCAAAAAAGGAGTGAACCTCATGACCTTATTCAACACCTTCACCATCACCGAACTCGAGCGCGGAATTCTGTTTCGGCGCGGAGCATTCGTGCGTGTGCTCGAGCCGGGAAACTACCGCTTCTGGGACCCCGGCGTGCAGCTCCGGGTGGAGCGCTTCAGCCTGAACACCCCGGAGTTCAAGCACACCCTGCGCGACTACTTTCTCACCGAGCGTCCCGAAATCGTGGAGCGCCACTTCGTAAAGGTCGAAACTTTGGACCTCGAGATTGCGGTCATTCGCCGCGACGGAATCGTGCTGCAAATTCTGGGGCCGCGTGAAACCGCGCTGTTCTGGAAGGGTTTCGTACCCCTCACCGTGGAAAAACTGCGGGTGGACGGCGGCCTCACCCTGGCTCGAGAGCACGATTTGCTAGGCAAGAAGAACGAGGCGTGGCTGCGGGGCCGCTTCACCGACGTGAACCCCAGCGAGAACGCGTTTGCGCTGGTCGAACTCGAGGGCAAACTCAGCCAACTGATTTTGCCTGGTGAGCGCAAGCTCTACTGGGACGGACTCGAGCGGGTCAAGGCCACCGTGGTCGCGGTGAGCGCAAATGTGCCCAAAGACCTCCAGACCGTGCTGGTAGCGCGCCATGCCCAGTGGCTCGAGCGCTTTTTGTATGCCGACCTGGGCGAGTACGAGCTGGCGCTGGTCCGGCGCGGTAAGGCCATCGTGAGCCTGGTGGCCCCTACCCAGAGCGCTTTGTACCTGAACGACGGCGTGAACGCGCTCGAGGTGTTGAGCGTGCTCGAGACCTTCGAGGTGCGGAGTGACGTGGCGGTGGCTTTGCGCGGAACTCCTCTGGGCGTGAGTATCGAATACGTGGAGGTGCCCGAGTACCATGTGGGTGCGCTCTACGTGGACGGCAAGCTGGGTCAAACCCTCGAGCCAGGAACGCACGCCTTCTGGAAGGTCACGCGCAAGCTGCGGATTGTGGTCACGGAAACCCGCCTCCAGACGCTCGAGGTGAGTGGTCAGGAGATTCTGACCAAGGATAAGGTCTCCTTGCGGCTCAACCTCACGGCAGGCTACCGGGTGACTGACCCGCTGCTGGCCTTCTCCAAGCTCGCGGACTTCGGCGAGTACCTCTACAAGGAGCTTCAGTTCGCGCTGCGCTCGAGCGTGGGCACCCGCACCTTAGATGAGTTGCTCGAGGACAAGACTGCCCTCGACGGTGTGATTTTGAATCAGGTGCGTGCGCGGCTCGAGAACTTGGGCCTGGAACTCGAGAGTGTGGGCATCAAAGACATCATTTTGCCGGGTGAGATGAAGGCGCTGCTGGGCAAGGTGGTCGAGGCCGAGAAGGCGGCTCAGGCCAACGGCATTCGCCGCCGCGAGGAAACGGCGGCCACCCGCAGCTTGCTCAACACCGCGCGGGTCATGGAGGACAACCCCGTGGCGTTGCGGCTCAAGGAACTCGAGACCCTCGAGCGCGTGACCGAGCGGGTGGGTTCGCTCACCGTTCACAGCGGTCTCGAGGGCGTGCTGAGCGATTTGGTCAAGATTCGTCGGTAGGGGAGCGCCAAGCGCTCTGCAAACGTCAAACGTCGAACGCCAAATGCAGTCCAGGCGTTCGACGTTTGACGTCTTGGTCCAACTACAGCACTGTCTTGGGCAAGACGGCACCCCGTGGGGCCTGCCCGCCTATCGGGCCTGTCCGCGTTTGTAACCTCCCAAGAGGTTTGGGTTACGCTCGAGCTACCTTGTCATCTGTCGTCCAAGCATTACCTTAAAGAAGCCCTCAGATTTGGCCCCACTCCGCCTCAGCTTGCTGTGCTGTGATGGAAACAAGGAGTCAAAATCATGGAACCCCAAATCGAAGTCAACCAGCTCTCGGACGGCGACAAGTTTTATCCCACCAACAAGATGCTCAGCGTGGTTTCCGGTCAAGACAAGCTCAATGACATTTTGAGGGAACTGCGCTCGAGCGGCAGCTTCACCCCCGAGAAAATCGAGATTTTTGCCGGTCAGAAGGGTGCCGAGCTGATAGACCCCACCGGCGAGAACACCGGATTTTTTGGCAAGATGCTTCGCAGTTTGCAGTGGCTCACCGAAGAGCGCGAGGAAAGCGAGCGCTACGCTCAGGAGCTGGCCCAGGGTAACTACGTGCTGGCCATCAAAATCGAGAGTGACCGTCCCTCTATGGACGCTTTGAGCGCCCAAATTAAAAACGCGGGCGGGTATTTCATCAGTTTTTACGGCCCCAACGTGGTCGAGCGGATGGACCACTAACAAAGACCCTCAAACAGAAAGGGAAGTTTCTCGTTCAGGCTCGAGAAACTTCCCTTTCTGTCGCTGTTAAAACCCCATACGTCACGCTCGAGGGTGAAACAGAAGAACTCCGACGCTCGAGCACCTTAAGAGCGCTTGGCCTCGTCTCGAGGTTTGTCGGTTCTGTCCCGTTCGGTTTTGGCTTGCACCGCTTTGCTTCTATCCAGCAGTTTATCGGCGTAGTTCTCGAGCTGAGGCGCTAAAAAGCGCTCCTGCACGATTTTGAGCAGGGTCGTCACCAGAATGCCGGTGATGGCCCCGCCCAGGTTGGTGCGGTTCTGCTTGCCCTGCTGGGCCTTGACCAATCGCGCCTCGTTTTTGAGGTCAGCTTTGGTGACCTTGCCGCCGCGCCCGGTGCCGCGCTCGACGTAGACCTTCTTGACCCGCCGTCCGCGCCGTCCCAGCAGCAGCCCCAGGATGAAGCCACCTCCGGCAGAACCCCCCATGTACTTGAGCGGTTGAGCCTGCACTTTGACATGTAAATTGGTGAGTTCCACCAGTTCGTTCACGCTGGTCTTGAGGCGTTCACGGGCCTCGAGCGCCTGCACCTTGTCGTCTTTTTTGAGTTCCACAATCGTTTCAGCCATCGACCTTCGCCCCCAGTCGTTTGATGCCGATGAAGGCCAGAATGCCTGCTGTGAGCAGCGAAACCGCGAACATCACAAAAGACGCGCCCCAGCTCGGCAATCCCAGTGCTACCAAAAGCTGGAAAAATCCTATGAGCAAAAACACCACCGCCACAGTGATGGGACCGAGTGCGGCCAGCAGCAGCACCACGCCCAGCCCTTTGGCCTTGACTATCTCCGAAATCTTGCGAATAAACGAGCGAGACTCGGCCTTGACCAGACTCAGCGCTGAGTCGAAAATCTCGACCAGCACGCTACCAATGCTTTTGTTTTCCGTAGCCATTCAATGCTCCCATCCTAAAGTGTGCTGTTCATTCTATGAAAGTCTGGCAACAATCCACACAGCTCGAGACCTTGCTTTCCAGCTAGAGTCCAGTAGGTTGCTCGAGGGGAAGAAGTTCCCTGCTCCTCCCAGTCTAAGGGCTGAATCATGAAGCACACACTCGCTCGACTTACGAATGCCTTTATAACTCCTCACACTTAAGCCCAACCCAAGCCCCACTGATGACTCCCAACCCAACCCCGACCCGGCGCATCCCACGCACGCTGACCCAACTGACCAATACCTGGAAGCTCACCGCCGTGGGCTACGATTTGTGGCGGGTGCGCTCGCTTTCGTTGCTCACCGGGCGACCCTTCCCGCTCGAGCGCGAACTGGACCTTTTGGTCGAGTGGACCCAACCTCAACCAAACGAGCGCTGGCTGGATGTCGGCACCTCCACCGGAAACTACGCTCGAGCGCTCGCCTCTCGGGGCGCGCGGGTGGTCGGGCTGGATTTTTCCGCACCCATGCTCGAGGTGGCCCGCCGCAAACCCTCGGCGGGCGTCACGTACCGTCAGGACTACCTCGAGAACCTGACTCTCGAGAGCCTGGACGGACCCCTGGACGGCATCGCGGTGGGCGCGACCCTCAACGAGTTTTACGATACGAATTTGGCGCTCGAGCGCATGGCGGGGTTACTCAAGCCGCAAGGACAGCTTTTTATGATGTATCTCACCGGGTCCGAAACGTTCTGGGGCCGGGTGTTACAAAGGTTGCTGGCGGCGGGTGGTGTGCGCTTTCCGGCCAGGGAATCGGTAAAGCACACCCTTGAGCGCGCGGGGATGCACTACGCCAGGGGCGAACAGCACGGCGTGGTGGTGCTCGAGCTGTACTGTAAAATGTGAAGGGTTAAGAGAAAGCTGTAGGCAAGCTTAAGGGTAGGCTGCTATGCTCGAGCCGAGCCAATATTTTGCATGATGAATAAACCATTGACAGGGCTTTGTAAGAATTAAACAGGAAAAGCGTCCCTGCTTCACGCAAGCTGAAACAGGTTTGAACCGAGGTGCCAACGATGCTGGGAAGAGGGCTGGGAAAAGGAGACGCGCCACAAACCGAGCACAGGGTCGCACCTCCCAGCGTGGCGATTGGGGTATGCCGCGACCTGACCAAGGCGCATTCCAAGACCTTTTACCTGGGGAGCCGTTTTTTTCCAGCGCTCGAGCGGCAGGCGGTGTGGGCGGTGTACGCGGCGTGCCGCAGCGGCGACGACATCGCCGACGAACTCGAGGCCGCCCAAGCCAGAATTCAGCTCGAGGCGTGGTGGGACGGGATTCAGGGGGTTTATGAACGCCCGACCCCGCAGGCCGCAGACCTGCTGTTTCAGTCGCTGCACTGGGCGGTTTCGCAGTATCCCATTCCACTCAGCGCGTTTCAGGAACTTTATCTGGGCCTTCAGATGGACCTCGAGAATTGTGAGTACACCACTCTAGCCGACCTCGAGCTGTACTGCCGCCGGGTGGCCGGGGTGGTGGGGTGGCTGATTGCGCCTATCTGTGGCTACAGCGGCGGCGAAAGAACGCTCGAGCAAGCTTTGATGCTGGGTAAGGCCATGCAGCTCACCAACATTTTGCGTGACGTGGGCGAGGACCGAATGCGCGGACGGCTTTACCTCCCGCTCGAGCTGCGGCTCAAGCACGGTGTGACCGATTCTATGCTCGAGCGCGGCGTGGTGACACCGCAGTACCGCGCCTTGATGCTCGAACTCAGCGCGCTGGCCCGGAGCTGGTACAAGGCGGGTGAAGCGGGAATTCCACGCCTCAAGGGCAGCGGACGGCTGGCAGTTCTGGTGGCGGCCAGAGCCTACGAGGGCATTTTGGACTCGCTCGAGCGCAACGACTTCGACAACTTCTCCAAGCGCGCTTACGTGTCTGGGCGCAAGAAACTGCTGTTGATTCCGCAGGCTTGGTGGGCGCTTCGCGGGTTGTGAGGGGTGCGTTTGTACGCTCGAGTGACCGGGTGAATCCCCCCTTTGAATAGCGCTACGCTTCATCCAAAGCCCCCCTTGTTAAGGGTGGCCCAAAGACACGACGCTCGAGCACAACGTCTTTAAGGTCCCCCTTCGATAAGGGGGAAACTCTTTTTGAAGCGCAGCGATAAAAAGATAAGGGGGATTAGCCCGGTCCACTCGAGCGTACAAACGCACCCCAAATAGGTCTAAAGTGGGACCACATCCACTCGAGGCCCCCATGACCCTATCCCCACCTGTCCCCTCCGAACACTTTTTCCCCGGTGAGCGCGACTTTCGTATCGTTTACCAGATTTCCAAACCTCAAAGTGCCGCTCGAGCCGTGGTGGTGCTGGTTCACGGCAACAGTGAGCACATGGGGCGCTACGCGCATGTGGTGGTGGCCCTGACTGCTCGAGGCTTCACCGTGTTTAATCACGACCACCGGGGCCACGGCAAGAGTGCCGGGGTGCGCGGCGATGTCGAGGACTTCGGATTCTTCATCTCGGACCTTCGCAAACTGGTGGAACTGGCTCGAGCGCAGAACCCGGACTTGCCCCTGTTCATGGTGGCGCACTCGCTGGGTGGCCTGATTGCACTGACCTACGCGCTCGAGTACGAGTCCACGCTCTCAGGGCTGGTGCTGATGAGTCCGGCGCTCGAGTTCGGGGCCGATGTCTCACCGCTGCTCAAACGTCTAGCCGGGGTCATCGCCGCTGCTGCGCCGCTGCTGCCCATCACCCCGTCTAACAAGCAGCCGGACAGCGTGCTCAGCCGCGACCCCGAGATTCAGCGCCTGTTCGATGCCGACCCGCTGTGCTACAGCGGCGATGTGCGCGCCCGCTACGGTTTCGAGCTGCTCAAGGCCGCCGAAAAAGTGCGAAACCGGGGTCGCAACTTGAAGCTTCCGGTGCTCCTCGAGTACGGCACCGACGACAGGTTGGTCAACCCTCGAGCGTCCAAAGCGCTGTTCGAGCGCCTGACCACGCCCGACAAAACCCTGCTCGAGTGGAAGGACGCGAGGCACGAGCTGTTCAACGAACTCGAGAAAGACGAGGTGATTGAGACGGTGATGGGGTGGCTCGAGAAGCGGGTAAGTGGCTCGAGTTCCCGCTAAACTGGGAGCATGGTCAACAATTCAAACGTTTTTCAACTGGGCGTGTGCGACTACCCCGAGCACGTTCCGCAGGACCACTGGCAGGGGTACGCGAGGCAGCAAAAAGCGCTGGGCCTCACTTACGTGCGAATCGGCGAGTTCGCCTGGAGCAAACTCGAGCCGCTTGAGGGAGAGTACCACTGGGACTGGCTCGACCAGGCGGTGAACACCCTGCACGTCGAGGGTCTGCAAGTGGTGCTGTGTACGCCCACCGCCACCCCACCCGCGTGGCTGATTCGCGCTCACCCCGAGATTCTTCCCTTCGACAAGATAGGGAAACAGCGTGAATTCGGCTCGAGGCGGCACTATGACTTCTCGAGCGAACTTTACCGGGAGCACTCCAGGCGCATCACCCACGCGCTGGCCATGCGTTACGGGCATCATCCCAGCGTGGTGGGCTGGCAGACCGACAACGAGTTCGGCTGCCACGACACGGTTCGCAGCTACGGCGGCGCGAGCGTAGCCGGGTTCCAAAGCTGGCTCGAGGCCAAATACGGCACGCTCGGGGCTTTGAACAGTGCTTGGGGCAATGTGTTCTGGAGCCAGGATTACAACGCCTGGAGCCAGATTCTGCCCCCCAGTAACACCGTCACCGAAGCCAACCCCTCGCATGTGCTCGACTTTTACAGGTTCTCGAGCGACGCGGTGGCTTCATTTCAGGAGGAGCAGGTGAGCATTTTGCGTGACCTGTCACCGGGGCGCTGGGTCACGCACAACTTCATGATTTTCTTCTCGGATTTCGACCACTACCGGGCTAGTGAGTGTCTGGACTTTCCCAGTTGGGACAGCTACCCCACCGGAATGCTCGAGTTTTTTGCTCCAGACGGCACTGGAGAGGCCCTGAAGACCAAGTACGCCCGCACCGGGCACCCGGACCTCATCAGTTTCAACCACGACCTCTACCGGGGCCTCAAGGGAGGCGCACCGCTCGAGGCCGTCAGCCGCGCCCATCCCAGAACCGCTGGGCACTGGGTGATGGAGCAGCAGTGTGGACAGGTCAACTGGGCACCCTTCAACCCGCTGCCCGCCGAGGGTGCGGTGGCACTCTGGACCGCGCAGGGTTGGGCGCACGGCGCGGACGCTGTGGTGTACTTTCGCTGGCGGGCCGCGACCATGGCCCAGGAGGTGATGCACTCTGGCCTGCTGCGGCACAACGAGACCCCCGACCGGGGCTACGCGGAGGTGAAGGCACTCGAGCGCGAGGGCTGGACCACCGCGCCTGTTAAGACCAGGGTAGCGCTGCTGCACGACTACGAAAGTTTGTGGATTTTTGACGCCCAGAAGCACTCGAGCGGACTGAGCTACTGGACCCAGACCCTGACTTACTACATGGCGCTGCGCTCACTGAGCATGGACGTGGACATCGTGCATCCAGATTCCGACCTCTCGAGCTATAGCGTGATTGTGGCCCCAGCTATCACACTGATGACCGAAACCCGAGCCAAGAATCTCGAGGCCGCTGCTGAGCACGCGCAAATAGTGTTTGGGCCGCGCACCGCGTACCGCACAAAATCCGGGCGCACCTTCGAGGAAGGTCAGTTCGGGCCGCTCACGCCTCTGGTGGGCGGTCAGCTCGAGAACTTCGATTCGCTGCGTCCCTCGCTCGAGGTGTCCATCGGCGACCACCGCGCTCACACCTGGGCCGAAAGTTACGCGCCCACCACGGCTAGCGTGAGGTACACCTACTCGAGCGGACCGCTCAAGGGCCACGCAGCGGTGCTCGAGCACGGCAATGTCACCGTCATTGGAGCGCACAGCGAAACCCTGATTGCCGAGATTCTCAGCGCCAAACTCGAGGCGGCGGGGCTTGCGCCCATGCCCATGCCCGAGGGACTACGGGTCTCGAACCGCGCCGGAAAGTCGCTGGTCATGAACTTCAACGAGGAAGCGGTGAGCTGGTTTGGTAAGACGCTCGAAGGGGTGAGCTTCACCGAGCTGTAAAAGCTTGCTTCAGGAGTCTGACCGAGGCTGCCGAAACTTTCAAATAACTTTAAAATTTCTATCCCACACGGCGCAAACAGAGTTACCACTCTGCTCGAGCGGTCCGATTTTGACCACTACCGCAGGCTTCAAGGTTGTTCACCCCCTCACCCCCTCACCCTCAAGCGCCCTCGAAACCGCTTGCCGCAGCGACTACGCCACCTTGCCCCCTCGAGCGGCGCTTGACAAGAAAGGGGGTCGTCCTTATACTTGCATACGCGTCTGAGGCGTCCCCTCGGGGTGGGGCCGCGAATTCTCCAGAGGGCCACCAGAAATGGGGATTCCGAAGCGATTTTTTCTTTTGATTCCGATGGAGGGTTGGCCGAGTGGTTTAAGGCAGCAGTCTTGAAAACTGCCGTGCGGCAACGTACCGAGAGTTCGAATCCCTCACCCTCCGCCACAGTATTGTCCTGTTTTTAAGGTTGCTGTCGTGAGTGCAGTTATTCGGTTTGGAGAGGTGGGTGAGTGGTTTAAACCATGGTCCTGCTAAGACCACGTACTTCAAAAGGGTACCGAGAGTTCAAATCTCTCCCTCTCCGCCACAGTTTTACCCCATTGGTTCGCTGCTTTTGCTGTTCAGGGCAGCCCCTATGGACTCGTAGCTCAGCTGGATAGAGCGCCTGACTACGGATCAGGAGGCCAGGGGTTCGAATCCCTTCGAGTCCACCAAAGATTAGCCCGCCCCTTGGCGGGTCTTTTCGTTTACTCGAGCCGGATTCTCCGAACCAAACGCATACGAATGCTCGAGTACGCTATTTCACCTACACGGTTTTGCCCAGATAGCCGATGTGGAGCAGACTTGCCCGTATTAGGCTCGAGCCATGACGCCCCAACCTGTAGACCTGAAAACCCTGCCCGAACAAGAGGCGAGGCGCTTTCACGATTTTTTGAACCACCATCGGGCTGAAATTTTGCCCCTGGACCCACCCATTCCCTTCGAGGAACGGCTCAAGGCGTGGCGTCATCCTCCCGTATACGAGGTCTCGAGACATTTTGCGCTGCTCGAGGGGGAAAGGGTTGTGGGGCTGGCCGAAGCCGAGTGGCGCGAGGACCAGCCCGAGAACTATGACGTCGTCTGGAGCAATCTGGTGGTCGCTCCAGAGGTGCGAAGACGGGGCCTGGGGCGCGCGCTGGTGCAAGCCGTGCTGGAGGACCTGCTGCCGTTTGGACGCACCAAACTGTTCTTCATGACGAGCGAACGGATTCCCGCCGGGGAAGGATTCGCCCGTTTTCTGAGAGCGGGGCGCGGCTTGGAGGAGCACACCAATCAACTTGTGCTCGAGGAGCGCAACCGGGTGTACATCCAGCGTGCGCTCGAGCAAGCCCCGCTCGAGCGCTTCGAGCTGGAGTGGTTCGACAGCGAGACCTGGTTCGAGCACACGCCTTCCGAAACCGAACTCGAGGCGCTGTGCCGGGTCTTTGAAATCATGAACACCGCACCACGCGGCGACCTCGAGTTCAACGACGAGAAGGTCACGCCCGAGCAACTGCGCCAGGAGTTCGAGGACGCCCACCGACAGGACAAGCGTTGGTGGCTTTTGCTGGCTCGAGACCGCGTTTCGGGTCGCTATGCGGGCTTCACCGAGGTCGGGTGGCATCCCAACCGCCCTGCACTGGTGCATCAGCACGGCACGGGGGTGCATCTCGAGTTTCGCGGACACGGCCTGGGCGCGTGGCTCAAGGCCGCCATGCTCGAGCGTATTGTGAGCGAATACCCCGGTGTAGACCGGATTCG
>Ga0123339_10003728_pt1 | contig 10114 bp, 9 predicted proteins | sample lystaG_FD_89956 | JGI IMG/M metagenome (GOLD analysis project Ga0123339, IMG submission 89956) | Glacier valley bacterial and archeal communities from Borup Fiord, Nunavut, Canada, to study Microbial Dark Matter (Phase II) -... | ecosystem: Environmental > Aquatic > Freshwater > Ice > Glacier ... | reverse complement strand
CCGGATTGAGCCAAGCCGACCTGCCGCACGACCAATGCACATTCGCGCAACATATCCCGCAGGGCGGGGCTGGCCGGCGCCATGAACTCGCGCCGCAGGGCGTCGGCGTCGAACTCGTGCGGTGCAAGCCCTGGATGCCAAGCGTCGAGCGTCGCGACGGTCCGGCGGCGGCCGAAAAGCCGTTCCAGCATCGTGCCTAACCGCCCTGCAACGGGATCAGGCGCAGGAACGTCACCTCGGTCGCATCTGGCAACGGCACCTGGTCGTCCAGCGCGGTCACCTGGCGGTCGTTCACCAGGACAAAGAAGCAGCCACGCTCGAACCCGGCCAGCGCCAGGCCGACCATGTCCTCGATGCAGGGCTGCACGTGCGCGGGCAGGCCGGGGGCGCCTGAATTAGGCCCGGCGCCGTTGGACTTTCGCAGGAAGCCGGGCAGCCGGAAGCTCGCGCCGGGTACGGCCAGCCGAGCCGCCGGATGCAGGTCGCCCAGCCGGCCCTCCCACTCCAGCTCCATCCGGGCACGGATCAACTCGCGCACGCTGATCGTCGGTGCCGCCACCGACATCGTGCCGCGTGCTTCCCTGAGCTGGCCAGGTATCTCGTCCACCAAACTGATCAGCATGTCGAACCCCCCGGCACAGAAGCACGCGCCAAGGGTTAGGACAGTGCCGGAGGTGGAACCAATGCGGTTACGTCAGGATTCAGCAAGCAATGTCAGGCACACCGTCCCAGCCGATGCGTGCGGGCCGTCAATCCTTCTTGGACCCGATGGGATAGAAGTAATCCGCAAGGAAGCTGCCGACCGTCTTCGGCTCGTCCCGGCGCGGCTTCTTCGGCGCTGGCGGCGCCTGCACCGGCGGGGCGGCTTGGCGCGCCTCGTGCACGGCATCCGCCGCCTCGGCCGCCGCCTCATGCGGGCCAACCTCCTCCGCGGCCGGCTCCGGCGCAACATGGTGCAGGCTCTGGGCCTGGTCCGGCCGCGCCGGCTCTGCCGGGCCGAGCAGCGCGACGGCGCGCAGGCCGGGGTCGTCGGACTGCGCCAGCTCCACGACGCGCTTCATGGCGTCGCTGCGGCCCAACGCATAGGCGCGCCGCACGGCGTCCTCGACGGATGCGACGATGTCATCGACGTTGGTTGGCGGCATCCCTTGGTCCTCCATGACGTGGTCGGCCGCACGCTAGGCGCGGGGCATCCGGCTTGCAACGCGGCACCGATGGGTCCGTTGCCGCCGCACGGGGTGCGCCATGCCACCGGACCGGCTATGACGGCCCGCCGTGACCCCGCCGACCATCCCCCCCATGCGCCACCTCGCCCTCGTGCAGCCGCGCGTGGGCATCGGCGACATGATCTGGCACCTGCCGCACATCCGTGCCCTGTCCCACCTGGCGGACCAGGTCACGCTTGTCACCCGCCGCCGCTCCCTCGCCGCCCAGATCGTCGGCCCCGGCGACGGCGTGGACCGCATTTTCTTCGTCGAGCGCGGGCAGTGGGACGCCGGCGGCCGGCATGAGGGCGCGGCCGGCCTGCTGCGCCTGGTGCACGACCTGCGCGGGCTGGGGTGCGATGGCGCCGTGCTGCTGACGCGCAGCCGGGTGCTGACGCTCGCGGTGACCGCCGCCGGCATCGGGCGGCGATACGGCTACGGCATCGGCTGGCAGCGCCGGCTGCTGCGCGGGCCGTTCCTGCCGCGGCAGGACTGGCGCGCCCACCCCTATGCCCAGGCGACGGCCTGGCTGGACCTGGCAGGCGTGCCGCTGGACTGGCCCGAACCCCATCTGGACGTGTCGGATGCGGACCATGCCGATGCGGCGGCGCAGGTCGGCGTGACCGGCGCCGTCGCGCTGGGCATCGCCGCATCGGACGCCTGGAAGAACTGGGGGGCCGGCAACTTCGCCGGGCTGGCATCGGCGCTGCTGGACGCCGGCTGGCCGTCCGTGCTGCTGGTCGGCGGCCCGGCGGAACAGGGCATGGCGGACGCCATCATCCGCCGCCTCGGCCCGCGCGCCGCCCTGGTCCGCCCGGCGCTCGGCCTGCACCTGCGGACCCTGGCTGCGGCGCTGGCCGGACAGTCATTCTACGTTGGCAACGACACCGCCGCGCTGAACATCGCAGCCGCGGTCGGCCTGCCGTCCTACGGCCTGTTCTGCGCCACGCCCGTGTTGCGGCACAGCGCCCGCATCGTGGCCATCGTGCCGCCCGGCGGCCCCAGCCCGGCGGACGGCGTGACCCGCCTGACCCTGCCGCTGGTCCTGGCTGCTATCGCCGCGGACCGCGGCAGCTTGCGGCCGCGGCCCGGCGACTAGCTGGAGCGGATGAACTCGCCGATGCGCGGCAGTATCTCCGACCGCCACTTGCGGCCGTTGAAGATGCCGTAATGCCCAACGCCGGGTTGCAGGTATTGCGTGCGCCGCCCGTCCGGGATGCCGCTGCACATCGCCTGCGCCGCAATGGTCTGGCCCGGCGCCGAGATGTCGTCCAGCTCCCCTTCCACCGTCATCAGCGCCGTGCGCTCTATGGCGGACGGCACGACCAACTCGCCGCGCACCTTCATGCGCCCATCGGCCAAGTCATGCTTCTGGAAGAACGTCTCGACGGTTTGCAAGTAGTAGCTGGCCGGCACGTCCATCACCGCCAAGTATTCGTCATAGAACTTGCGGTGTGCGGCGGCGCTGCTGTCGTCGCCCTTCACCAGGTGGTCGAACATGCGCTTGTGCGCCTCCATGTGCCGGTCCGGGTTCATGGAGATGAACGCCGCCAGTTGCAGGAAGCCCGGGTAGACCCGGCGGAACGCGCCGGGGTGCCACGGCGGCACGGTGGCGACCACATGCGTCTCGAACCAACTGATCGGCTTGTCCTGCGCCAGCTTGGTCACGACGGTAGGGGCGCAGCGCGTGTCGACGGGGCCGCCCATCAAGGTCATGCTGCGCGGCTGCGCCGGGTCGTTGCGGGTGGCCATCAGGGACACTGCGGCGATGACGGCCGGCGCGGGCTGGCACACGGCCACCACGTGCGTGTCCGGGCCAAGGTGCTGCAGGAAGCCGATCACCGTCTCCACATAGCTGCCCAGGTCGAAATCGCCGTGCAGCAGCGGCACGATGCGCGCGTCGCGCCAGTCCGTCACGAACACCTCGAACCCGGCGTCCGTCATGTCCTGCACGGTGCCGCGCAGCAGCGTGGCGTGGTGGCCGCTCATGGGCGCCACCAGCAGCACGCGCGGGCCGGTGGCGCCAGGCGCCTGGAAGCGCATCAGCCGTACAAAGGGCTGGTCCAGCTCCACCGTCTCGTGCAGCGGCTCCTCGGCACCGCGCGTCACCTTCACGTTCCAGGCGGGCTTGCCGCGCGGGCGCAGCACGTCGTTGGCGACGTCGGCCCATGCCACAACTGACCGTGCGCCCACCGTCAGCATGTCCGGCCCGGGGGTGGCCCGCATCACCGCGCTTGCGGCTTGCGCCCAGGCACGGACAGGAAGGATGGCGGCGGCGGCGGCGTCATGCAGCAGATACAACATGGTCCCGTGTCCCACATTTGCTGGGCCGCGGATAGGGCAGGGCTACTCACGTTGCTGCGTGGGAAATGGCAATGGAAGGTCGTCCTGGTCCGCTGCCGCCGGGCGGCGCTTCGGCGGCGCCGTGACCACGCGCAGGCGAAGCAGCTCATCCAGCATGCGGTCCATGGTCTGCCAGATCGGCTCGTCGCCCACCCGCTCCTTCATGATAAGCTTGTGCGCGGCCAGCGTGACATTGAGCGTGCCGCGCGTGGTTTCCGGGCGCGGCGAGCGCATCTGCAGCAGTGCCTTCTCCACCTCCTCGAACGGCAGGGACAGGGCCTCGGCAATGGCGTGCGGCTCCGCGCCGCCGCGGCGCAGGCGGCGGGCCTGGGTCTGCTGCGCGGGCGTCAGGCCGATCTGCGGGCGCAGCAGCACCGTGCGGCGCGACATCTCGCCGGACCCGCTGCCCGGCGCCTTGCCTTTGAACGCTGCCATGCCTGCCCCCCCGATGCCGGGACCGTAGCAGCTTGCCCAGGTTGAGTCCTACGCCGCGCGGCAGCTCAGCCCGCCATCGACCGGCAGGCAGACCCCGGTGATGTAGGCCGCGGCGTCGGATGCCAGGAACACCGACGCATGCGCCACGTCCCAGCCCGTGCCCATGCGGCCCATCGGGCAGGCCGCGTCACGCTGGCGCACCATGTCGTCCGGGTCCGCATATTGCCCGGCTATCTGCTGGTGGATCAGCGGCGTGTTCATCATGCCTGGCATGACTGCGTTGGCCCGTATGCCCTGACCGGCATATTGCATGGCGACGCCCACCGTAAGCTGGTTCACCCCCGCCTTCGCCGCGTAGTAGGCCGCATACGGATACCCCGTCCACCGCACCGCCGCGAGCGAGGAGATGTTCACGATGGCGCCACGCCCCTGCGCCAGCATGACCGGCAGGACGTGCTTGCAGGCCAGGAACACGCCCTTCAGGTTCAGGTCCAGGATGCGGTCCCACTCGGCCTCCGCCAGTTCCACCGGGCCGCCCATGCCGGCATAGCCGACGTTGTTGTGCAGCACGTCGATGCGCCCGTGCCGGCGCATGGCCTCCGCCACCGCGGCCTGGATGCTGGCGCTGCTGGTCACGTCCGCGGACCAGGCGGTGCAGGCGCCGCCCTCGGCCAGCACCAGGTCCCGCGTCGCCTCTGCCGCCGGCAGGCTGCGGTCCACCGCGAACACCGTGGCGCCCGCCTGCGCGTAGGCCACCGCCGCCGCATTGCCGTTGCCCCAGCCCGGCCCCACGCAGCCCGCGCCCATCACCAGCACCACCCGGCCATCCAGGCGTCCCGCGTCGCGGGGGATCATCTGTGCATCATGAGGCAGGCTCCGGCTATGGGGCCAGCCTAGCCCTGCCTAGCCCAGCACCGCCAGGGTGTGCCGCGCGATGACGGCCTCCTCGTCAGTCGGCACCACCCAGGCCGCGACCCGGCTGCCCGCGGCGCTGATCCGGGCCGTGCCGCCCCGCGCGTTCGCGGCATCGTCCAGCACCAGGCCCAGCCAGGATAGGCCCCGGCAGACCGCCCCGCGCACCGCGGCGTCATGCTCGCCGATGCCGGCCGTGAACACGACGCCGTCCACGCCGCCCATCTGCGCGATCAGCCCCCCGGCGCAGCCGATGATGCGGTGCACGAACACCTCTATCGCCTCCCGCGCCCGCCCGTCCGTGCTGGCGGCCAGCGCCCGCATGTCGCTGCTGATGCCGGATATGCCGAGCAACCCGCTGCCGTGGTAAAGCACGTCCTCGACGTCTTGCACCGACATGCCGCGTGCCTGCATCAGGTGCAGCACGGCGCCGGGGTCCAGGCTGCCGGGCCGGGTCGCCATCACCAGGCCGTCTAGCGCCGTCAGGCCCATGGTCGTGCCGACGCTGCGTCCGTCCTGCATCGCGCACAGGCTGGCGCCGTTGCCCAGGTGCGCCACCAGCACCCGGCCTGCCGCAAGCGCCGGGCCCAGCGCCCGCAGCCGCCCGGCGATGAACTCGTAGGACAGGCCATGGAAGCCGTATCGCCGCACCCCGGCCTCATGCAGCGCCCGCGGCAGCCCCAGCCAGGTCGCCACATCCGGCATGGTGGCGTGGAACGCCGTGTCGAAGCATGCGACTTGCGGCACGCCGGGCAGAGCGGATGACGCGGCGCGCATGGCGGCCAGATTGTGCGGCTGGTGCAGCGGGGCCAGCGGAACCAGGGCATCCAGCGCCGCCATCACCTCATCCGTCACCCGCACCGGCGCCCGGAATCGCATGCCACCATGCACGACGCGGTGCCCGACCGCGCCAATGCTGCCGCCCCCAAGATGCCCGCCGATCCAATCCAGCAACCCCGGCAGAACCGCCTCGTGCGTCGTGCCCTGCAACGCCGGCGGGTCCAGCGTCTTTCCGCGTTGTGTGGCCTCCGCCTTCGGGTCCGTGCCGATGCCCGACACCTGCCCGCGCAACACCTCCGCCGCACCGTCGAACACCGAAAACTTCAGGCTGCTTGACCCGGCATTCAGCGTCAGGACCGCCCCGTTCACTGCTTCATCTATTCAGGCGGACCGGGCCAGCGCCAGTTGCGTATCTCCGGCATGTCCTCGCCATGCTCGCGCACCCAAAGCGTGTGCTCCTGCAGCCGGTCGCGCAGATGCTGCGAGAAGTGCGCCGCCGGGTCACGCAGCCGTTCCACGCGCTCGATGGCGGCCAGCGCAAGGTGGAACCGGTCCAGCCGGTTCAGCACCGTCATGTCAAAGGGCGTGGTCGTCGTGCCCTCCTCGATGAAGCCGTGCACGTGGAACCGCGCGGCGCAGGACCGCCCGTGCAACAAACGGTGGACCACCCAGGGGTAGCCGTGGAAGGCGAAGATCACCGGCCGGTCCGCCGTGAACAGGCTGTCGAACTCGGCTTGCGGCAACCCGTGCGGGTGCTCGGACTGGGGTTGCAGCGCCATCAGGTCCACGACGTTCACCACGCGCACCGCCATGTCCGGCAAATGCCGGCGCAGCAGGTCCACGGCCGCCAGCGCCTCCAGCGTCGGCACGTCGCCGGCGCAGGCGATCACCACGTCCGGCACCGACCCGGCATCGTTGCTCGCCCACGCCCAGATGCCCGCGCCTTGGGCGCAGTGACGCACCGCCTCGTCGATGGTCAGCCATTGCGGGCCGGGCTGCTTGCCGGCCACCACGACGTTGACGTAGTTCCGGGACCGCAGGCAGTGGTCCATCACGCTCAGCAGCGTGTTGGCATCCGGCGGCAAATAGATGCGGACGATGCTGGCCTTCTTGTTGGCGACGTGCCCGATGAAGCCCGGGTCCTGGTGGCTGAACCCGTTATGGTCTTGCCGCCAGACGTGGCTGGTCAGCAGGTAGTTCAGGCTGGCCACCGGACGCCGCCACGGGATGCGGCGGCACGCCTCCAGCCACTTCGCGTGCTGGTTAAACATGCTGTCGACGATGTGGATGAAGGCCTCGTAGCAACTGAACAGCCCGTGCCGGCCCGTCAGCAAGTAGCCTTCCAGCCAGCCTTGGCACAGGTGCTCGCTCAATACCTCCATCACCCTGCCGTCCGGCCCGACATGGTCGTCGGTCGGCAGGCGTTCGCCCATGCTCTCCCGGTCCGTCACCTCGAACAGCGCGTCCAGGCGGTTGCTGGTGGTCTCGTCCGGCCCCATCACGCGGAAGCGGTCCATGTTGGCCGCCATCACGTCACGCAGCCAGCCGCCCAGCACGCGCGTCGCCTCCCCATCCGTGCCGCCAGGATGCGCAACCGCGACGGCATGGGTGCGGAACGGCGGCAGCGCCAGGTCGCGCAGCAGCAGGCCGCCATTCGTGTGCGGGTTGCTGCCCATCCGGCGGCGGCCATCAGGCGCCAGCGCGGTGATGGACGCGACGGGTGCGCCGTCCGCATCGAACAGCTCCTCCGGCCGGTAGCTCCGCATCCAGGCCTCCAGCTGTGCCACCCGCTCGGGATGCGTCGCCAGCTTGTCCAGCGGCACCTGGTGCGCCCGCCAGGTGCCCTCGACCGGCAGGTTGTCCACCGTCTTCGGCCCGGTCCAGCCCTTGGGGGACCGCAGGATCAGCATCGGCCAGCGCGGGCGCAGCATGTTGCCGGCGCGGGCGGACGCTTGGATCGCCGCGATCTCGTCCAGGCACGCATCCATCGCCGCCGCCATCGCCTGATGCATCGGGCCGGGTTCGTGCCCAGACACGAAGCGCGGCGCGTAGCCGTAACCCGTGAACAGCGCCAGCAGCTCGTCGTCCGGGATGCGCGCCAGCACCGTCGGCCCGGCGATCTTGTAGCCGTTCAGGTGCAGCACCGGCAGCACCGCGCCGTCGCGCGCCGGGTTCAGGAACTTGTTGCTGTGCCAGCTTGCCGCCAGCGCGCCCGTCTCCGCCTCCCCGTCGCCCACGACGCAGACGGCCAGCAGGTCTGGTGTGTCATAGACCGCACCGAAGGCGTGCAGCAGGGAATAGCCGAGTTCCCCACCCTCGTTGATGCTGCCCGGCGTGTCGGGGGAGGCATGGCTGGGGATGCCGCCCGGGAAGCTGAACTGCTTGAACAGCCGGCCCATCCCGGCGCCGTCGCGCGTGATGGCCGGGAAGTGCTCGGTATAGGAGCCTTCCAACCAGGTGTTCGCCACCACCCCCGGCCCGCCATGGCCCGGCCCGGCGACGAACAGGGCGTTCAGGTCCCGCGCCCGGATCGCCCGATTCAGGTGGGCATACACGAAGTTCAGCCCCGGCGTGGTGCCCCAATGCCCGAGCAGCCGCGGCTTGATGTGCGCCAGCGTCAGCGGCTCCCGCAGCAACGGGTTGGCCAGCAGGTAGATTTGGCCGACAGACAGGTAGTTGGCGGCCCGCCAGTAGGCGTCGATGGCGGCAAGCTCCTGCCACGTCAGCGGCGGGGTTTTGGGCATCGCGGTGTCCGGCATGGCGTTGGCCTCCTGCGTTAGCCTCACCCTACGCACGCACGCGCCCAGCCTTGCATCACGGTTCTGTTGCAGTCGTGCCTGCCGGGTGGCCCGGCCCAGGCGTACGGGGTAGCCTGCCGGCCTCCCAACCTCCGAGGGCACCGATGCGCTTCCTGCACACCATGGTCCGCGTGGCCGACCTGGACCACGCGCTTGATTTCTATTGCACCAAGCTGGGCTTGCAGGAGGTCCGCCGGACCGAGAGCCAGCAAGGCCGCTTCACCCTAGTCTTCCTGGCCGCTCCCGCCGACGCCGCGCAGGCCGCCAGCACCCAGGCCCCCCTGGTCGAGCTGACCCACAACTGGGACCCGGAGGAGTACTCAGGCGGCCGCAACTTCGGCCACCTCGCCTACCGCGTCGATGACATCTACGCCTTGTGCCAGCGCCTGATGGACGCGGGCGTGACCATCAACCGCCCGCCGCGCGACGGCAACATGGCCTTCATCCGCTCCCCGGAGGGCATCAGCATCGAGCTGCTGCAGGAAGGCAGCCCGCTGCCGAAGCAGGAGCCGTGGGCCAGCATGGCGAACACCGGGACCTGGTAGCCGTCATCCCCGGCACCACCCGCATCCTCGCGGCGACGATCCTGGGGTCCAGCCTCGCGTTCATCGACGGCTCCGTCGTGAACGTGGCGCTGCCGGCCATCCAGGCCGACCTGCGGGCCGGCGCCCCCGAGATGCAGTGGGTGGTCGATGCCTACCTGCTGCTGCTGGGTGCAATGGTGCTGCTGGGCGGGGCCTTGGGGGACCGCCTGGGGCGGGTGCGGGTGTTCATGGCGGGGATTGTGCTGTTCACGGCGGCCTCGCTCGCATGTGGGCTAGCACCCGGCGCGGCCTCGTTGATCGCGGCGCGTGGGGTGCAGGGGCTGGGTGCGGCGCTGGTGGTGCCGGGCAGCCTGGCGATCATCGGCGCCGCCATCCCGGCGGACCAGCGCGCCGCGGCCATCGGCACCTGGTCCGGCGCAGGCGCGCTGACGACGGCGCTTGGCCCGGTGCTGGGCGGCTGGCTGGTCGATGCCGTGTCGTGGCGGGCGGTGTTCCTCATCAACGTGCCGCTGGCCGCCGCGACGCTGTGGCTGGCGCGCGGCATCCCGGACAGCCGGGACCCGGCCGCCACCGGGCCGCTGGACTGGCCCGGCGCCGTTCTGGCGGCAGCGGGGCTGGGCGCCGTCACCTACGGTTTCATCGCCGCACCGGGCCATGGCTACGGCGGCCCGGTCCTGGCGTGCCTGGCAGGCGGTGCCGCGCTGCTGGTGGCATTCGCCATGGTCGAGGCGCGGCACCCCGCGCCCATGGTGCCGCTCGGCCTGTTCCGATCCCGCGAGTTCAGCGGGGCGAACGGGCTGACGCTGCTGTTATACTTTGCGCTGACCGGCGTGCTGTTCTTCCTGCCGTTCATGCTGATCGGCGCGCACGGCTATTCCGCGACGGCGGCCGGGGCGGCGCTGTTGCCGCTGTCGCTGCTGCTGGGCGGGTTGTCCCGTGTGGTGGGGCGGCTGGCAGGCCGGGTCGGGGCGCGGCCGTTGCTGGTGGCCGGGCCGGTGCTGGCGGGGGTGGGGTTCGCGCTGCTGGGGGTGCGCGCCGGGGATGCCGGTTACTGGACGGGCGTGCTGCCGGGGATGCTGGCGCTGGCGGCAGGCAT
>Ga0123339_10003727_pt1 | contig 10122 bp, 7 predicted proteins | sample lystaG_FD_89956 | JGI IMG/M metagenome (GOLD analysis project Ga0123339, IMG submission 89956) | Glacier valley bacterial and archeal communities from Borup Fiord, Nunavut, Canada, to study Microbial Dark Matter (Phase II) -... | ecosystem: Environmental > Aquatic > Freshwater > Ice > Glacier ... | reverse complement strand
CTTCAGCATCGTCGGATGCCCCGACTTGCCTGCCGCAATATGCAGAACTATGCGCTTCTCATTGCGGCAGGCAAGTCGGGGCATCCGACGATGCTGAAGCGCGGACCAAGCGCGTCGATCGACGAGTTTCTGCTTGCGGCGGAGTACCTGCTGCATCACGGATCGCAGGACGTGATGCTGTGCGAGCGCGGCGTTCACCCGCTCGACCGCACCTACACGCGTAATACACTCGACCTGAACGCCGTTCCCGTGCTCAAGCAGTTGTCGCATCTGCCGGTGATCGTCGATCCCTCGCACGGGGTCGGTGTCGCACGCTATGTTCCGGCGATGGCACGTGCAAGTGTGGCGGCAGGGGCGGACGGCATCATTCTGGAAGTGCATCCCAGTCCGAAAGATGCGCTCTCCGATGGAGCGCAGTCGCTGACTCCCGACCAATTCGCAGCCACCGTTTCGGAAATGCGCCAGATCGCGATCGCGATCGGTCGCAGTCTCTAACGAAGCCCCTGCACCTTATGTCTTCCCGACATAGGGAGGGCGCAGCAAGCAGCGCCCTGCGAATGCTTCCGAGATTGTGCCCGCTTAAATCACCCTGCAATTCTGAATTGGACGAATCCAGCTCACGAACTATTCTGCAAACTATTCTCAGTGGAGGCATACGAATGCGTTTTAACAGAACGACCGGAGCGCTGCTGCTCTGCTCAATTCTCTCGGTTTCGCTTAGTCTATCGCTTATCGGCTGTGGCGGCGACAAACCCGCTGACAACGCCGCCACACCGACGGCGCCCACGAAACCCGGCGTGACAGCCGATGCCGGAACCAAACTGGTGATCGCCTGGGCGCAGTGGAAACCATCCGACTATCTCGATGAACTCTCGAAGGACTTCACCAAAGAGACCGGTATCCCTGTCGAAGTCAAACAGATCGAATGGCCCCAGTATCAGCAGAAAATCCAGACCGACGTCTGGAGCGGCAAAAGCCCCGACTACGACATCATCGTCGGCGACAGTCAGTGGCTCGGGCGCGGCGCGACCGAAGGGCACTACGTCGATCTCACCGATTGGTCGAAGACCAATGTTCCCTGGAGCGAAATCTCCCCGGCGGCTAAGACCTTCTACTGCGACTACGACGGCAAAACCTGGGGCATACCCTGCGAAGCGGACGCGATCGGTTTCGCCTACCGCAAAGACCTCTTTGAAGATCCTGCCGAAAAGACTGCCTACAAAGCGAAGTACAAACGCGATCTCGCCCCGCCGAAAACCTGGGATGAGTTCCGCGACATCGCTGAATTCTTTACGCGGCCCGACAAAAATCTGTACGGAACCGCGCTCTTCTATGCGGGTGGCGGCGGGTACGACGGCATCACGATGGGTTTCGACCAACTGCTCTGGTGCTACGGCGGCGACCTGCACAACGACAAGAACGAAGTTCAGGGCGTGATCAATTCCCCCACTTCGGTCAAGGCGCTGGCATTCTACACGCAGGAGTTGAAAAAGTTCACGCCGCCTGGTTCCGAGACCTACTATTATAACGAGACGCTCAAAGCATTCCAGACCGGTCAGGTCGCGATGGCGATGGACTGGTACACGTTCTTCCCCGGCTTGACGGACACCGCGCAGAACCCGCTCGCCGACAAAACCGGCTTTTTCCTGTCACCCGCCGGTCCGAAAGGTCGCTTCATCAGCCTCGGCGGTCAGGGAATGTCGATCTCCTCCTACTCGAAGAATCAGGAGAACGCGAAGAAGTTTCTGGCATGGTTCAGCAAGCAGGAGAATCAGCAGAAATGGGCGAAACTCGGCGGCTTGACGTGCGATACCACCGTGCTCGCCTCCTCCGACTTTAAAAACGCGGCTCCCTTTAATCCGTCCTTTGCAGACAGCGTCGGATCACTCAAGGACTTCTACAATAATCCGAAATACGCCGAGCTGCTCGACTCGACGCAGACCAACTGGAACGCCGTCGTGACCGGCACCATGCAGCCACAGGCGGCAATGGACACGATCGCCGCAAAACACACGCAGGTACTCAAGGACGCTGGGATTCTGAAGTAAGGGAATGCCCTCATCCCCGACCCCTCTCCCTACCGCTCATTCTTCGTTAGGGAGAGGGGGAGACAAGAGAGCATTGCATTCGCCCTTCTCCCTAAGGAGCCTGCGACTGGCAGGGAGAAGGGTTGGGATGAGGGCTGAAACCGAACGTGACTCTTCAGCCAGACAGACCAAGGTTTGAACCCTGGGCTAACCGTAGGCTCGATACGCTGCATTTTTAGATTTAGTCTTCTTAGGAATACCGCTTGGACACTTCGCTGCAACGCACAAAACCTCGAACACCATCGCCACGCCGCGCGCTCAGCGACCGTGGGACTGCTAACCTTTTTTTGCTGCCGACCGTGTTGCTGCTGGTCGCGATGAACGTTTTTCCGCTGGTCTGGTCACTCTATCTTTCGTTTTGCAGCTACACCGACACCTCTCACCGCACGGCGAAATGGCTGGGCACAGCGAACTACGACAAGCTGCTGGGTGACCCCGACATCTGGAAAAATTTCATCGTCACGGCGCAGTTCACGCTGCTGTCGGTCGGGGCACAACTGCTCGTCGGGTTCGGTATGGCTTTACTGCTCAACCGTACCTTCCGTGCCAAAGGCATCATCACGACTCTGATTCTGCTGCCGATGATGCTCTCGCCGGTCGTCGTCGGGATGTTCTGGAAATTCCTGCTCGACGCGAACTGGGGGCTGGTCAACTGGCTGCTGCAATCGGTCTTCCATGTGCAGGACAGGGCGCACCCGATGCTCTGGCTGAGCGATCCGCACAATGCGATGTGGTCGCTCGTGCTGGTCGACACCTGGATGTGGTCGCCATTCGTGATGCTGATTTCGCTTGCGGGGCTCAATGCCGTGCCGCCGCACCTTTATGAAGCGGCTGAGGTCGATCGCGCGTCGGCATGGTTCAAGTTCCGCTACATCACCCTCCCGATGGTATCACCGCTCGTGATGATCGCGCTGCTCTTCCGCACGATCGACTGCTTCAAGATCTTCGATCTCGTCTATGTTTTGACAGGCGGCGGACCCGGCGATGCCACCAAAACCGTTTCTTTCAGCCTGTATCAGAAAGCCTTCGACCAGCACAACACCGGCTACTCATGCGCGCTTGCCTATATGATCCTGCTGATAATCATCGGGCTTGCGAACCTGTTCATCAAGTATCTTGCGAAGGTGCGCGGTGAAGGAATTCCCGACGCCACGACGCTTTCGCAAACACTTGCAGAGCGAACACAGCACCTTCCACTTCTCGGCTGGCTCTGCGCTTCCCCTGCCCGCCTGCTGGTTCTGTTATTGCTCGGCGCGTTCTGGCGGCAGATACCGGGCGTGCTTGCATCGGTCCTCGGGCACTGGCAGATCGTGCTCGGTATTGCGCTTGCTGCCGTAGCAATCCGCGTGATGATGCAGCTTCCCACAATCGTACGAAACTGGCTCGCCTACGGCGCCATCGCCGTCGCGACAGTCGCTTATCTGCTTCCAATTTATATGATCGTCGCCACCAGTTTCAAGCCCGCGACGCAGATATTCTCGATGCCGCCAAAGTTCGTCCCGACTCATATCGCGGTCGATCGTGAAAAGCCTTCGACCGGATACGATTTCGGGCTGACGCTCAAAAATTACGATGCGCTTCTTTATAAGCGTGTCGGAAATCGCCCGGATGCTCCCGTCGAACGCTATGCCGATTTCCCGATGCAGGTCGGCAACAGCCTCTTCATCGGGGGATTAAGCACGTTTCTCGCTGTCGCGCTCGGCACGATGGCTGCTTATGCCTTCGCCCGATTCAACATCAAAGGCAAGGGCGACCTGCTGTTTTTCATCCTCAGCACCCGAATGCTGCCCGCGATCGCCGTCGTGATCCCGATTTATCTGATGTTCCAGTCGCTGCATCTGCTGGACACGCGCATCGGTCTGGTAATTCTGTATACGGTGTTCAATCTCTCGTTTTCTACCTATCTGCTGAAAGGATTCTTCGACGATATTCCACACGAATACGACGATGCCGCGCTGCTCGATGGCTACTCTCGCCTGCGCACATTCTGGAAGATTTCGCTGCCACAGGCGCTGACGGGCATCGCAACGACCGCCGTTTTCTGCTTCATCACCGCCTGGAACGAGTTCGCCTTCGCACAGGTGCTTTCTGGTTCTCCGCCGCTGACCGCGCCGCCTTCCATCATCGGACACACCGGCTCGGGCGGAACCGAATGGGGACAGATCGCTGCGGGAGCAGTCATTTTCCTGATTCCCGCCGCGCTCTTCACCTTCGTGATGCGAAAGCATCTGCTGCGCGGCGTCACCTTCGGCGCAATCAAAAAATAGGTTGATCAAATAGAACCTCTGGATAAATATGGCAACTGTACAGGTCAAGCAGCTACTCAAAAAATTCGATCAGAACATCGCGATCAACAATACCTCTCTCGACATCGACGACGGGATGTTCATGGTCTTTCTCGGTCCATCGGGCTGCGGCAAGACGACGACACTGCGCTGCATCGCCGGCCTGGAAATACCCGACGGCGGGCAGATTCTGATCGACGGCGAGGATGTCACGAAGCTGCCGCCCTCGGCGCGTGACATCGCCATGGTCTTCCAGCAGTATGCGATCTACCCGCATATGACCGTCGCTGAGAATCTCGCTTTTCCGCTCCGCGCCGTGAAAACGCCTGCGAGCGTGATCGAAGAGCGCGTAATGGAAGCGGCGCGAAAGCTGCACATCGAACGACTTCTGCCGCGCAAACCCGGCAAGCTATCCGGCGGCGAAATGCAGCGTGTCGCGATCGGTCGGGCGATCGTACGCCGTCCCAAAGTCTTTCTGATGGACGAACCGCTCTCGAACCTCGACGCCAAACTACGCACCGAGATGCGCGCTGAAATCAAGCGGCTCCAGGCGGACTTGAAAGCCACCACAATCTATGTCACGCACGATCAGCTTGAAGCGCTCAGCATGGCGGACAAGATCGCGATCATGTACGGCGGGTTCCTGCAGCAGGTCGGGACACCCTCCGATGTCTACGATCGCCCGGCAAACCTGTTCGTTGCCGGATTCATCGGGTCGCCTGCAATGAACTTCGTGCCCTGCCAGCTGCAGCCCGGCCGCACCGAACTGCTTCTGGAAGGCGGCGTTTCGATGCCGGTGCAGCCGGACGCCCGCAGTCGTTTCGCCGACGTTCCGACCGGCACTCCGCTGATGCTCGGCGTTCGCCCTGAAGACATCGCCCTGCGCCGCGATTCCGCCCCGGACTTTGTGGATGTAGAAGTCTATATCGTCGAACCGCTCGGGTCCGAGAATATCGTCGATGTGCGGCTCGCGGGCAACGCCTTCAAAGCGCGTACGCTCCCGACGTTCACCGCCAAAATAGGCGATACACTCTATATGCGGATCGATCAGTCTCGTGCCCACCTGTTCGACACCGGCACGACACTCGCCCTGACATAATTTCGATCAACAACTTTCTCTCGTCCCTTCGTTCAAGTATGGAAATGTTGATGAGAATGTCTTCTCTCCCCCTCCTGTGCTTTTGTTCAAGGAGGGGGCTGGGGGGTGGTGCATGATCTCCCCGGGTTGAAACCCCAATCCGGCTGGCAGAAGCGACACGTTCGGCTTCGCTTAGAACGTGTTTTGTCCTATCTGCCGAGCGTCCTTCGGACGCAAGAATATGTTTGAGAATTTTCCCTAAAGCGAAAGAAAATGAGGACTGCATTCTCTTCCCCTCTTTACGAAGGATGCGGTTGGGGGGTGAATTGTAACGCTGCGCCGATGGCGAACTGTGGAACAAGCGCCAGGAGACTGGTAACCTATACGCTGACCAAGATTTGTAGGGGCGCTGCTTGCTGCGCCCTCTTTCCCCTCGGTCGAACCCGATCTACATTCGATTTGGAGACGAAACAGATGTTTTCAGGACGTTTTGCACAGTGTATGGAGGCAGCGGCGATCGGGCTGATCCTGTTCGGCATCTTCGCGCTCTGCCAGGGGCTGTCATTCGGGCTCTACAGTCACGGCTTCACATTTCTCGTCGCGGGCTGGATCGGGCTGACGCTCTGGTCACATCGCCGACCTGTGCGCCCCCGTCATGCCGAAGGAAATCCTCAGACGACGATCGATGGACATCCGCCGATCGAGGTCACGATTCGTCTCGCCAAACCTGACTAATAGTCTGTTAGCTAAACATTTATCGTTTCCAGCGCAGTTGCTGCCTCTTACTCAAGAGGGTAAGAAGCTATTGTGTAGGGATAAAACTTTGCTTAACTGACGACTATTGAGTTTATGAACTGTTAAGGGGTAATCGACAATGGAGAGGTCAAGAAGCTGGCTAGACAGGCGTGCCTTTCTCGGCAAGATGGGAACGGGACTGGGAAGCATTGCGCTCGCCTGCCTGCTGGATGAGGAGAGCCGGGCGACGGAGCAGGCGGCTCCGCTCGCGCCAAAGCCATCGATGTTCCCGGCAAAAGCGAAGCGGGTCATCCAGATATTTTGTCCCGGCGCGGTCAGCCAGATCGACACTTTCGAGTACAAACCCGAGCTGCAGAAGAGGCACGGTCAGCCCCTGCCCGGACTGACCGGAGCCAGCAGTTTTCAGGGTGGAAACGCCGAACTCATGCGCAGTCCCTGGGAGTGGGCGCGGCACGGAAAGTCGGGCAAATGGGTCTCCTCACTGCTGCCCCATCTTGCGGACTGCGTGGACGATATCGCCTTCATCCATTCGCTCACCGCCCGCAGTAACACGCATGGACCCGCGATGATTCAGATGAATACAGGGTTTGTCTTCGAAGGTTTTCCGAGCCTCGGGGCATGGCTCACCTACGCGCTCGGAACTGTCAATCAGGATCTGCCCGCCTTTGTCGCCATCCCTGATCGCCGGGGAATGCCGCCGAATGGGCCAGCCAACTGGACGGCGGGCTTTCTGCCCGCCGCTTATCAGGGAACCGCTTTCAACACGGAGCAGGCGATCGCGAATCTGAAGTCGCCGGAGGGTTCCAGCCTGCAGCGCGAAGCTGAGCTTCGCAGCTACCTTCACGGACTCAACGGCGATTATGATAATGGTCATCCCGGTCACAGCGAATTGAACGCGCGTGTCTCAGCCTACGAATTGGCGGCGCGAATGCAGCTGAGTGCCCCGGAGGTCACCGACCTGTCGCACGAAAACCCGGCGATGCTGCATTTCTATGGCGCGGACAGCGTCGATCCGCTCAAGGCGAGTTATGCACGCAACTGCATCCTGGCGCGGCGACTGGTGGAGCGTGGCGTTCGATTCGTAGAGTTATACTGCGGTTCCCACGCTTCGGGCGTCGATGGACTGCTCAACTGGGACGCGCACAAGACACTGAAAGCCGACTACGAGCGGCATGGTCCGATCCTCGATCAGCCTACTGCCGCCCTCCTGCAGGACCTGAAACAGCGCGGTCTGCTTGCCGACACGCTGGTGCTCTGGACGACGGAGTTCGGGCGGATGCCGACGCATCAGATCGGTACGGAGGGGCGCGATCATAATCCCTTCGGATTCACGGCGTGGATGGCAGGTGCGGGGGTCAAGGGCGGATATAGTTATGGAGCCACCGACGAGGTCGGCTACAAAGCCGAACAGGATATCTGCACGATCTACGATTTTCACGCCACGGTGCTGCATCTGCTCGGCATCGATCACAAAAAACTGACCTACTACCACGATGGCACACAGCGCAGACTGACCGACGTCTATGGAAAAGTTCTGACCCCTGTGCTCGCCTGAGTAACACCCAGAGCGCCTGCAATCGGGAAGTTGAGGACGAATTCGGTTGGTTGTGTTCAACGGTCTGGGATAGACGATTCTGTGATTCATGATCTCTATTGGAGCAGGAATGCAGCTGCCGCTGAAAATCAGTTCGGAGAAAGCCAGTCAGTATCGCGGTTTGCTCGCCCTGGCATTCGTTTTCTTGCTGGGATGCCTGTTCTCGCCACGGGTCAATCACACCGGACTTTCCATCTTTGTGTCATGGTCCACACAGTTGGACATTCTTTACGAATACTGCGAGTATGGGCTGCTGGCGACGGGCATGACGCTGGTGATTCTGATCTCAGGCATCGATCTGTCCGTCGGGTCGGTCCTCGGCTGCTCGGCGACGCTGTTTGCTCTGCTCACAATCGGCTATGGATGGAACATCGGAGCGGCAGTGTGTGCCACCGCTCTATTCGGACTGGCGATCGGAATCGTCAATGGAATACTGATTGCCCGGTTTCACATTCAGCCATTTGTCGCTACGCTGGCGATGATGACAGGTGTACGAGGTCTGGCAAAACTGATCTCCGGCGGCATCAAAGTTCAGCCCGCCGCGCAGCCCTGGTACAGACTGACGCAGGATACGCCGCCCTTCTTTCGCTGGATGAGTCACTCGCTGCCGGTAATCGGCATCAAACCTGCCGCGCTGCTTTTCCTCGTCAGTATGCTGGTGATGGCGATTCTGGTTGCGCGGTCTAGTTATGGGCGCTCGCTTTATGCCGTTGGCGGCAATGAAGACGCGGCGCATCTGAGTGGAATGCCTGTCGCTCGCATCAAGATCATCACTTACGCACTGTGCTCCCTGTTCGCAGCGCTGGCAGGAATCGTCAACGCTACCCGCCAGGACATCGGCGATCCCGAAGCCGGATTCTCCTTCGAATTAGATGCGATCGCGGCGGTAGTGATCGGAGGAACCAGTCTGTCCGGCGGCAGCGGCGGGATGTCGTTCACCTTTTTTGGCGTCTTGATCATCGCCTACATCAACAAAATTCTCAGCCTCAATGCAATTCCGATTGCGCCTCGCATGATCGTTCAGGCAGGCATCATTCTGGTCGCAGTACTGATTCAAAGACGAAAAAGGAATTGATAACACATGAAGAACGCAATGATGCTGTTTATTGGAAAGCTGTTCACTGAAATGCTTTTGGCTGGAATCATCGCCTGTGGCTGCTTGACACTCACCGGATGCAGCAATACGCCGCCCGCTTCGAGTGGTTCTTCCGGCGCAGCGGACGCCAAATCTCCCACAGGCAGCACAAAAACTTATACCGTTGGGCTTTCGCAGTGCAATCTGGGAGAGCCATGGCGTGGGCAGATGAATCGGGACATCGAAGAGGCTGCTGCCAAACATCCTGAAATCAAGCTGATCGAACGAGATGCTCAGAACAAGAGCGAAACGCAGCAGAGTCAGGTACGAGAATTTATTCAGCAGCGCGTCGACCTGATCCTGATCAGCCCCAAAGAGTCGCGCCCGCTGACGCATCCGGTGGAAGAAGCGATGGACGCCGGGATTCCGGTGATTGTGCTCGACCGCAAGATCGAAGGAGATAAGTACACCTGCTTTATCGGTGGCGACAACGTCAAAATCGGGCGCGAAGCAGGCAAGTTCATGGTCACACTGCTCGGCGGAAAGGGCGATATTGTGGAGTTGAAGGGGCTGGAAACGTCCACACCATCCAAAGACAGGCACGATGGATTTATGGAGGGAATCAAAGGTTCCGCAATAAATATCGTGTTCACGGCGGATTGTCAGTGGCTGGAGCCGAATGCCCAACGCGAAATGACTTCGGCGCTGTCTCGTTTCCCGAATATCGTCGCGGTGTATGGTCACAACGATCCCAGCGCGCACGGCGCCTATAAATCCGCTGAGCAGGAGGGCAAGGGACGCGAGAAACAGATCAAATTCGTCGGCATAGACGCCCTTTCGAACGAGGGAGTGCGCTATGTCAGGGACGGGATTCTGACCGCGACTTTCCAGTATCCGACCGGCGGATCGGAAGCCATCGAAAACGGGCTCAAGATTCTGAAGAAAGAGCCTGTTGAAAAGAACATCACGCTCGGGACGAAGATTTTCACCAGAGAAACCGTCGAAAAGGGCGGACAAGCCCTGTAGCTGGTAAATACACCGTAAAGTGTGACTAACTTACGTTATTGGGCGGACCTCAGGGCAGTGTGAGCTGCAGCTTACCTTATTTCTGTGCAGCCACTCTAATAGTCAGTCAAGTAAAGTTTTGCGTGTTGCGAAATCGACGCGCAGTCGTAATTCGAGCGGTTTCGTCATGCGAAAAAAGGACAAAACGTTACTTAACTAACGACTAGCATCGGGAACGGGGT
>Ga0123339_10003726_pt1 | contig 10123 bp, 7 predicted proteins | sample lystaG_FD_89956 | JGI IMG/M metagenome (GOLD analysis project Ga0123339, IMG submission 89956) | Glacier valley bacterial and archeal communities from Borup Fiord, Nunavut, Canada, to study Microbial Dark Matter (Phase II) -... | ecosystem: Environmental > Aquatic > Freshwater > Ice > Glacier ... | reverse complement strand
GCATCTGGCCGGCACCGTGCACTGCTTCTGCGGTGACGAGCGGGCGCACCGCGGCCTGCTGCGCTGCCTGGACGCCGGCGAGGACTGGACGGACGGGCAGGAAGCGTCCGGCAGCGCCATGACCCCAGCCTCCTGCTACCCCGTCTATCCCGCCATGGCGGCGCGCGGCGCCCTGCCGGCGGGCGGCCAGGTGGTGTCCATACGCTCCTACTGCTTCCGCCACGAACCCTCGGACGAGCCGACCCGGCTGCAATGGTTCGAGCTGTTCGAGCATGTGAAGCTCGGCAGCCCCGACCAGGTCGTGGCCTTCCGCACCGCCTGGCTGGCGCGCGGCACGGCGATGGCGGACGAGTTGGGCCTGCCCCATGCGGTCGAGGTCGCCAATGACCCGTTCTTCGGCCGGGCCGGCACCTTGATGTCGGACGCGCAGCGGCAGCAGGAACTGAAGTTCGAGCTGGTGGTGCCGGTCAACACGCCCGGCCCGCCGACGGCGTGCATGAGCTTCAACTACCACCTGGACCACTTCGGCGAGACCTGGGATTTGCATCAAGCCTCCGGCGCGGTGGCACACACTGCATGTGTCGGCTTCGGGCTGGACCGCCTGGCCTTCGCCTTGTTGAGGAACCACGGGATGGACCCGACGCGCTGGCCCGCGGGCGTCAGGGCGGCCCTGTCCTTGGCGTGACCTTCCCTGGCGTGACGCCCGCCGCGCGCTTCGATCCCGCGCACCTGGATTGGCCCGAGACGAATTGCTACCTCGACCTCTGGATCGAGCTGCTGCTCGCCTGGGGGCTGGACCCGGCGCCAGCGTTGGGGTTCGCGGCCAGCACAGGGTTCGAGGGTGACCAGTTCACCTTCGGCCGCCCCAGCCACGACGACCTGGCGCGCCTGCACGGCGTGTCGGTGCACGAGCTGACGGTCTATCGCCCGCTGCTGGACCACATCGCCGCCCAGCAGGCACAGGGTGCCACCGTGCTGGTCGAGGTTGACGCCTACCACCTGCCCGACACGCGTGGCACGACCTATGGCGCGCAGCACGCGAAAACCACGATGGCCGTGCTGCACCACGACCCGGCGGCGGGGCGGATCGACTACATCCACAACCGCGGGCGGGGCAGCTTGGCGGGCGCCGACCTGCCCGGGGCGCTGGGCGGCGAGGGGGTGCTGCCGCTGCCGCCCTATGTCGAGCTGGCGCGGCGCAGCGGCCCGGCCTTGCACGGTTGCGCGCTGGCCGGCGCGGCGCGGGATGCGCTGGCCGCCCGTCTGCGCCAACGGCCGGCGGGCAACCCCATCGCGGCGTTCCGTGCGTCGCTGGTGCGGGATGGCGCCCGGCTGGCCGCTGGCGGGACGGCCGGGTTCCATCCCTATGCCTTTGCCACCTACCGCATGCTGGGCGTGACGTTCCAGACGCTCGGCCAGATGGCAGGCTGGCTCCGGGACGGCGGCGATGCCGGGCTGGACGGGGTGATCGAGGCATGCCGGGCCGGGTCGTCCGCGGCGAAGGCCGAGCAGTTCCGCGCCGCCCGCGCCATCGCCCGCGGACGCCCACCCGAGCCGGGTGAGCCGCTGGACCGTGCGGAGGCCGCTTGGGACGCCGCCTTGCAAGGCCTGGACGCGCGCTATGCCTGACCGCCTACCCGAATGGGCCATGCGGCTGGACACGGGATGGACCATGGCTTGCACGCCGCCCAATGCCGCCACGGACCCGGGTGGCTTAGGCGCGGACCTGGCCTGGTGGCCCGCCCTGGTGCCCGGCACCGCCGCGCAGGCCTTGCAGGCTGCGGGCGCATGGCGGTTCGACGACCCGGCGCCGCTGCACGGCCAGGATGTCTGGTATCGCCTGCACCTGCCGGCGCTCGGGCCGGGGCGGCTGCACATGCAGGGCCTGGCGACGGTGGCGGAGCTTTGGGTGGATGGCACCCTGCGGCTGCGCTCGCGATCCATGTTCCAGTCCCACGCCGTCCCGCTGGATTTGCAGCGCCCGGCATGGGTGGTCCTGTGCTTCCGGTCGCTGGACAGCGCCTTGGCGGAGCAGGCAGCTGGCCAAGCCTGGCCGCGGGCGCGGTGGCGGACCCGGCTGGTGGCCGACCGGCGCCTGCGGCTGCTGCGGACGACCCTGCTGGGCCACCTGCCCGACTGGTGCCCGGCCATCCACGCCGTCGGGCCGTGGCGGCCGGTGGCGTTCGTGCCGGATCGGCCGCCGGATCCCGCTGTCCTGTCGCACCGGCTGCGTCCGCGGTGGGACGGGGTGGATGGCCGGGTGGAGGCACGGGTGCGGGTGCTCGGCACGGCGGCTGGGTCCATTGCGGCGTTGCAGGTCGGCGATGCCGCACCGGTGCCGCTGGACTGGACCGCGGAGGGCGTGGCGGCCGGCACGGTCCGGGTCCGGCGGCCCGCCCCCTGGTGGCCGCACACCCATGGGACGCCCGCGCTGCACACCGTCGTGCTGCACCTGGATGGCACGCGCCTGCCCTTGGGCCGCATCGGTTTCCGCAGCATCGAGGCAGGGGACGGCCTGCAGCTGCGCGTGAACGGGGTGGCGGTGTTCTGCCGCGGCGCATCCTGGCTGACGCCGGACCTGGTCAGCCTGGGCGGCACGCGGGACACGGTGGCGGCGAAGCTGCGCCTGGCCCGCGATGCCGGGCTGAACATGCTGCGCGTGCCGGGCGTCGCGCATTATCAGGACGATACGTTCCACGACCTGTGTGACGAGCTGGGCCTGCTGGTCTGGCAGGACCTGATGTTCGCCAGTCTGGACTACCCCACGCGGGACCCGGCCTTTGCCGCCGCGGCGGTGGCCGAAGTCGAATGGGCGCTGGGCCACCTGTCCGCTTCCCCCTCGCTGGCCGTCGTGTGCGGCGGCAGCGAGGTCGCGCAGCAGGCGGCCATGATGGGCCTGCCGGAGACGGCGTGGCGCGACCCGTTCTACACCGAGGTGCTGCCCGCCGCCGTGGCGCAGGCCTGCCCGGGCGTGCCATGGGTGCCGAACTCGCCTTGGGCGGAAGAGGGCTGGCCCTTCGCACCCGCCGGCGGGGCGCCCGCGCACTATTTCGGCGTCGGCGCCTACCGCCGGCCCCTGGACGACGCACACGCGTCCGGCGTGCGGTTCGCGTCGGAATGCCTGGCGTTCAGCCATGTCCCTTGCGCCCGCACGCTGGACGATGGCTTGCCCGGGGCGCTGCTGCACGGCCCGCGCTGGAAGGCCGCCGTCCCGCGCGACCCCGGCGCGCCGTGGGACTTCGAGGACACGCGCGACCATTACACCCGCCTGCTGTTCGGCGCCGACCCTGCGGCCCTGCGGGCGGACGACCCAGCCCGCTATCTTATGCTCGCCCGCGCCACGGCGTCCGAGGTGCTGGAGGAGGTGGTCGCCGGCTGGCGCTGGCCTGGGTCCGCCAACGGGGCTTTGGTCTGGCACTTCGCCGACTTCGTGCCTGGCGCGGGCTGGGGCGTGGTGGACGCCTATGGCCGGCCCAAGGCGGCGTGGCACGGCCTGCGCCGCGCCTCCGCGCCGCTGCGGCTGATCCTGCGCGACGGCGGCCTGAACGGCTTGGCCGCCTGCGCCGTCAACGATGGGCCGGAGCCGCGGGCGCTGGTGCTGCGGCTGCGCTGCCTGCGCGACGGCCTGGTCCCGGTCGCGTCGGCGGACCTGAAGGTGCAGGTTCCCGCGCACGGCGCCACCGTGATCCCGCCCGCCACGCTGCTGCCGCGCTTCTTCGACGTGACCTACGCCTACCGTTTCGGCCCGCCGGAGCATGACGTGACGGCGGCCTGGCTGGAGGATGCGCGCACCGGCGAGACCCTCGCCGCCGCGCACCACTTCCCACGTGGCCGCGCCGCGGTGGCCGGCGGCGCCGGGCTGCGGGCGGCCGCGGTGCGGGACGCGGACGGTTGGTGGCTGCACGCGGAGGCCGACCGCTTCGCCCTGTGCGTCCACTTGCAGGACCCGCACTGGTCCGCCGCGGACGACTGGTTCCACCTGCCCCCCGGCCAGCCCCGCCGCATCCGGCTGCACCCGTATGACCCGGCGCCGCCCGGACCGCCGCAGGGCTGGCTGTGTGCCCTCAACGCGCCCCGGCCTGCAGCGTGTTGCGGTGCGGCGTGACCGGGTTCGTCACCTTCGAAGGAATGGCGGGATGGCTGCATCCCGGCCGATCCAGCCTCGGCGTCGTGCTGTGCAGCGCCTTTGCCGATGAGGATCTGTCGGCGCACCAGGGCTGGCGGGAGCTGGCCGGGATGCTGTCGGCGCGGGGTCTGCCCACCCTGCGGTTCGACCTGCCAGGCACCGGGGATTCGGCAGGCACGCTGCCGGAGGCCGGGCTGATGGAGGCCTGGCTGGACGGGGTGGCGGACGCGGTGGCCTTCCTGCGCCGCCATGCCGGGGTCACGTCGGTCGCCCTGGCCGGGCTGCGGCTGGGCGCGGTGGTGGCGGGCCTGGCGGCGGAGCGGCTGGGCGGGGTGGCGGCGCTGGTGCTGCTCGCCCCGCCGGCCAGCGGCCGCGCCTACTTGCGGGAGCTGCGCCTGATCCAGCGCATCGCCACCCTGGGGCCGGCAGAGGCGACGCCCTGGCTGGACGTGGGCGGCCACCGGCTGTCCCCGGCGGTGTTGCGTGAGATCGAGGCCGTGGCCCTGCCCGCCCAGCTCGCCGCGCGCCGCGTGCTGCTGGCCGGGGGCCGTCCCTTGGCGTCCGTGGACACGCAGGACATCACCCAGGTCGCGTTCGAGGGCTACGATGCGTTCATGCAGGACAACCTGCACGCCCGCGTGCCGCAGGCGCTGTTCCGGCAGGTGTCGGAGTGGCTGGCGCAGCCGGCACGGGACGCCGCCGCGCCGCCGCAGCCCGTGCCGCCCGCCGTGCTGCGCCTGCACGGGATGACCGAGACCCCGGCCTGGTTCGGCTCCGACGGCTCCCTGTTCGGCATCCTGTGCGCGCCCGACCAGGTCCGGGACGGCGCACCGGCGGTCGTGCTGCTCAGCAGCGGCGCCACGCACCAGGCCGGCAACGGACGCCTATCCGTCCTGATGGCCCGGCACCTGGCGGCGCTGGGCATGGTGACGCTGCGCATGGCATCGCCAGGCGCCGGCGAGAACCGCGCACAGCCCGGCCCGGCGGGCATCGCCCCCTATGCCCCTGGCCTGGGTGCCGGGGTCGGCGCGGCGGTGGACCTGCTCGGCACGTTGGGGCACCGCAGCTTCGCGGCCCTGGGGCTGTGCTCCGGCGGCTACGTCGCGTTCCACGCCGCACGCGCCGACCCGCGGCTGTCGGCGCTCGTGCTGCTGAACCTGCAGACCTTCGATTGGCGGGCGGGGGACACCCTGGTCATGCCGGTGCGGGCGCAGGCGACCTATGTGCAGGCCCTGCGCAGCGGCGAGGCCCTGCGGCGGCTGGTGCGCCGCGGCGAGGACCGGCTGACGCTGTGGCGCGCCCTGCGCGTGGCGGCGCTCCTGCTATGGCGGCGGTTGCGTGCAGTGCGGGACGGCCTGCGCCGTCAGCAGCCCGGCGCGCGGGCGCTGCCGCGCACGGTGCTGGGGTGGTTCAGGGCGCTGGGCGGGCGGGGCTGCCGGGTGCTGGTGGCGTGGGGCGACGCCGACCCGGGGCTGGACGCCGCCCGCGCCGCCTTCGGGCCAGGCCTGCGCCGGCTGGGCCGCTTGCCGGGGGTGACGGCGATGATCCTGCCGGACACGACCCACATCCCGAACGGGCCGGCGGCGCAGGCGGGGGTCCTGGCCGCCGCCGCCGCGTTCCTGGCCGAAGCTCCCCGGCCCGACTTGGAAGGCCGTCAGGCCGCCCGGACCGGGTCGATCGGGGCGGGCGGCACCACGCCGGCCTCGATGGCTTCCCCGGCCAGCAGCAGCATGTCCTCGCGGTAGCGCCCGGCGACAAGCTGCACGCCGACCGTGGCGCTGCCGGCCATGCCGGTCGAGACGCACAGCCCCGGCAGGCCCAGCAGGGGCAGGGCGGTCTGCGTCAGCTGCGCCGCCCACACGCGCGCCATCGCCGCCGGGCCGTGCTGGTCCAGGTCGTCGGGGAATGGCAGCTCGGCGGAGACCGGCAGCAGCAGGACCGGGTGCCGTTCTAGGAACAGCAGCCACTCGCGCAGCAGCCCGGCCCGGCGCACCAGGGCGCGCGGGATGGCGTCGGGCGCCAGCGCCTCGGCGCCGGCGCGGTGGCTCTCAAGCACGGCGATGGCGGCCGGGTCTCCTTCTTCGGCAGCGCGGGCGGCCATGGCGGCGAAGCCGTCGCCAAGCCAAAGCTGCATGTTCAGCGCCGTCGCCTCGTGCAAGGGCGGGGTGTCCTCCACCACCTCGACGGTCCAGCCTCCAGCCTCCAGCCGCCGGGCGGCATCGTGCAGCGCGGCCTCCACCTCCGGGACGATGGCCAGGCCGCCAGGACGCAGGCACAGCGCGGCGTGGCGCGGGACGGGCGGGCCGTCCAGCGGGGCAGGGACCCACCAGGGGTCGCGCGGGTCGGGCGCCGCCATGGCGTGCAGGCCCGCGCGCAGATCGGCGATGGTGCGGGCGATGGGGCCGGACACGGCCATCAGTTGCGGCCCGATGCCGCGGTCTGGCCCGCTGGCATTCCATGCCGCCACCCGGCCCAAGGTGGGCCGCAGCCCGTGCACGCCGCAGGCATAGGCCGGGTAGCGTATGCTGCCGCCGATGTCGGTGCCGTGCGCCAGGTGCCCGATGCCCGCCGCGACCGCCGCCGCCGCCCCGCCGGACGACCCACCGGGCGTCAGCGCGGGGTTGCGCGGGTTGCGCGTGGCCCCGTGCACGCCGCCGCTGGTGAACCAGCGCAGCGAGAACGCCGGCGCATTGGTCCGCCCCAGGATCACTGCCCCGGCCCGGCGCAGGTTATCGACCACCGGGCTGTCCGTTTGCGCGATCAGGTCCCGTTGCAGGCGCAGGCCGTTGGTGGTGGCGTAGCCGGCCTGGTCCAGGTTGACCTTCACCGTCATCGGCACGCCGGCCAGCACGCCCGGGTCCTCGCCGCGGGCGACGGCCTGGTCCACCCGGTCGGCGGCGGCCAGCACCTCGGCGGGGCGGTAGTCCACCACGGCGTTGATGGCCGGGTTCACCGCATCCAGCCGGTCCAGCGCGGCCTGCGCGGCCTCCCGCGCAGACACGTCGCGGGTGCGGATGCGGGCCGTAAGGTCGGTTGCGGACAGGCGCCAGAGTTCGGTCATGCGGTGCGGTCCCCTTCGTGAAGCTGCCAGCCTGTCACGCAAACCCGCGCACCGCCAAGTGCAGCCCCAGCCCCAGCACGCCCAGCAGGAAGCACAGCCGGAACGTCGCCGGCCGCACCCGCCCGCGCAGCCAGGTGCCGCCTGTCAATCCCAGCAACGCGGGCAACAGCGCCGCCACGGACGCCCAGGCCGCCCCCGCCGCGAACACGCCCTCCGCCGCCAGCCCGGCCGCCAGAGCCACGGTCGAAATGGTAAAGGATAGCCCCAGCGCCTGGATCAGCTCGTCCTTGTCCAGCCCGAGCGACCCCAGATAAGGCACTGCCGGGATGGCGAACACGCCCGTCGCGGCCGACACGCCGCCGGTCAGCACGCCGACGATGGGCGCCGCCCAGCCCTCCGCCCGCCCGGGCGGCGGCACCTGCACCCGCGCCAGGCCCAGCCCGGCATACAGCATCAGCGCCAAGCCCAACGCGCCCTCGGCCCGCAGGGCGCCGGCGCCGGTCAGCAGATCCAGCCGGTGCAGTGCCCACAGCCCGGCCCAGGTGCCGGCGCAGACCCCGGCCATCATCGGCCACAACCGCCGGGCCAGCGCCCCGAAGCTCGGCCCGGCGCCGAGCTGCCACAGGTTCGTCACCATGGACGGCACGACCAGCAGCGCCGCCGCCTGCTGCGGCGCCATCACCAGGCTGAGCATCCCGATCCCCACGATGGGCAGGCCCAGCCCGACCATGCCCTTCACGAAGCCGGCCAGCAGGAAGACGAAGCCGATGAAGGCTAGGTCGGAGGGGACGGGGCCGGGCATCATACCAGTGGTCCTGTGCCCTGACCGTTCCGAAAGCAACCCGTCATTGCGAGCCGCCCTCGCGGCGCGGCAATCCAGGGGCCGGCGGAGCAGCCCTTGCCGCCCCTGGATCGCCACGGTGCAAGGGCACCTCGCGATGACGACGCGCTTGCGTAAAGCTCAGTACACGGGATAGCCGGGCATCAGCCCAGCGTAGGGTCCAGCCGGTCCCGCAGCCAGTCCCCCAGCACGCTGACGCTGAACGTCGTCAGCACGACAACGGCGCTGGGCGCCAGCAATATCCAGGGCGCCCGGGTCAGGTACTCCCGGCCATAGCCGATCATGTTGCCCAAGGACGTCATCGGCGGCTGGATGCCCAGGCCCAGGAAGGACAGGCCGCTCTCCAGCAGGATCACCTCCGGGAAGGACAGCGTCGCCGACACGATCAGGGTGCTGGCGATGTTGGGCAGCACGTGACGCAGATAGACGCGCAGCGGCCCGGCGCCCAACTGCCGCACCGCCGCGGCATAGCCCTGCGCGTCCGCCTGGATCGCGAGGCCCCGGGCGATGCGCGCATGGCGCTCCCACCCGTACAGCCCCATCAGGCCAACGAACAACGGCAGCGAGTTGCCAAAGAACGCCAGCACCGCCAGCGCCAGGATCAGGAACGGCAGCGCTGCCTGGGCGTCGATCAGCATCAGCACCGCGGCCTCGGTCCAGCCGCGATGTTGCGCGGCCAGGAAGCCCAGCGTCGTGCCCAGCAACGCCGCCATGGCGGTGGCACCAAACGCGATCAGCAGCGAGATGCGGACCGACACCACCAGGCGGGACAGCACGTCCCGCCCCAGCTCGTCCGTGCCCAGAAGGTGCGCCGCCGTGCCGCCGAAGCCCAGCGGCGGCGCCAGGCGGTTCCGCAGGTCGAATTGCGTGATGCCATAGGGCCGCAACTGGTCGGCGAACACCGCGACCCCCAGCATCAGCACGATCCACGCCAGCGCCGCTACAGCCAACATCGGGACAGGCGCCCGGCGCTCCGTCGTTAAGGGAAGGACTGCGCCGGACATCAGCGCGCCACCCGCAACCGGGGGTCGAGCACGCCGTACAGCAGATCGACCACCAGGTTGGACAGCACCATGGTGCCTGCCACCAGCAGCAGGATGCACTGCACGACGGCCAGGTCCCGGTTGCTGACGGCCGTTATCAGCAGGCGCCCGACGCCGGGCCAGCTGAACACGCTCTCGACCACCACGGCGCCAGCCATCAGGCTGCCGACCATGAAGCCTATGATGGTCACGGTGGGGATCGCCGCGTTGGGCAGGGCGTGGCCGCGCACGACCCGGCGCCACGGCACGCCCTTGGCCATGGCGGTGCGTATGTAGGGCTGGCCCAGCACCTCCAGCATGGCGCTGCGGGTGAAGCGCGCCAGGACCGCGGCGCCGCCGATGCCGAGCGTGATGGTGGGCAGGATGGGGCTGAGCACGCTGTCCTGCCCGCCGGACGGCAGCCAGCCCAGCTTCACCGCGAACACCAGCACCAGCACCAGGCCCAGCACGAAGCTCGGCACCGTGAACCCGGCCACCGCGGCGGCCATCACCAGCCGGTCCGTCCACGACCCCCGGTGCAGCGCCGCCTGCACGCCGGCCGGGATGCCCAGCCCCACCTTTATCAGCAGCGCCGGCAGGGCGATGGCCAGCGTCGCCGGGATGCGCTCCATCACCAGCGCCGCCGCCGGCCGCCCGTCGCGCATGGACTGGCCGAGGTCCCCGTGCAGGATGTTGCCGAAGTAGGCGAGGTACTGGACCCACAGCGGCCGGTCGAGGCCCCAGGCCTGGCGGAACGCGGCGATGGCCTCGGGCGGGGCATCGACGTTCAGGATCAGCATGGCCGGGTCCCCGGACAGGCGCAGCACGACGAAGGCGAAGGTGACGACCAGCGCAATGGTCAGCAGCGCGCGGCCCAGGCGCAGGAGAAGGAAGCGGATCATGCCGCGCGGCTCCGCACGTCGCCGTGCGCGACGTGGCAGGCGACCAGGCGGCCATCCGGCATGGGCTTCAGCGCCGGGTCGTCCACGCGGCAGGTGGCCACGGCGGCGGCGCAGCGGGGATGGAAGGCGCAGCCGGCGGGGCGGTCGGCGGGGTTGGGCGGATCCCCGTGC
>Ga0123339_10003725_pt1 | contig 10125 bp, 7 predicted proteins | sample lystaG_FD_89956 | JGI IMG/M metagenome (GOLD analysis project Ga0123339, IMG submission 89956) | Glacier valley bacterial and archeal communities from Borup Fiord, Nunavut, Canada, to study Microbial Dark Matter (Phase II) -... | ecosystem: Environmental > Aquatic > Freshwater > Ice > Glacier ... | reverse complement strand
TAAGCAGCGCCTGACTTCTTGTCGATTTGGCGCACCACATAGTCGACATCCGAGGGATCCCCCACCACGATCGCCCGGGCCAGGTAGTGGCCGGTGGCGCGCATGTGGTTGAGCCAACGACGCCACAGCCACCGATCGAGGAGTAGGGCGACGAGTCCGGCGGGGAGCGTCACCATGAAGAATCCCCGTGCCATATCGACCTCAAACACCAGGAAGACGATGGCCAGGATGCCAAAGGTGAAGAGGCTCGACGACACGATTCCCTTGTACTCCGTGAACCCCACTCCCAGGGTGCGCACGGTGCGGGTGCGGAATGCGGCGAGCATACCCAGCCATGTCACACCGATGACCGCACCGACCAGAAAGTACCGGAGGAAGGCGTCTGCGACGTCGGTCTCGCCCGGGCTAAGACCGAAGCGTGTCAGCTCGGAGATGGCGATGGCGATAGAGACAATGACACTGTCGCTCCAAAGCAGGGTGCGCTGGAATCTCCTCGCCCAGGTTGCGACCGGACGAGGGATCAGGTCGGTCGCGAGGGCGGAAGCAGGGCGGCCGTGAGCGGGCATTCTGATCGACCGCAAGCGCCGCCGAGGGTTGAAGATTCGACGGTCGAAAGCCCTGGTCGTGCTGCTGAGCTCACTCATCAGAGGCACCATGCGGGGGTGTGCGACCAGCCGTAGCGAAGCAGTGTGGGCGGGCCTGATCGGGTGTTTTGCGAGTCGTCAAACGTCGTAATGTCGGGTACATTTCGACCAATCCTGTATCGGGTTTACAGATATCGGGTCAAGCTGGTATTCACGAAGGGCGGCTGATTGGGCAATCAAATATCCGCGTGAATGCACGATCCTTGGGCGGGATCGGCACGAGGCGAGCAGTCATTCACTCGCCCAGAAAAAATGATAGGGTCTCGCAAATTAATGTGATACCCCCCATTTGGGGGGAGCCTCAACATAATTCTCTTCATCGTGTCTCGTCTGAATATGCCTCGGAATGCATGTGAGCATTTCTTTGCTGATCGGCCTGGGGTTTTGCTCACAAGGGAAGAACTGGCTGCTCACGTCACTATCCAGAATTTTTCTTATCCGCTCGCCCGTAGGGCATTGGATCCCATGCGATCGGACCCTCTTCCATACCGCACTCTGTTGTATCCCTCGCAAATCCTGCCAATTTATCGGCAGCGGAGTGCACGAAGCGGTATCGAACGCGTTTTTGATCGTGGTCGGCCAGATCCCGGTTGATCACGGAGCAGAGCGAGCGGCCGTGAACGCCCTCGGCAAAGTTCTTCAGGTGCTCGGGAGAGGAGAGGAGAGGAGAGGAGAGGCTCTTTTTCCTATGCCCAGGGCCGCAGGTCGCTGGACGAGAGGCCCTATCGGGGTGATACTCGCAATCCAAAGAATGGGTGGAAAACTGTTCGCTGGCGCAAACAACCCGCCTTAGTCAACGAACGCCACCGAACGAGTGCGCCGCTGCCTGCGGAGCGTGAGGGCCCTGTCAGGACGAAGCAGCAGCCGCTGCGACAAGCTCCTCTTCGCGGTTGCGCGAGACGCCGCTGAGACGCAGGGTCGCCAAGAACCCCAGCACGAGGAATCCTGCAGCCGAGAATGCTGCGAATCGAGTGGCATCGCTGAAGGCAATGCGGGCATCTTCTGCTATCGCCGCGCTCTGCTTCTCGAGGCCGGGGATGGCGGCGCCGGCGCTATCCACCACAGCGTTGACGATCTGCACGCGCTGCGCCCCGGGGAGGTCGGTGAGCCGGGCATCGAGGGCCGTGCCCGCAGAGGTGAACAGGATCGTGCCGAGAATCGCGATACCGAGTGCTGACCCGATCTGGCGGGCGGTGCTCGAGGTGCCGGAGCCTTGCCCGCTCGCTGAGACCGGAACGTCCTTGAGCACCACACCCGTGAGCTGGGCTGTGGCAAGGCCGACGCCGAAGCCGTAGACGAAGAGGAACGGCACGATTACGAGCCAGCTGGCGGTCGCCGAGATCACGAAACCCAGGCCGGCGACGCCGATGATCTCTGCGACGAGCCCGACCCGCACGATCGTGACGGGCGAGACCCGGTTGCCGAAGGCACCCGCGAACCCGCTCGCGACAAAGGAGCCGACAGCGAGAGCGAGCAGCACGCATCCGGTTTGCAGCGCATCGTAGCCCAGCACATTCTGGAGCCATAGGGGCAGGGAGAGGACGACGCCGAATTCGCCGAGTGACACGATCAGGGCCGCGATGTTGCCGTTGCGAAATGAGGCGATACGGAAAAGGCTGAATGCCAGAAGGGTTGTCCGGCCGTTGCGTTCACGATAGCGGCCCCACATCACGAACGCCGTGCCAGCCACGATCGTGACAGTGAAGATCGCCGGGATGATCGACAGATCGAAAGGCCACGTCCAGTCGCCGAGCTTCAGCGGTCTGTTCACCAGCCACCAGCCATAGGTTCGGCCCTCGATGAGTCCGTACACGAGTGAGGCACTGGTCACAATCGAGAGAACGGCGCCGACAACGTCGATGCGGCGCGCGTCCGCGCCATCCCGCGATTCGATCACGAAGAGCAGCGTGCCAGTGATGATCAGGATGGCGAATGGGATGTTGATACCGAACGCCCAGCGCCAGGAGAAGTAGGTGGTGAGCCAGCCGCCGAGCAGCGGGCCGACAGCCACCATCCCGCCGATTGTGGAGCCCCAGACCGCGAAGGCGATGCCGCGCTCCCGGCCACGGAAGGTGGCGTTGATGATCGATAGCGTGGTCGGCAGCACCATCGCGCCACCGATGCCCTGGATGACGCGAGCACCGATGAGCAGCTCGCCGGTTTGCGCGAACGCGGCCAGGATCGACGCGAATGCGAAGATGATGACGCCGATGATGAGAAGCCTGCGTCGCCCGAAGCGATCAGCGAGGGTCCCGAACACCAAGAGCAACGCGGCGAAGACGAGTGTGTAGCTCTCCTGCACCCACTGCACCTGGGTGGAGTTGATGCCCAGATCCTTGATGATCGAGGGGATCGATACATTCACGATCGTCGAATCGACGATGATCAGCGCGACCGCGATGCTGATGAAGACCAGCCCCGCCCACCGTCGGCGGGAGGATCCCGCGGCGTTCTCGCTCATGCGATGGTCACCCTCGAGGATCGGTCGCGAATGCGCAGAGTGATCGTGGCAGCGATCACCGCGGCGACAGCGATGATCGCCGCGATTGCCGCGGGCGCCGAGAGCAGGTCGCCTGTGAGCCGCGCGACGGCAACCCAGGCGAGGCCCCACGACAGGGAGACGGCCGGCGCGAGTCGCCCCCTCCCGCGAATTGCGATAAGCACTCCCACGAGACCGGCGACCGCCACGATCAGCACGGCCCAGGCATCCGCTCCCAGTCCGAAGCCACGGAAGCCGGCAGCCACGAGGAAAGCGGTGATATTGGCGGCCGTCGCCACACAGACCCAGCCAAGATAAAGCCCGACTGTGCCGTCAGCGACGATCGTTTCGACGACGTTCTTCGGACGGCTAGCGAGCGTGATGCGGAAGGCCCGGATAAGCACAATGAGGAGGACAGCGATGATCGGCACGCTCGCGGCGAGGAATCCGAACTGGATGCTAAGGATCCAGGCTGCGTTGAGAATCAGGGATGCCGCGATCGGATAGCCGAGTCGACGTTGACGTTCATCGGTGCGCTGCTTTGGCAGGGCCTGCCAGACCGCGTAGGCCAAAAGACCGATGTAGATGGGAGTCCAGATTGCGAAAGCCGGGCCGCCAGGGGCGATGGGGGTAGCATCCGCCGAGAGAGCGCCGCCGGCCGCGTTCTGGATTGGTGTTCCGCCCGCCGCCCCGGATCCGATGAATGCGCCGACCACGGCGATGGTGGCGCTGACCAGCACGACGGACTGTCGCAATGTGTCCCAGGTCTTTCGCACGGGGTTCTCCCTAATTCATCAGCTCGCTTAGTGTTTTACAATAGTCTCAGGTAACAGTTACGGAAGTGGGTGCGATGACGGATCCGGTCGGAATGATGCGCGACTGGCCAACGGGCCGCCTGCTGTCTACCGCGGCGCGGCTGGTCGAGCACGCCTGGGTCGAAGCGCTCGAACAACTCGGGCTCTCCCACGCCGGCCTGATCGTGCTGCACGTGCTCGGTCAGGGCCCTCTCAGCCAGACCGAGCTGGCGAAAATGACAAGGGTTGAAGCGCAGACGATGTCACGCACCCTGGAGGGACTCGAGCGCGAGGGCTATGTCGCTCGTCAGAAGCATCCCGACGATGGCCGTCGTCATGTGGTCACTCGCACGCCAACCGGAGAGGCGGCATGGACTTCTGCAAGCACGCTCGAGGCCGACTTATTCCCCCATATCGCGGATAACGTGGGCTTGCGAGCTGAGCTGTTGGCGATCATCCGCGCCACTGCGGCTGACCGGTGGGATGCCGACTAATCGCCGGTCGCGTCCCGGCTGGGTCTTGGTGCCGAGCACCCTTTCCGGGGTCTCCCCGCACCCTCGACGCCACGATGCCGTCGAGACCCGCCTGTTCGAAATGCAGGAACGGCCGTCGCTGGCGGCGGTGGAGCGCCTCATCCGCCACTTCCGTCACAGAAAGTCCCGCATTTCGAACCAAAACTGTCTTCCGCCCAACCGAGATCCCGATTGTGACCATGAGCGCAGCCGCAGCCGCGGCCGCAGGCGACCGTAACCAATCGAGAAACTTCCGGCCCTCAAAACGCGGGACCCAGGGCTGGAGACCCGTTATTGGGCGGATGCCGCGGCGGCGGCCACCTGCTCGGCGGCCTTCTTGTGCACCTCAACCATGTCAAGGCGCTTTACCGCGTTGATTACCTCATCGAGTGCCGGGGCAGGCAGTGCGCCGGCCTGTGAGAACACCAGGATGCCGTCGCGGAACGCCATCAGTGTGGGGATCGAGGTGATGCCGGCAGCGCTGGCGAGGGACTGCTCAGCCTCGGTGTCGACCTTGCCGAAAATGATGCCGGGGTACTTTTCGCTCGCGGCCTCGTAGATCGGCGCGAACATCTTGCATGGACCGCACCAGTCGGCCCAGAAGTCGACAAGGATTATTCCGGAGGAGACGGTGTCTTCGAAGCCATCGCTGGTCAGGGTGAGAGTAGCCATAGAGACCTTAACCGCTTAGTAGGTGTTCGCATTCCCCGGGTATTTCTGATTGTAGGTTTCTACAACGGATGCCCATCAACCAACGTGCTTTTCGTGCGGGCGACACCACCTCTTTTGCGCACTTCGCGGCCGCTCGTAACGTCGATAGAGACCGACTACGGAAAAGATGATCCACCATGACCAACCTCGCTGACCGCGTTACCGCGCCCACCCTGACCACCGTCGCATCGAGCCTCGCAACGCCGGGCAGTATCGATACCGCCTGGCTCGGCGAGTACCTCCTCGGTACCTGGGCGGATGCGCGTCGCGAGTCCCGCACGCTCATGAAAGGTGCCGCGTTCCATCGCGATGACAGCCTCAGCCTCGAGCAGCAACGCGAGCGTGTCTTCGGTCAGCTGAAGCTCCTCGCCGGAGCCAGGTCGGTGCACAAGGCCTTTCCCACTGCCCTCGGCGGCGAAGACAACCACGGGGCCAACATCGCCGCCTTTGAGGAGATCGTCACCGCCGATCCTTCTCTTCAGATCAAGTCGGGCGTGCAGTGGGGTCTCTTCGGAGCAGCGGTGCTGCACCTCGGCACCCAGAGTCACCACGACAGGTTCCTGCCCGGCATCATGAGCCTCGAAGTGCCCGGCGCCTTCGCGATGACCGAGACCGGTCACGGATCGGATGTCGCAGCTATCGGCACTACCGCGACGTACGACGAGGTCGCCGAGGAGTTCGTGATCAATACTCCGTTCCGCGCTGCCTGGAAGGACTATCTGGGCAACACCGCCCTACACGGCATCGCCGCGGTGGTCTTTGCGCAGCTGGTGACACAGGGCGTCAACCATGGAGTGCATGCCTTCTACGTGCCGATCCGCGACGCTCACGGTTTCCTACCTGATATCGGAGGCGAGGATGACGGACTCAAGGGCGGCCTCAATGGCATCGACAACGGTCGGCTGCATTTCGACGGCGTGCGGGTGCCAAGAGAGAACCTGCTCAACCGATACGGTGACGTCGCAGCTGACGGTACCTACAGTTCGGCTATCGCCAGTCCCGGACGTCGCTTCTTCACCATGATCGGCACACTCGTGCAGGGTCGTGTATCGCTCGACGGGGCATCCGTCGTCGCCTCAAAGCTTGCCCTCTTCATCGCCATCACCTACGGATCGCAGCGCCGCCAATTCACCGCCGCCGACCCCACGAAGGAAGAGGTGATCCTCGACTATCAGCGTCACCAGCGCCGACTGCTGCCGAAGCTGGCCACGACCTACGCGATGTCCTTCGCGCACGAGAAGCTGCTCTCCGCTTTCGATGGTGTCTTCTCTGGCGAGCGGGCAACGGATGCCGACCGTGAAGATCTCGAGACCCTCGCCGCGGCTCTGAAGCCGCTCAGCACCTGGAGCGCGCTCGAGATCATCCAGGAGGCGAGGGAGGCGTGCGGGGGAGCCGGATTCCTTGCCGAAAACCGTCTTACCCAACTGCGCGCCGACCTCGATATCTACGTGACCTTCGAGGGAGACAACAATGTGCTGCTTCAGCTCGTCGCCAAGCGCCTGCTGGGCGACTACTCTCGCAAATTCAAGAATGCGGATGCGGGCGCCCTGGCCGGCTACGTCGCCGGACAGGTGAGTGATGCGGCCGTCAATCGCTCCGGCCTGCGCAAACTCGTGCAGACGGTGGCCGACTTCGGCTCGACGGCCCGGTCGGTCGGGTTCGTGCGGGACGCGGCATCCCAGCGCCAACTTCTCACAGACCGAGTGCAGACGATGGTCGCTTCGCTCGCGGGGCGACTGCGCGCTGCGCAAAAGGCCTCGCCGAACGAAGCCGCCGCTCTCTTCAACTCCAATCAGAACGAGCTCATCGAAGCGGCTTTTGCTCACGCCGAACTGCTGCAATGGGAGGCATTCACCGAGGCGCTTGAGGGCGTCACCGATGCCAAGACGGTGGAGGTGCTCACCTGGCTCCGCGACCTGTTTGGATTCACCCTGATCGAAAAGAACCTCGCCTGGTACCTCATCAATGGCCGCCTCTCTGCCCAGCGTGCAGCGGCGATTACCGACTACATCGACGATCGCCTGCTTCCGCGCTTGCGTCCACACGCGCTCGACCTCGTGACGGCATTCGGCTTCGAGCCCGAGCATGTGCGCGCGGCGATCGCAACAGGAGCTGAGCGCGCGCGGCAGGACGAGGCGGCGCAGTACTTCCGCGCTCGCCGTGCGGCTGGCATCGAGCCGGTGCCAGAGAAGTCGCTCAGAGAGAAGTCGCTCAGAGAGGAGACGCTCACCGGGAAGCGGTAGTCGCTCCCCACAGGAGAACGGTATTCATCGGGAATGTCGTCGCCAGAGAGCAGGAGTCCTGGAAAAGGTTCTCGGTCGCCGGCCTTGTTGGTGCACGGTGACAGTGCAAAGCTGCATGAATGAGGCCACGAGCGCGAGTACATGTTGGCTGGCTCATCGCCGCTCTGATCGCCACACCACTGAGCCTGGTGCTCATTTTCGGATTCCGAACGGGTTCCTGCCAGGATTCAGCGGCTGCTGCCGCCAGCAGCTGCACGCAGGGGCCCGAGCCGACCGCGTTGTTGTTCGGCTTGGCCGGGGCAGTTTTCGTCACGGTCGCGCTGTTCCGGGCATCTCGGCGTGAGACGTGACGGTGCGCGAGAGCGGCGCCGGTGGGTGCTCCCGATAACGCACGCAGGCGTGCGAATGGCCCGATGGGGCCCGAACGGATCAACCACAGCTCATAGCCCTGTGTGACTAGGGCCCGGATCAGGCCTTCGGCGTCGGCTCGTCGTCCGTCACCGCATCGAGCTCCACGATCTCGAGGCATTCTGCCACGGGAACGGCGGCGGCGACGGCGGCATCCACGAACTCCTGGGTGCCCTCGATGCGTGGGTCGAGCCAGTCGTTCCAGAACGCGCGGGGGAGCGGAACCGGATTGCGGTCGTGAATATGATCGAGGGTCTGCACGGAATCTGCGGTGAGAATCGTGGCAGTGAGCGTCCATAGCTGCGGATCATCATCGGGCAGCGAGTGATCTTTCCACCATGAATAAATGCCAGCGAAGGCCATCATTTCGCCCGCGGGGGCTCGCAGGTAGAACGGCGTCTTCTCCTTCGTGACCGGATCGGTCTGCCATTCGTAGTACCCGGCGGCGGGGATGAGGGCGCGCTTGGATCGGATGGCGGCCTTGAAGGAGGGCTTCTCGGTGATTCCTTCGCTACGTGCATTGAAGGTCGGCACCTTCATCTTGAGAGTCTTCGACCAGTTGGGCGTGAGTGACCATCGGGCGACCTCGAGGCGCCGGGTGGGCTCTCGGCCGTCCTTCATGGATTCGAGCACGATCGCCACCGGATCGGTCGGGCGGATGTTCCAGCCGGGCCGCCAGTCGCGGAAGTCACCCCCGACCGCGACGAATTCCTCGATCAGGTCATCCGTGCTCTTGTCCATGGCAAAGCGTCCGCACATGCGTTCATTCTGACGCGTGGGGGCGACACTGGCCACCCAGCATCCGTTGCAGGGCCGCGCGCCAGCTGGAAGCCGTGGGCGATCATCAGGACAGCGGTCAGAGTCTCGAGCATCCGCTAGGCCGCGGGACGAGTGAACACCGGGCCAAGCAGTCGCGCCCTGAATCCGAGCCCTCCGAACTGGAGGGTACTGGCCGTGACGGTGCCACCAACCCATCATCGGGGCTCGGAAATGGCCTGCCACGAGCCCACCGAACCCAGGAAGAGCGCCGTGCTGTGAGAGACGTGGGGGTCGAGCTCGCGTCGCGCCGGAACCGTGCTCGCCGCAGAGTTGCATCGTCGGGCCGCTCGGAGCGGACGCAACCGGATGGCAGACGGTGGAGCCGAAGCCGCTCTAAGCCGCTTCGAGAAATACCAGGATCTCGCGGGCGAGTCGAGGATTGCCGTGCGTACCCAGGTGGCCGCCCCCCGCGTGCACGCTCAATTGCGCGTTCGGCATGCGCTCTGACGTGTGCTCGAACAGGGCCGACGAATAGAACCTGTCGAACTCGCCACCAGTGATGAGCGTGCGCATTTCGATGGACTCGAGGCGCTCGTCTAAGTCGAAGTCATCCTCGGCGTCGAGGATGACGAGGAGGTCGAGGTCGCGACGGCCGATGATGGCACGCGGAGCGATCAGGCCGGCAATTGACCGGAGGATATTTTCGAACGAGGTGGCGCCGGTGCTGCCGAAAAAGACCGCAGCGGCCCGTCGGTCGCGGCCCGCCCGCAGCAGCGTTGCGACCGTGCGCTGAGTTTCGCGTCCCTGATCGCTGAGCCGATGGGCGGATGACACGAGCACGAGTCTCCTCACCAGCTCGGGAAAGTCGGCAGCGAGTTGAAGGGCGATCGTTCCGCCGGAGGAAATACCCAGGATGTCGACCGGTTCGTCGAACAGGGACGTGACAGTTCTCGCATATTCCGCGGCCAGGTCGGCGATCGTCGTGCCCGGGTCGAGATCGTACGGTCGATCGATGCTGAACACCTTACGATCGCCGATGAAGTCGGCGATGGTCTTGCGCTGCATCCAATCCGTGAGTCGCGAAGGGGCGCCCGTTCGGCCTGACAGCCCGGGTATGACGACGAGTGGCACTCCGCTTCCTGCGTAGAAATGGGGAAGGGCTCTCTTGGACATGCTTTGAGTCAAGCAGACAAGTATTACCGGAGTGAGTCCGAAAGGTAAGGATCGGGTAAGAAGATCCGATTGCACGACACGGACGTCGCAACTTTCTCGGCGAGTTCGCCACGCGGCACAGATCGCAGCCTCGCATGCTGCTGCCGCTTCGTTAGCCCCGGGCGGTTAGAAGAAGCCAAGGAATACTGGCGCCCGGTCGAGGCGAAGAGGTTCGAGCGGACAAAAAAGTCCGACCTCCCGTAGAAGCCGGAAGATCGGACAGTGGCTCCGACGGGCGTCGATCCCGTGACCTTTCGATTTTCAGTCGAACGCTCTACCAACTGAGCTACAGAGCCGTGCATCCCGCCCCCCAAAAAGAGCACGGAGTACGAATTAAGGCACGGCCGTCTGGCGAGAGATGAC
>Ga0123339_10003724_pt1 | contig 10130 bp, 9 predicted proteins | sample lystaG_FD_89956 | JGI IMG/M metagenome (GOLD analysis project Ga0123339, IMG submission 89956) | Glacier valley bacterial and archeal communities from Borup Fiord, Nunavut, Canada, to study Microbial Dark Matter (Phase II) -... | ecosystem: Environmental > Aquatic > Freshwater > Ice > Glacier ... | reverse complement strand
GCACTCTTATCAACCTGCTGGCACGCTTCTACGACCCGGTGAGCGGCCGGGTGCTCATGGATGGACATGACCTGCGCGACGTGACAGTCAACTCGGTACGCGGCAACCTCGGCGTTGTGCTGCAGGAGCCGTTCCTGTTCCCCGGCACCATCGCCGAGAACATACGCTACGGTCGTCTTGAGGCAAGCGACGAGGAAGTGCGCGAAGCCGCACGTGCGGCGCGGGCGCTCGAGTTCGTCGACCGTCTACCGCAAGGGCTCGACACACATGTGGGTGAACGCGGCTCGACGCTGTCCACCGGGCAGCGTCAGCTCGTGGCCTTTGCGCGCGCTCTCCTGACCGACCCCGCGATCCTCGTGCTCGACGAGGCGACATCATCGGTCGATACGCGTACCGAGCTGCTTATCCAAGACGCGCTTCGCACCATCCTGCGCGACCGCACAGCACTCGTGATCGCACACCGGCTCTCAACCGTGCGAGACGCCGACCGTATCGTGGTCGTAAGCGACGGCCGCATCGCCGAGCAGGGCACCTACGCCGAGCTGCTCGCCCGAGACGGCCTGTTCGCCGAGCTGCACACGGCGCAGTTTGGCGAGTGACTTGAGCGCTGAGCGTCAGGCCAGCAGCAGATCCATCACCTGGTAACCGGGATCGAGCACAAGACCGGTGCGCGTGGCGCTCGCCTCGTCATAAGCCGCAGCGCCGTTGTGGTTGACGCCCGGGCCGGCCAGCACGAAAGGCACCGCCTCGCCCACGTGCGTCTTGAGGTCGACCGGCGTGGGGTGGTCAGGCATGCACAGCACACGGACGTCCGCGATCTGCTCGCGCAGACGTGAGATCATCAGCGCATCGATAGCCTCGATGGCAGCGATCTTGGCCGCCGCATCCCCGGCATGGCCTTCCTCGTCAGGCGCCTCCACATGGATCACGACAAGGTCATGATCCGCCAGCGCCGCCAGTCCCGCCTTGATCTGCGCCTCGTAGTCATTATCCGAGCCATCGGTGACACCGGCCACGGTGAGACGGTCGATGCCAAACAACTCGGCCATGCCGTTGAGCAGGTCGACGCCCGAGGTCAACGCGGCACGTACGCCCCGCTTCTCGGCAAACGAGGGCAGACTTGCGGGCGCGGTTCCCGGCCAGAATGGCCAGATATCGGTGGCGACGACCTCTCCGAGGTCCTCGTGAGCGCGATTGGCCGCCGAGGTCGCAAGGACCCGCCTCGCACGCGTCATCAAGTCGCGCAGCAGCATAGAGCCCTCGCCGCGCGGCATCTCGCCGGTCACCGGCTTGTCCGAGATGTCATGCGGCGGCGTGTACGCCAGATCGACAAGCTCCGGATGGCCTTTGACGACGAGGATGTGCCGGTAGGAGACACCGGGGTAGAAAGTGAACGTATCGTCTGAAAGCTCGAGCTCCAGATCGGCCACGATCGCTCTGGACCGCAAGGTGTCGATACGGCCGCAGGAATACGAGCTCATGACGCCATCCACGATGGAGACAAGATTGAAGCGCAGTGCGACCTCATCGGGCGCAAGCGTGATACCCATGCTCGCAGCCTCGATGGCGCCGCGGCCCACACGATTCGCGGCGGGATCGTAGCCGAGAATAGCGGTGCATGCCGCAGCCGACGACGGTTCCAATCCCTCAGGCACCGTCTGTGCCAGGCCAACGGTACCCATTTGCGCAAGCGCGTCGAGGTTGGGCGTTCTGGCCGCGGTGAGCGTAGTAGCACCGCCGAGCTGCTCGAGCGGCCAGCCGGCCGCACCATCCAAGATGAGTATCGCGTGCTTCACTGAGCGTCTCCCTCCGCGGTTACCCGGGCTTGTGTACGGCTCTCGACCAATCGCAACACAAAGTATCCGCCGATACCCGCCACGAGTGAAGTCATGAGGATGGCGAGCTTGGCTTCCTCCTGCATAACGCCGGATCGTAGCGCCAATCCACTAGTGAACATCGACATCGTGAATCCGATACCGCCCAACCATGAGGCTCCGTAGACGTGGCCCCAGTTGACTCCCGCGGGAAGGACAGCGATGCCCGACTTGACCGCAAGCCACGTGGCCAAGGTGATGCCGACCTGCTTGCCCACCACCAGGCCAAAGAACACGCCGAGCGTGATCGGCTTGAGGATCAGTGAGAGGACATCAAGCCCGACGAGCCGGACACCGGCGTTAGCAAGCGCAAACAACGGCAGGATGATGAACGTGGTCACCGGCAGAATGGAGTGTTCCACGCGCTGCAGCGGTGCTTGGATCCAGCGCGCCTGCGTCTGGATCTCCTGAGCGCACACCTGCTGATCGGGTGTCTCGAGCACATGCTGCCCGGGAACATCGATGGCTTCGATATGGTTGATTTTTCCACGCGCCCACTCTACGAACACCATAGGCTTCATACGCGCCTTCGCAGGGATAGTGAAAGCAACGAGAACGCCGGCGATGGTGGGATGGATGCCTGAGTTAAGGAAGCAGAACCACACCGCGATACCGGCAAAGACATACGGTATCGGCGACTCCACGTGCAGCATGTTGAATGAAATCAGGAGCACCAGGAATGCGGCACCCCACAGCAGCCAGATCCACTGGATCTGCGACGTGTAGAAGATCGCGATTACGAGAACCGCTCCCAGGTCGTCGGCGATGGCAAGCGCCGAGAGGAAGACTTTCAGCCCCGCTGGCACCCTCTTGCCCAACAGCATCAGCACGCCCAGCGCAAACGCGATATCGGTGGCCATCGGCACGCCCCAACCGTGCGCGCCCGCGCCACCGTAGTTGAACATCGTGTAGATCGCAGCCGGCACGAGCATGCCGCCCAGGGCTGCAAGGATGGGAAGCGCGGCTTTGCGGACCGTCGAAAGCTCCCCTGCCAGGACTTCCCTCTTGATCTCCAGGCCGACGACAAAGAAGAAGAGCACCATCAAACCATCGTCGATCCAATGCAAGACAGACTGGTGGAACGTGAAGTCGCCAAAGGTTATGCCTGACTCTATATTCCAGAAGTGAGCGAAGTCGGTGCCCAGGGCGGAGTTAGCGAGCACCATGGCCAGAACGGTCACCACCAGCAGCACGATGCTGCCGGAGACCTCCATACGGAAGAACTCCTCGGCGCCTTCATGGACCTTCCGCTTGATTCCGCGTAACAGGTTGCTGGGATTCTTCATGTGCACGATGAAATGCATCCTTTCAGACCGTTCGTGGTGAGTTATTAGCGTCAGACAAATCGCGGCTACCGTAGCGCCTCATGATTGCAGCGCTGTTTCCAGACACCTCGGATATATTCCCGGTGCGCAAGCGCCTTCGTCGTCTGATACCATATGAGTATGAACACTTTACACTACCGCGATACGCGGAAACTCGACGACACTGCACCTACGTTCACCCGTGCAGTCGTCAAAGGCATTGCACATGGCGGGGGCCTCTACGTGCCAGGTGAGCTGCCCGCTTTCACGCGCGATGAGATTCTCGGCTTCGCCTCGTTGCCATACTGGCAGCGAGCGGCGACCATCTTCGAGCGTTTTGGCGTCGACCTGCCTGCCGAGCGAATCGCCGAGCTGATGCGCAGCGCGTACGGCGACAACTTCGACGACTCACGCGTGGCCCCGGTGTTGGAAGTAACCGCAGGGATGCATGTTCTCGAGTTGTGGCACGGCCCCACGTCGGCGTTCAAGGACATGGCGCTGCAGTGCATGCCGGTTTTCTTCTCTGAAGCCATCTCGGTCGCCCAGAACAACGGCGAACTTACCGATGACTACCTGATCTTGGTCGCAACGTCCGGCGATACCGGGAAAGCTGCGCTGGAGGGCTTTGCGGATCGCCCGCACACGCGCATCGCGGTCTTCTATCCGGCGCAGGGCGTCAGCGATGTCCAGCGGCTACAGATGGTGACGCAGCGCGGCGAAAACGTCGCCGTCTTTGGCGTGCGCGGCAACTTTGATGACTGCCAGAACGCGGTCAAATCGGCGTTCAACGACGAAGCGTTCAACGCCTCGCTGCACAGCGAGCATGCGCTGTCGCTCTCCTCGGCAAACTCCATCAACTGGGGCCGGCTGCTACCGCAGATCGCCTACTATTTCAGCGCGTACGCCGACATGGTCGCCGACGGAGCGCTCGCTCCCGGCGAGCAGATGGACGTCTGCGTGCCAACAGGTAACTTCGGCAACATCCTGGGTGCTTACTACGCCCGCCGCATGGGAGTGCCGATCGGCCGGCTGCTGTGCGCCAGCAACGAGAATCGCGTACTGACCGACTTCATATCCACGGGGCTCTACGACATCTCCGACAGGGAGTTCGTCACCACGCCGAGCCCGAGCATGGACATTCTCATAAGCTCCAACCTCGAGCGGCTCCTCTTTGAGCTGGCCGGTCCGGAACGTGTACGAGAGTGGATGGCGGGCCTGGCCGCCGAGAAACGCTTCCGCGTCGATCGCGAGACCTTTGCGGCCATGCGCGAACTGTTCATTGGCGACTGGGTGAGTAACGATGAAAACCTGAACACGATTGCGCGGGTCTACGACGAGACCGGCTATCTGATGGATCCGCACACCGCCGTAGCGTGGGAAGTGGCCGAGCGCTTGCGTGACGTCAGTCCGGTGCTGGTGGTCTCCACGGCTCACTGGGCCAAGTTCGGCTCCGATGTTTACAAGGCGCTTTCGGGACTCCGATGCGCCGACCCACTGCCCGCCGATGTGGCGCACCTCTCCGGTATCGACCTTTTGGCCGAGGTGCAGAAGATCGCTCCGGCGGCACGCATCCCGCAGCCGCTCGCCGATCTCGCAACCGCCCGCGAACGCTTCTCCAAAGTGGTGGATGCAGGCCGCGATGGCGTTGAGGCCGCGGTCAGGGACTGGCTCGCCTAGCTCGACGCTGCTGGCGCTAACGGCGCCGACCTGTCATCCTCCCTCACATGGAAGAGACCCGCGAGATCATCGAACGCCTCATCAGCAACCTGTTTCGCAGTCCCGGCCGAGTATCGCGTCTGGACGTGATCGTGCTGGCTGGCGCCATGGACCTTCCGGACATCGCCTTGGAAGTCATCGAGTGCGTTCCCCCCGGCAGCTATGATCGGCAGCGTCTGTGCGACCAGCTCAACTCGGCGATCACAGCCCACGGGTGGAGCCGCACACTGGGCACGTTCGAATAGCCGAAACACCGCTCGCCTCGCTCGAGACACCAAGAAGGACCGCCTCGCCGGCGGCCCTTCTTTCCCCTCAGACTTCGCATGCCCGCGACCGTGCGCGCCATTATTTGCACGCACCACCGTCACAGTCCCGCGCTGCTCCCCACGTTTCTATACCCAGGACTTCGCAGCCCACGCTATCGCACTATGAATACGGCCCGCGTGTTGCCCTCATTGTGCACAGCCTATAGATTACGGGCTCACGCTAAACTTCTCTCAAGGGTGATGGGAGCCATGGGGTCGCACCAGACGCTCCAGCAGATGGACCAGATCGAGATCCTCGCAGCCCCGCATAGGCTGGCACTCCTGCGCAGGCTGATGACCGGTCCTGCGACCATCTCCCAACTCGGAACCGCATTCGGAAAATCACCCGCGTGGATTCGCTACCATATAAAACAGCTTGAGGCCGCTGATCTGGTCGAGCTGGCCGAGACACGGACCACCACGCGCGTGTGGCTCGATCAACAGATACGCCATCTCGGCATCACCACAACTCAGATTCCAGGCTACGACACCGAACTGCTCACCCATGATGCGGTGGCCGAGGCGGTCAGCCGAGACGAAGCCGATCTCGGGCTCGGTATCCAGACAGCCGCACAACGCCATGGCCTCGACTTCATCCCTCTGTTCCAGGAGCGCTACGACCTCATGCTGGATGCGGACCGCATCGATGAGCCCGCGTTTCAACGCTTTCTCGACCAGCTCGGTACCAAAAGCTTCAGAGCCACGCTCCGCGACATGCCCGGATATGATTCGGCGCACACCGGCGACACCCAGCGTGTGCTTGTATAGGACTGCTCATCCGCGGACTCTCCTACATCGTCTCAGCAGTCCGCCACCGCTGGTATACGCTCGACGTCAGCGATATCGAGTACGTTCTTGAGCGTTTGGAAGTGCCTGACCGATGAAAGACGGCCGCAACCTGGGCGACTGGAAGACCTCCTACCTGCGGCATAACCGCACGTTCGTTCCCGATGATGACGGGGACCCCATGGAGAGCGTCGCAAACCACTTTGATGTTGCCATGCTCATCGGTATCGGATTTCTTGTCGTTGCGCTAAACTCGTTCGGCCTCAAAGAACTCATCTCCTCTTCTGACGTGACGATCGTGAAGAACCCTGGCACGTCTAGCATGGAGATCATCACCAAGACTGATGGAAAGATCGAGCGTCTTGAGAGCAGCGACGCTTCAGCTACAGGCCGCGGTGCAGCCATCGGAACCGTGTACAAGCTCGAAGACGGCCAGGTTATCTGGGTGCCTGACGGCGAGTAATACGGGCTCATGGCATTCGCGGACCACGGAGAAGGACGATGCCCGCATGCCCCGCGAGAAACGCACCCTCGGCACATTTGCCTCCTTTGCCCACCGTGACTACCGCTATTTCTTTGGTGGTTCGCTCATATCCAACACCGGCACATGGATGCAAAACGTTGCGCTCGGCTGGCTTGTCTTTGAGCTGACCCACTCGTCCACCAAAGTGGGAATGGTCAACTTCCTCGCAGGCATCCCCGTGATCTTCCTCTTCATGCTCACCGGTGTGCTCTCCGACCATCTCGACCGTCGCCGTCTGATCATCATTGGTCAGGTGCTGCTGATGGTCCAAGCGGCGGCATTCGGCCTGCTGTATCAGACGCATGCCATCACCCTCCCGTGGGTGTGGGGGCTCACGCTTCTGGGCGGTATCGTCTCGGCGTTCATGTTCCCCGCCTGGCAGGCGATGGTCCCCGACCTGGTTCCCCGCAGCGAGCTGCTCAACGCCATCGCGTTATCCTCAGCGCAGTTCAATGGTGCCCGGCTCGTCGGCCCCATGGTGTTTGCGGCAGTCTACGCGGCACTGGGCATGTCCCGGGTCTTCTACGTCAACGCCGTCAGCTTCCTGTTCGTCATCGGTGCCCTCGCAGTCATCCGACCCCTCCAACAGCACCATGACCGACCCGTCGAGAGCGCATGGCGTACCGTCTCCGCGGGACTGAACTACGTGCGCGAGCACCGACACATCGGGATCCATCTGCTCAGCGTCGCGATGATCTCTTTTTTTGGTCTGCCGTTCAGCACCCTGCTACCGGGCCTCGCGTCGGCGTCGCTTGGACTGGCAGGCACAGGGTACTCCGTGCTCGTTGGCTTCAACGGGATGGGCGCGCTGATCGGCGCGCTGGCAGTGGCATCCCTGCCAAGAACCGTCGCCAGAGAAAGCATCATCCGCTACGGGATACTGGTCCTGGCGGGTGGCATCATCGCTCTTGCCTTCTCCCACCACTTCGCGCTTTCAGCGGCGATACTCGTGGTGATGGGCGCAGCGTTTCTCGCGGCCAACTCCAGTCTTAACACCAACCTCCAAACGGCGGTTCCCGCTCCGCTGCGCGGCCGGGTGATGTCGCTGTTCGTTCTCGCGTTCATGGGTATGATGCCGTTCAGCGCATTGGCCTTTGGCGCTCTGGGCGATGCGATCGGTGACGCCAATGCGCTGCTCATAGGTGCAGCTGCTCTTCTGGTCTACGCCGTCGTCTTGCTTGCCCGGCCCGGGCTGTTGTGCGAGTCCACCCCGGAACCATCCTGATTTGGTCTGCTGAACGAACCTTGGCACGACTGTTGCTTAAGAATTTTCGAGTTGTGCGACTCGTTTCCCAACCCCCCCTCGGGGAACGGGGTACGCCGCTCGACCGTTGCGAGGCGCGTCTCCCCCCCGAGACGCGCCTCGCACTTTGTCCTCACGATTAAACGGTGGCCTAACCAAAACGTCCCGTGATGTAGGACTCGGTTCGCTTGTCGTCCGGGTTGGTGAACATCTTCTTGGTCGCATCGATCTCCACCAGCCGCGCAGGCGCATCCATCGATTCGCGGAGCATGAACGCCGTCTGATCGCTGATGCGGGCCGCCTGTTGCATGTTGTGCGTCACGATCACGATAGTGACCTCTGACTTGAGCTCGGCGATCGTGTCCTCGATCTGCTGAGTGGAGATGGGATCTAGCGCCGAGGCGGGCTCGTCCATGAGCAGCAGCTCGGGCTCCACCGCAAGCGTCCGGGCGATGCACAGCCGTTGCTGCTGGCCGCCTGAGAGCCGTCCGCTCGGCTGATCGAGACGATCTTTCAGCTCGTCCCAGACCCCGGCATGACGCATCGCCTTCTCGGCACGCTCTTTGAGGTCGCGTCGGTCGTAGCGTCCCCTGAGCTTGAGCCCGGCGACCACGTTCTCACCGATGCTCATCGTCGGGAACGGGTTGGGGCGCTGGAATACCATACCGATGCGACGGCGGACGTCCACCGGATCGGTACCGGGCGCGTAGAGGTCGCGTCCGTCAAACAGGACGTTGCCGCTCACGCGAGCGCCTGCGACCTCCTCGTGCATGCGGTTCAGGCATCGCAGCAGCGTCGACTTGCCGCAGCCGGACGGCCCGATGATAGCCGTGACGGTCCCCTGCTCTATGGTCATGTCGATGCCGCCCAGCACCTGATCTGTGCCGAACCACGCATCGAGTCCCGCTATCCTCATTCCAATGCTCATCCGAGCCTCCGTTGTTGACGGCCTGCCAGTAGCCTCGCGCCCACAGAGAGCACGAGCACGGCCGCGAGCAATACCACCGCACCGCCCCATGCCAGCGTCTGCCATTGAGTGAACGCGCTCTGCGCGTAGTTGTAGATCCGCAGCGGCACCGCATCGGTGGGCTGAAGCGGATCAAAGTTCATGAAGTCGTTGCCGAGCGAAGTGAGCAAAATCGGCGCAGTCTCGCCCATGCCACGTGCAACCGCGAGCATGACGGCAGTCAGGATTCCCGAGCCGGCCGTGGGGAGGATGATGCGGAGCACCACTTTCCACCGCGGGACGCCGAGAGCCAGCGCGCCCTCGCGCAAGTCGTTGGGCACGAGCCGCAGCGCTTCCTCGGCAGCGCGCGTGATGATCGGCCACATCAGGATGCTGAGCGCCAGCGCACCCGCAAGCGCCGAGAACGAATGCATCGCCACGACCACCAGTGACCAGACGAATGCACCGGCGACGATGGAAGGAGTAGAGAGCAGTATCTCCGCCACGAAGCGAACGATAGAGGCGATCGTGCCGCCGCCGTACTCGGACAGATAGATCGCTGTGAGGACGCCGAGCGGCACCGAGAGCGCCGTCGACTGCGCCACGATCAACGCTGTTCCCGCGAACGCCTGCAGCATGCCGCCGCCGGGCATCGCCGGTGGCGGAGCGGTCTGCGTGAAGAACGCTGTATTGAGCGCCGGCACGCCTCTGGCGAGCACGTAGCCCACGATCAGGACCAGGGGCACGAGCGCAGCGGCGGCGGCAAGCCACAGCAACGCCATAAAGATGCGGCTTGTAGCCTTGCGGGCGGCAAGCGAGCGGATCCGGACGGGGCGTCCGGTCATAGTTCGTGCGCGTAGGCGCCTCATACCGCACCTCCTGGCAAGCGACGGCGTCGGGCGGCCCGACGCTCCACAGGACCGCGTCCCACGAGCATGCGCGAGAGGGCGGCCATGCCGAGCGCGATCACCATGAGGACGATGGCGAGCGCCAGCAGCGCCGATCGGTGCAGCCCGGTAGAGCCGGCCTCCCGGAACTCATTGGCGATCACCGCAGGAATCGTATATCCGGGAGCAAGCAGCGACGCTTTGATGCCCAGGCTGTTGCCGATCAGCATGGACACCGCGATCGTCTCGCCCAGAGCACGGCCCAGGCCCAGCATCGCCGCGCCGACGATACCGCTGCGGGCGTACGGCAGCACCGCGATACGGATGGACTCAAAGCGTGTCGCTCCCAGCGCCAGCGCGGCTTCTCGCAGATCGCGCGGCACAGCGGCGATCACGTCACGGCTCACCGCCGTCACGATCGGCACGATCATGACGGCGAGGATGATTCCCGCGTTGAGCATATTGCCGGCCGACGGCGACGGCTGAAACAGGGCCCCCAGAACGGGCACCTTACCCAGCGTCGCAGCCAGGATCGGGGCGAGATAT
>Ga0123339_10003722_pt1 | contig 10133 bp, 8 predicted proteins | sample lystaG_FD_89956 | JGI IMG/M metagenome (GOLD analysis project Ga0123339, IMG submission 89956) | Glacier valley bacterial and archeal communities from Borup Fiord, Nunavut, Canada, to study Microbial Dark Matter (Phase II) -... | ecosystem: Environmental > Aquatic > Freshwater > Ice > Glacier ... | reverse complement strand
ATCGGGGCGCCTTGTCAAGTTCGATTTCTTGAATCCTCCACCCCGTCGGCGTGAAACGTCCGAGCCACTCATCTCCGAAGGAAAATTGGCTCACAGGTCATCGGCCGGCTCCAAGCACACGACGCCCAAGAAGCCTGAACGGCTTAGAAGCCGATGAAACTCCGTCTGCTTCTTGGCGGCCGAGCCTGCCAGCAGCCACATTACCTCGCAGTCACTGTTGCAGGGTTCGCGCTGGCGTTACCTGCCCCGGTTCGAAACGAGCCCGCTCATGCTGGGTTTCACTCATCCGCGTGGCGGAAAGAGAGTAGCAATCACCGAGTGACCGACTTTTCGGAGATTTTCTTGCGGAGCCGGTGGGATTTGAACCCACGGAGGGCTTACGCCCTCTCCACCTTAGCAGGGTGGTGCACTAGGCCGAACTATGCGACAGCTCCAAGTAGACGTCTGCAATCCTAGTGGCACACGTCGCGAGCTCCCATTCGACCCCTGTATTGGGGAAGCTCCCACCCCCGGACTGGGGAGCCGTAGTGCCCGAGCGATACCCGGCTGCCATTTAGAGTGAGGTCCAGCGCAGCGGCCATACTCAATGGAGATCAAGCATCCTCTGCCACTGTCGAAGCACGAACACACGAGGGGATGATCCTGTTGCCCTCGTCCCTCGCTGCTGCTGGCCCGGCTATCGGCCTGCTGATCGTCACGCTCGGCGTGGTGCTGCTCATCATTGCCGTGCTTTTCCTACGCCACTTAAATCGCAGTCCTAAGTAGCCCGTTACCTGTTCACTTTGGAGCAGGTGTAATCGGCGGCAGTTTGCCCAAGCACTCCACTGACCGCACCGGTGGGCGGCGGCGTTACTACAGGTGCCGAGCTGGATGGTGCTGGCGCAGCGGGTGCCGACGGCGCCGGTGATCCTGGTGCGGCCGGGTCAGCCACGGAGCCGCGTCCTGTGCCGGAGTCAAGAGTAAATGGCTCATCTGCTTTTATCTTTGCGAAAAGAGCGGTAGCGATATTCGTGACGGGTGCCACTTTGCCCTCATACACTCCGCCTACACCCGTTGTGCCCGGGTACTGAACAAAGGTGATGCGGCTCAGGGGAATGCCTTTCAGCACGAGTGCGAGGGACGCCATCGTTTTGATGTCCTTCAGACTGTTAGAGAGAGTCATATTTTGGCTCGCCGCGGTGGCGATCCCGTAGAGCTTCGTGAAGTTGGTGAGAGTGTCGTTGCTCTTCACCGTGCGAACCAGGGAGGAGAGGAACACCTGTTGCGAGCTGATGCGGCCGAGGTCGCTTCCATCGCCGACACCGTGCCGACTGCGAAGGAAGGCGAGGGCATCCGCTCCCGCGAGAGTGTAGGTACCGGCCGCCGGCAGGTCGATTCCGCTGTACCTATCGACCAGGGGGCCATTGATGCAAACCGGCACGCCGCCGACCGCAGTCGACATTTGGATCACGCCCTGGAAAGTGATGAGCGCCGCGAACGGAATCTCGAGCCCGGTGAGGGCCTCGACCGTGAGCACAGTGCAGGCGAGCCCGCCATAGGCGAGCGTGTTGTTGATGGGCTGGGCCGACATCGAGTTGTAATTACCCTTGCCGTTCTCCTTGGGGCAGGCCGGGATCGGCACGACCATATCGCGTGGGATGCTCACCGCCACCGCGTTGGACTGGTCCTTGGACACGTGCACGAGCATCGTGACGTCGTTGAGGACTCCGTCGTCCTTGCCGAACTGGGCCCCCTGGTTCGCACGCGTGTCGCTGCCAACGATAAGCATGTTGAAGCCACCCTCAAACGATCCGAGGTCGGGCAGCGGGCCCCGTGTTTCCCCGGGCAGGGCGACGGTTTTGATGTTACTTCTGATTTGGCTGACCGCGATTCCCGCAATGGATGCCGCGCTCACGAGTGCAACGGCGAGCGCTGCAGCCACAAATTTGAGTACGGTGGCGATGGGGCTCGCAGCATACAGCTGGCCGTGGCGAGCGATGCCAGCGACAGAGCGGGAACGAGGACGCAGGTCGCTCATTACAGATCCTTTCGGCAAGCGAATCGGGCGAAGCGGATTCACGGAAGCTTACACGGGCGCAATTTGCGCTTGATCTGACGCTTGAGCGAGACAGCATCCGCTCTTCTCTCCCGTCGAGGGGCTTCTCATTCTCGCCGGGGGAGAGCGATTGAGTCTCGGTGTTTATGCACAGCCGGGAGTGAATTAGTCGGATGCCGCGTCCGGAACAAACCGATATCCCATGCCGAGCACGGTCACGAAGTACCGCGGGCGAGACGGCACCGGTTCGAGCTTCTTGCGAAGTTGCGCGAAATACAATCTCAGATACCCGGTGTCTCTCGTGTGGTGGGGTCCCCACACGTGGGTGAGGATGCTTTCCCGCGTGATGAGTTTTTCCGGGTTCCGCACCAGCAGCTCGAGAATGCGCCATTCCGTCGGGGTGAGCCGGATCGACTCGGAGTGCTGGGCGTCGCCACGGGTGACCTGCTTGGCCGAGAAGTCCACCCTCATGTCGCCCAAGATCGTGACAGGCTCGTCGTCGGCGGCCGGCAGACGCCGGGTGAGCGCCCTCACTCTCGCGAGCAGCTCCTCCGCAGAAAACGGCTTAGTCACGTAGTCGTCGGCGCCGGCGTCAAGGGCGGCGACTTTGTCGGCCGCATCCGTCCGGCCCGACACCACCAGTATCGGAACCTGAGTCCATCCGCGCAGGCCCTCGATAACCTGTATCCCGTTCAACGCGGGCATGCCGAGATCGAGCATCACGAGGTCGGGGTGGTGACTGATTGCCTGGTTCAGTGCGTCCACGCCATTGCTGGCCGTCACGATGTCGTACCCGCGCGCACCCAGGGTCACCCGGAGGGCCCGGATGATCTGTGGGTCGTCATCAGCTATGAGGATTTTCATGTCAGGACCCTGCCTTCGATCACGGGCAGCGAGATGACCATTGTCAGCCCTCCGCCGGGAGTATCGTCGGCCTGCAGCGTTCCGCCCATCCCCTCCACGAATCCCTTCGATAGCGCCAGGCCGAGGCCGAGGCCGGTGGAATTGTCCGTGTCACCCAGCCGCTGAAACGGTACGAAGATATCTTCTCGTCTGTCTGCCGGTACGCCAGGACCGGTGTCGGTCACCCGCACTTCCACTGAACCTGCGAAGGCACTGGCCGAAATCCTCACCGGCTCGCCCGGCGGTGCGTATCGGCGAGCATTCTCCAGCAGGTTGACCAGCACGCGCTGCAGCAACCCGTGGTCTGCGAGCACCTCGGGCAGATCCTCCGCTATTCCGAGCTCCACATCTGCGGGGCCAAGACCGAGTTCGTCGATCGCCTCCAGAATCACATCCTCGACCAGGAGAGGTGCGGTTATCACCGCAAGAGCACCAGCCTGAAGCCTGCTGACGTCGAGAAGGTTGGTCACGAGGTCGGCGAGGGTCTCCAAACTCTCTTGGGCAGTGGCGAGCAACTCATCGCGATCAGAGATCGACCATGTGACGTCGGTGCTCCTCAGTCCGGTGACTGCCGCGGTGGCTGCGGTGAGGGGTCTTCGCAGGTCGTGCCCTACCGCGGCGAGCAGGGCACTGCGCATGCGGTCGGCCTGGGCGAGCGGCTCTATCTCGCCAGCGGTCTTCACCAGGGCGCTGTGTTCGAAGGCTGCGTCGATTTGAGCAGCAATCACAGAGAGGAGCCGTCGCTCCGATGCGGCCAAATCGGGGCCGCGCAATTCCAGGGTGCCGCGATCTCCCACCGGAAGCACGGTCAGGCGATCGTCATCGGCGACTGTTCCTGACTCGAAGAGCAGGTCATCCGTTCCGACGACACGAACGCTATTCAATTTGAAGGATTCTCTTGTGCGGGTTATGAGTGCCTCGAGGGCATCCTGGCCGCGGAGCACGCTACCAGCGATCGTGGCAAGTAATTCTGACTCGGCGGCTGCCCGCACTGCGACCCGGGATCGTCGAGCTGCTTGGTCCACGACATAACTGACGAGCAAGGCGTTCAGGATGTACAGCCCCAGCGCGAGAATGTGGGTCGGCTTCGCGATTGTCAGGGTGTAGACGGGCTCAACGAAGAAAAAATCGAGGGTGAGCCCGGAGAGCAATGCTGCGAACAGGGCGGGCCAAATGCCGCCGATCAGCGCAACCACCACCACCACCAGCTGGAATGCGAGAACGTCGCTCGTGATCGTGTCGTTGGTGCGGAACGATACCAACAGCCAGGTGATGAGCGGGCCGGTGGTCAGCGCCACAATGAATCCGATGATCCGGCGTCTGAGCGTGAGCGCTCCCGAAATGCGAGGGAGGGCAAATCCGCCACCCGCCGCGGCATGGGTGACGATGTGCACATCGATGGAACCAGACTCCCGCACAACCGTCGCACCGATGCCCGGTCCGGTCAGCGCGGCGACAAGACGGCTGCGGCGGCTGACCCCGATCACGAGCTGGGTGGCGTTCGACGCCTTCGCGAACTCGACGAGTGACCGTGGGATATCGTCGCCGATGACCTGATGGTAGGTGCCGCCGAGTTTCTCGGCCAGCGCGCGCTGCACGGAGAGCGCACCGGGGTGCACGTCGGCGAGACCGTCGTGACTCGTGACGTGCACGGCGATGAGATCTCCCCCCGCGGAACGGGCGGCGATCCGTGCTCCGCGTTTGATCAGGGTCTCCCCTTCCGGGCCACCGGTGAGTGCGACCACCACGCGCTCGCGTGCCTCCCACTTGCTGTCGATCCCGTGCTCGGTGCGATAGCTATTGAGGGCACTATCGACCTCATCGGCCAACCAGAGCAGCGTCAGCTCTCGCAGAGCGGTGAGATTGCCGAGTCGGAAATAGTTGGAGAGGGCAGCATCAATACGCACGGCCGGATAGACGTTGCCCTCGGCAAGTCTGTCGCGAAGAGCCTGCGGGGCGAGGTCCACCACTTCGATCTGATCCGCGCCGCGCAGTATCTTGTCGGGCACGGTTTCGCGCTGCGGCGCCCCCGTGATCTGCTCGACGACGTCGCTCAAGGATTCGATATGTTGAATATTGACGGTGGACATGACGTTGATGCCCGCGTCAAGAAGAGCTTCCACATCCTGCCAGCGCTTGTCATTCTGCGAGCCAGGGGCGTTCGTGTGTGCCAACTCATCCACGAGGGCCACATCGGGTCGTCGTGCGATCACCGCCTCTAGATCCATCTCGGCGAGTGAGATACCGCGGTGCTCGGTCTCTTTACGGGGGATGATCTCCAGATCTTTCAGCACCGCAGCGGTGGCTTTGCGCTCGTGGGTTTCCACAACGGCGACGACCACGTCACGTCCCTCGTCCCGAAGACGAGCTCCTTCTTCCAGCATCGTGTAGGTCTTGCCGACGCCGGGAGCGGCGCCGAGCAGCACTCGGAGCCGCCCTCTTTTCATCGGCTCAGCCCTTCATCTTCGCCAGGGCCAGATTCAACTCGAGCACATTGACTCTCGACTCGCCGAGGTATCCGAGGTCTGGTGCCTGAATCTGATCGTTGACGAGCTTCGTGACCGATGCGACGGACAGCGTGCGCACTCGGGCGATTCGTTCCACCTGAAGCAGTGCGTATCCGGGAGAAATGTGCGGGTCGAGCCCCGAGCTGGATGCCGTGAGCGCATCGGCGGGAATGCTGGATTCCGCTACGCCGTCAAGTTCCGCAATCGCTGCCTTACGTTCTTTCACGGCCGCGATGAGGTCGGAATTTTCGGGGCCGTAGTTGCTTCCACTCGAAGCCGAGGCGTCGTATCCAGTTCCTGCCGCTGACGGGCGGGACTGGAACCATTGCGGCAGCGCCGCACCCTTCTTGTCGGTGAACCCCTGGCCGAGGAGCGCCGAGCCGACTGTTGCATCCCCGACCGTGATTGCGGACCCGTTGGCCTGATAGGGCAGGGCGAGTTGGCCGATGCCGGTGATCACGGCCGTATAACCGACACCGAGTACGACAGTGAATATCAACATCGCACGGATGGCCACCCAGTATTGGCGGACCGCCGTTCTTGGTGAACTCATGATTGTTTTCTACTTTCCAGTTCGGGGCATGTCAGAAGCCGGGGATGACGGTGACGAGCAAGTCGATCAGCTTGATGCCGATGAACGGCGCGACGATGCCACCGACGCCATAAACCAGCAGGTTCCGGCTGAGAATGCGAGACGCGGATGTCGCCCGGTAGCTCACTCCTCGCAGGGCCAGGGGGATCAGGATCACGATGATGATGGCATTGAAGATCACCGCAGACAGGATCGCCGAGGCCGGAGAGTGCAGTTGCATGATGTTGAGCACTGCGAGCCCCGGGAACACTCCGGAGAACATGGCCGGGATAATGGCGAAGTACTTGGCAACGTCGTTGGCAATCGAGAAGGTTGTCAGTGATCCGCGGGTGATCAGCAGTTGCTTGCCGATCCTCACGATGTCGATGAGTTTCGTCGGATCAGAGTCGAGGTCGACCATGTTGCCCGCCTCTTTCGCGGCCGAGGTTCCCGTGTTCATCGCCACGCCGACATCCGCCTGCGCGAGCGCAGGAGCGTCGTTCGTGCCGTCACCGGTCATCGCGACGAGGTTACCTCCCTCCTGCTCCCTGCGGATCAGGGCGAGCTTGTCTTCCGGTGTCGCCTCGGCAAGGTAGTCATCGACGCCTGCTTCAGCGGCGATTGCCTTGGCGGTGAGCGGGTTATCGCCGGTGATCATCACCGTGCGAATTCCCATCAGGCGCAACTCCGCGAACCGTTCGGACAGGCCGGCCTTGACGATGTCCTTCAGGTAGACGACACCGAGAATTCGCGCCCCACCCGTCACCGATTTCGTCGCGACAACGAGCGGTGTACCACCAGCACCTGCGATGCGGTCGACCTGTTCCGCGAGCTCGGAAAGCTCGCTGCTGGCTGCCCTCGTGGACTCTTCGACCCAGGCGATGACCGCGGATCCTGCACCCTTTCGAATCTGCGATCCGTCGGGTAGGTCGAGGCCGCTCATCCTGGTCTGGGCGGTGAACGGCACAATCTCGCCTGCCGCCTTTGTGCCCAAGTCGAACCCAATGGTTGCCGCGAGGTCGACGATCGACTTCCCTTCCGGGGTCGGGTCGCTCAGCGAGGAGAGCGCGGCAGCCGTGATCAAGTCCGTGCGGTCAACGCCGCTCAGCGCCGTGAACTCGGCCGCCTGGCGGTTGCCGTAGGTGATCGTCCCGGTCTTGTCGAGGAGCAGTGTCGTTACGTCTCCAGCGGCTTCCACCGCGCGGCCGGACATGGCGAGCACGTTGCGCTGAACAAGCCGATCCATCCCGGCAATTCCGATTGCAGACAACAGGGCACCGATGGTGGTCGGGATGAGGCAGACCAGCAGGGCGATGAGCACAGGAATACTCACCTCGGAGCCGACATAGGCCGCCACCGGGTTCAGGGTGAGCGTCACGATGACAAAGACGATCGTCAAGCTCGCGAGCAGGATGTTCAGTGCGATTTCGTTAGGAGTCTTCTGACGCGATGCGCCCTCGACCAGCTTGATCATCCGGTCGACGAAGGTCTCGCCCGGCTTGCTCGTGATTCGCACAACGACCCGGTCAGAGAGGATGCGGGTGCCACCGGTCACCGCACTCCTATCTCCGCCCGATTCACGGATGACCGGAGCCGACTCTCCGGTGATGGCAGACTCGTCGACCGAGGCGATGCCCCAGATGATGTCGCCGTCGCCGGGTACCAGCTCGCCCGCAACGATGATCACGACATCGCCGAGGGTGAGGTCGGCCGAGGAGACAGGCGAGGTGCTCGCCTCGTCAGCACCGGCATCGTTTCGCTCGTCGTAAGAAACGACCCGATTGGCCATGGTGCTGGTGCGTGTCTGACGCAGGCTTTCCGCCTGCGCCTTACCGCGACCCTCCGCGACGGCCTCGGCCAGGTTGGCAAAAATGACGGTGAGCCACAGCCAGATGGCGATGCCCCAGGTGAAGGAGGCGGGAACGAGCGCTCCGCCAGACTTCGAGGGACCACCGAGGAAAGGCTCGGCGATCGCGATCAGGGTCGTGTACGCCGCACCAATCTCGACGATGAACATCACCGGGTTTCGCCACATTTGGCGCGGGTCGAGCTTCTGCAGGGCGCCAGGAAGGGCAGCCACGAGCTGGCGCGGCGTGAACGCGCTCGACCTGGTCGCCTGATCTTTCTTGTCGGAGTGTTTCTGCCCGGGAGCGGGAGTTTCAATGACAGTAGACATTTTTAGTGCAGCCCTTCAGCAAGCGGTCCTAGCGCCAATACAGGGAAGTAGGTGAGAGCTGTCACAAGAACAGACACTCCGATGAGCAGGCCCACGAACTGAGGCCGGTGGGTGGGCAGGGTTCCCGCGGTAGCCGGAATCTTGTCTTGCGCCGCGAGCGACCCGGCAAGAGCCAATACGAACACGATCGGCAGGAACCTGCCGAGGAGCATCGCGATGCCCAGCGTGGTGTTGAACCAGGGGGTGTTCGCGGTGAGTCCCGCGAATGCGGAACCGTTGTTGTTCGCGGCGGATGTGAACGCGTACAGCACTTCCGACAGTCCGTGCAGCCCGGGATTGAAGATGGAAGTCTTCAGCACATCCGCCCGCACCGCTGGTATCGCAAAGCTGAGCGCCGTGCCTGCCAAAGCAAGTGTCGGAGTGATCAGGATGTAGATGCTCGCAAGCTTGATCTCGCGCGGGCCGATCTTCTTCCCCAGATATTCCGGGGTCCGTCCAACGAGAAGGCCGGCGATAAAGACGGCGATGACTGCGAGGATCAGCATTCCGTAGAGACCCGATCCGCCTCCGCCCGGCGCGACCTCGCCCAGCATCATGTTGAACATGGCCATGAATCCGCCGAGCGAGGTAAACGAATCGTGCATTGAGTTCACCGCTCCGGTGGATGTCAGGGTGGATGACGTCGCGAATAGCGTGGATCCCCAAATCCCGAACCGTTGTTCCTTGCCTTCCATCGCGCCGCCGGCAAGCCGGGTGGCCGCGCCGCCGGTGAGCGTCTCGAAGAGGGTCATAGCGGTGAGCGAAACTGCGAAGATCGACGCCATTACCGCGAGGATCGCAGTACCCTGGCGCTTATCTCCGACCATCTGACCGAAGGTGCGGGTGAGTGCGAAGGGAATCGCGAGCATGAGAAAGATCTCGAACAGGTTCGTCCAGGCGGTGGGATTCTCAAACGGATGAGCCGAATTCGCGTTGTAGAACCCACCACCGTTGTTGCCAAGCATCTTGATCGCTTCTTGCGAAGCAACCGGACCACCGGGAATCGACTGCGTGCCGCCGGTGATGGTAGTGACCGAGTCGAACCCGTTGAAGTTCTGGATGACCCCACCGGCGATGAGGACGATCGCGGCGACGAACGAAAGCGGCAACAGCAGTCGGAGCGACGAGCGAGTGAGATCCACCCAGAAGTTACCGACAGTTCCAGACTTTCGATAGGCGAGTCCGCGGATCAGCGCGACCGCGACCGCGATACCGACGGCGACGGAGAGGAAGTTCTGCACGACCAGCCCGCCCAACTGCACCGCGTATCCCATGGTCACGTCCGGCGAATACGACTGCCAGTTGGTGTTGGATACGAAGGACGCCGCCGTATTGAACGAGAGCCCCTCGGGGATTGCCGGAAACCCGAGCGCATAGGGAAGCACCGCTTGGAGACGCTGCAGGGCGTAGAGCAGGAGCACACCGACGAGCGAGAAGATCAAAACGCTACGCAGGTAGAGACGCCAGGACTGCTCGGAATCCGAATCCACGCCGATAAGGCGGTAGAAACCACGTTCGACCCTGAGATCTTTTGATGTGGTGAACATTTTCGCCATGTAGTCGCCAAGAGGACGGTAGACGAGCGCGAGCAGAATCACGAGAGTCAGGATCTGGAGCATCCCGAAGAGCGCGACCATCAGAATCGCTCCGGTTTCACGAGGGCGAACACGAGGTAGACAAGCGACGCGACGGCAAGAACCGCTGCGATAAGGGTGAAGACGATCACAGCTTCTCTACCCCCCGGGCGACGACGCCGACCACCGCGAAGACGGCGATCGCGACGAGGACGTACACAATGTCGAGCACGGATAGCTCCATTCAATTTCGTTCGAGGGAACCGATGAATCGGGCCCGATGCCATTGAGGCACAGCTCATGAGTAGATACCCTGCCTTCACCCCGT
>Ga0123339_10003721_pt1 | contig 10135 bp, 10 predicted proteins | sample lystaG_FD_89956 | JGI IMG/M metagenome (GOLD analysis project Ga0123339, IMG submission 89956) | Glacier valley bacterial and archeal communities from Borup Fiord, Nunavut, Canada, to study Microbial Dark Matter (Phase II) -... | ecosystem: Environmental > Aquatic > Freshwater > Ice > Glacier ... | reverse complement strand
CCAGGTGGTCAAAAACATCATTCATTTTCATAACTTCTCATCCGTTCTCGTATCGCCTTTTACGTTACCAGATGAAACGTATGGGTCTTACGTCATATTACTTCATCGCGTCAGATATAAGCGGCAGCATAATATCCGCCATTCTAACACCTTTGCCGTCAAGCCAGGAAAGAACCGGGCGGATCTTCTCCCATTTTGCCGCCTTATCCGTATGGCTTACTGTAATTATTTTCAATTCTTTTATTTGGTCTATAAGCACAGATTTTTCTTCATCATCGAATTCTTCATCATCGACCACCAGATCTATTGCCGTATGGAACGGAACGCTTATGTCAATACTTGCAGTCAGAGCGGCTGTGGCAATGGATGGATCTTTTTTCTCCATGGCGGCGTCATAGTCAAGCTTGGCACGGAAGATACGAAGCTTGGCAGTGATAAGCAGCAGGTCCAGAAGGCGCATATCTCCCCGTGGGCTCTCCGGTCCATTCAAGCCATCATAATATCCGGGAATGATATTCCCGAAAACTGTTGACACCTTATCCCAGGCACTTCCGACATCATCGCTGCAGGCGGAGTCATAAGCATATTCGCACATTTCAATAAATTCGGATATTTCTTCCTGAATATTGTTCTTCATAAGTGTTGCCTCCTTACGATCGTACGACAGGTTCATACTTACAAGGAAAAAACGGTGCGCATCATGTGCAGAAACATTCGCGATGCGTACCTCAGTGCAGAGCGAAAATCACCACTTGCCTTTGCCGATATGACCTTCAATTTCAGCTTTGCTTCTTTGTTTGATTACCCATGCCTCATCATGTGCCTTCATAAACAGCGCAACGCAGGGAGGGTCAAGATTAATTTCAATGCCTTCCTTTGTTAAATCTTTAATTTTCATGGCCAATTTTATGATTTCCATATGAATATCATTGGTCCGGTCCGCGTCATAGATTTTTTTCGCGGCTTCTTCTGTCAATACAGTAAATTTCTCTTTGGGAGCGCCGCATTTCGGGCATACGTCCGGTGCTTCAAGACCTTGATGAATAAAACCGCAAACAGAGCATTTCCATAAAAAAGTCTTCATCTTTCTTTCCTCCAAATGAGTCGTGTGTAAGCTTTACTTCTCATTAGTACTCTCGACTTTGTATTTTAGGTTTAGTTTTTAGGTTTAGTACTCTCTGTTTAGTATTCCCGACTTGGACTGAATTCGGCGTTTTCAACCCAGTCTCTTGGCTTTTTCAACAGTGTTATCAGTTCATCAAAAAAATCAAAGTGGTCCTGTTCTTTGCTGATCAGGAAATTCATCAGTTCTCTGGTCGGTTCATCAGATGCTTCGGTCAGCATTCTCTGGTACAGTTCTATACTTTTTTGTTCCATGTCAAGCGCAAAAACATATACTTCGAGTTGTTCAGGGACCCTTTCAGCATCACGTTTATAGTCGGATTTGTCAGAAAATAAATTGGATGTCTCTGTCAGCGCCCTTTCATCAAACAGGAATTTGTCTGAGACTGTCAATTTTTTTGTTAAGAGTTCAGCGTGTTTATTTTCAGCCTGTGCTAAAAGTAGAAATGCGCGATTCATAGAATTACCTTTGTTCTTCTCCGCCTGTTCGAGATAATACTTCTCTCCATCTTTTTCCAACTCGATAGCATAAGTCAGCATATTAACCATTTCGATCCCTCCCTTAAATAATAGGTCATGGAGCAGATCAACTTTCGATTCCATGACAAATAGTAAAGCATTGCTATATTTCTGAGTCTATTCTGATTTTGCCAATTTTGCAACCGCCGGATGATATCTTTTAACATCTTTCCAGTATTTACTAATTCAATAATATAGTGTTATTATTACTAAATATGTTATTTATATTTTACGATATTTGTCAAAATAAACATGAATGTCAAAATTCTTCTCCCCCGTTTATTAATAATATGAAGTAGAAAGGCGGCTGGGAATATATTCAGGTATAGCGCAATTTCTTCTTTTGGTTGTGCAGCTGGTTGTTATATATATCATTTCACAGCTGATATTTTTTAGAAAGCTGACACGTACAGAAATTGTCCTCCTATCTGCTGCTTATGTGATCACTGTAATAAGCGTATTGTTTTTACGGTACAATGTGATCAATATGCAGGGAGTGTTTCGCTTTTCCCCCTTTACAGGGAATTGGCCGATCAGCTGGAATCCGATCTCTTTTATATTTGATGCTGCCGATGATCGTTCCAGCATCCTTGTCAGTCTTCTAAATGTTTTTTTGTTTGTTCCATTAAAACCCATTCTGGCAGCTAATAAGCTGCCACACAAATGGTGGATTGTCATAACCTGCTTTGGGGCTATTGAATGGCTCCAATATATTCTGCAGACCGGTTCCTTCGATCTTGGCGACATTGTCCTCTATTTTGCGGGTTATCTGGCAGGATATGGCTTTGTAAAATTATATGAGAACATGAACTGTAAAACTCATTCAACAGAACAATCCATAAAAATTGATGATTAATCAGTGGCTTGTATCCACTTTTGTTGCTCTAGCAAAAATCAAGGTCTATTTCTTTATGATTTTCTCAAAATATATCAACTTCAATTTTTCAGATACTTTTTCAACTTGGCCGGTTCTGACGAATCCTGATTTTTCATAAAAGTAATGGTTTTTAAAGCTTTTATGAGGAGTCTCTAAGCTCCATCTTTTGGCATCTGCAAATTGTGTTTCAGCCAAAATAAACTCTATCGCCTTTTTGCCTATTCCTAGATTCTCAAATTCAGGATGAATAAATATTCTATTAATAGAGCATTGAAAATCGGCTGTTTTAAATGCATTTATCCCGCCAACAATCATTCCACTGGCGATAATTTTATAATAATTTTGATTTTGAATTTTATTTGATATTTTTTTTATTTTCTCAAACATCGGGTTCGTATCGTAATCCTCATAGAGATCCAAAGCCTCTTGAAATGACTTTCTTTGAACCTCGAGTAATTCTTCTGCATCTTCTAATGTTGCCTTTTCAAATAGAATCTCCATAATAATTCCCCCGGCTTTTTGGTTGATAATCGATAAAATAATAGTATAACCTTTTTACATCAAAACTTCACAAATGAAAAAAGAGCTCAGAGCCCTTTAAAGGCTCTGAGCTCTCGTTTTGGTGTTCCCGAGCGGATTCGAACCGCTGGCCTATCGCTTAGGAGGCGATCGCTCTATCCTACTGAGCTACGGAAACAAGGTATATATTATCTTATCGGTCAAAAGCATGACCGCAAACGATTATACCGTATTTTGACCGGTTGAACAACCTGTTCACTATCTAAGTGTGCGTTAGTACGGCATAAGCGCAGAGGGAATGGTTCCAAAGCCTGCTAAAATCATCAGTCCGAGTCCGGCTAAAAGGAGTAAAAACGGAAGTCCGGCCAGAATCTCAGGGCGGTTTCCGAACAGTAGCTTTCTTTTGATAGACCGTATAAAAAGAAGCATACACATGGTTAATATGAAAGTTGAAGCAGCATAGATAAGCCTGCCTTCTAAGCCGTCCAGCATTTTTCCCTCATTAATCATACCCTTTGCCGATAGTGAATAGGGAAGCATCAGCAGCATGGTCTGAACAGGAATAAACCAGGGGATCTGCAGGAGGTTCTGAATACTTTTTCTGGTTTTTCCAAATAATAAATAAAGCAAAGCAGCAGTAAGAATCTCTGCCATGACCACCACGACAAGATAAAGATCAAAGGAAAAATCCGAAGGCAGTACGTATGATTCCACCATATACAGGCTTAATAAAGCGGGAACAAAAAACAGTAGTGACATCAGCGCTGTTTCTAAGTGATAAAGCTCTTCTTCTCTTTTGAGAACAGGCTGTCTGATGTATGGAATTGCATCTTCTGTAACGGCAAGCACCAGATTTGTTCCAGTTATTTGACGGTACACAAAAAGAGCCGCCAGGATAAGTATCAACAGAAGAAAGGCCGCACCTGCTGCATGTGTAAGCAGTAAAAAGGGTTCAGATCCTTCAGATATGACCCGCTTTCCAAACACAGACCCAAATCCAAGAACTTCCCGCAAAAAGGATACCAGGAGGAGCATACCAACAAATACCACACCGCAGGTTACGAAACGGCGGGATCTGTATTCGTCCGGATGATTAGCCTGGTCAATAAGCAGAGGAGTTGTAATCAGTATGATGGAAGGGTCCGGAAAGAGCACGGTAGAAGATATGATTCCACTTAGAGGAATCATATCGTACAGTCGATAGATCAGTACAGCAAAGATCACAGTAAATATGACGGAAAGGAATGGAAAAAGCTTTCCGTTCACCCATCTGCATAAGAACGGGAAAAGAATAAAAGCGGCGGTCTGTATAAGAAGTACTCCGAGTGCGGCTGCCATTGCAGAAATCAGGGAGCTTGAATGAAACACAATCACACTCATGTATGTTGCCAGTGTTAGAAAGACTTGTCTTGAAATTCCGACATTCTCACTCATAATCACGACTCTCCCTTCAGATACTGCAAAAGGAACGTGTAGGCCTGGTTCACAGAGCTTACAACGGTTCGTGATAATTGCGGCGCACCCTCTGCCTCATCAATTTTGGTTTTAATCTTGGCAGACGGAAATCCATCAATCGTATCAGATAAAGACCCCTGGTCGTTTTTGACAATTCCGTCCTCGCTTCCGGTATAACTGTCGCCTGTAACTTGGGCAGCCTCCGTGGAAGTACTGTCTGCTGCATCCGCAGTTACTGCTGCTGTTGCAGCGGGCGTTTCCACGGGTGTTGCTGCTGGTGTAGCCTGCGCAGATGAAGTTGTCTCCTCAGCAGGCAAAGTTGCCTGAGAAATCTCTGTTTCTTCTGTCTGGGGCGCTCCGGTTGGTGTGGCAGATACTGCAGGAATACCGTTTTTTGAATCCTCAATGCACTTATTGGCGAGTGTTACGAATGCATTTACGGAAACACTGACACCCTCAACGACCTCAGTGGTGCCATCTGATTTAATTGCGATTTTCGCCGGGTCCTGAACCTCTATCAGTTTGTTTTCCATGGCATATGCCTGAGCGGCCCATATGACAGAATTGTCGTCAAGTACAAATTCCCCGGCAACAGATGCTTTCGCCCGGTTTGTGCCGCCGTCTGTCTGTGTGGCATCCCATGTAACCTGGACAATACGTCCGCCGTTTACAACAAGCTCCACATAATCCTTATATCCCGACTCATCCTCATTGTCCTGCTGCTCCCGAAAGACGCCATCATTAAGCCCGGTAATAGCAGGATATTGAGTGGCAGTCAGATCCTGTTCGGGAAGATCTGACAGAAGGGCCGCAGGCATGCGCTTGTTTTCAAACTGACTGTAGAATTCCTTGGTCTTAACTTCCGTATTTTCATTATTCTGTTCACCGTTATCCAGTACACGAAGGGCCAGCAGTGTCTCTCCATCTGCGGAAAAGCTCATACGGGTCAGAATGTATCCTGTCTCCGTCTCTTCTTTTACCTCAAGTACATATCCGAGGATTATGCCTTCAGAGCCATATGCCGTATATGCATGTTGAATGGCAGGATTTTTTTCCGCAATAAGATCCAAAGAAATCTCACTATAGTTTTCAGCGGGCAGAACCACACCGAGAGTCTCCTGATAGCCAGCCTGCTTCTCTTGTTCCAATCGCTGGTTGGTAATCAGATTCATCAGAAGAAGAACCACAAGTGTCACTGTCAGAAGAGTCAGCGCCTGAGCAATCATTTTTCGAAACATGGCACGTGTCATACCTGTTTTTCTCCTTTCTCAGGATGAATATCAGCTGCATTCTTTTTGCCGGAATACCAGTTCGACGTGCCGTAAATTCTGGGTCTGATATAAAGATCCAGAACAGGTGCAGCTGCATTCATAGCAAGGACTGCAAAGCCAACCGCATAATTTGCGTTCCCGAAAGTCCTTATCAGAAGTGTCAGAATGCCAACGCCGGCTCCAAACAAGAAACGGCCGGACTGTGTTGACGGAGTCGTCGAAAAATCACCTATTGCATACACGGCAGCAAACAGGACACCACCCGTAAAGAGTGAATAGAACATTCGAAAAAGTGTCGCTTCCCCTGCGCTTCCAAGCCAGTATCCCAAAGAGAGGACAATCAGATAGGAAAGAGGTGCTTCAATTCGCAGAATCCCAAGCCGTACTAAATAGATTCCGCCGATTATGATTGCAACAGCGCAAGTTGTGCCGATTGCACCCGCATATCTTCCTGAAAGAAGCTCAAATACCTGCTCTTTTTGATTCACCCAGGGGGTCGCCGTACTCACTGCATCTACCGGTCCATACAAAAGAGATTGGACAGAACCTCGCGACAGAAGCGGTTCTGTGTAAGCTGAATCAAGCACGGGAAAGGATATGGAAAGAAATGCCCTTCCGGCCAGAGCTGGATTGAACAAATTGCAGCCTAAGCCGCCAAAGCATTGCTTGACGACAACGGATGCAAAAAAGACGCCTGTGATCAAAGCCCAGATAGGGACGGAAGGCGGGAGAATGAGTGCAAAGACAGCTCCGCTTACCAGCCCGCTGGCCTCCCAGATATAAGGCTGGCGGCGAACAAATCGAATAAACAGGTAATCAAAAAAAACAAATGATGTCATCCCGAGAAGAAGCAGCATAAGGGACCTGATTCCATAATAATAAACAGCCGCCACGGCGCACGGAAGGAGCGCAATCAGAACATGCGGATAGATCAGTGATATATTCATTTCTTTATGAATATGGGGAGCCGGATACTTTTTGATCATATACCGCTCCTTTCTTTCTGCTCTTTGTGTGCTGCCCTTGCTATGTGCGCCGATAACTCAATGCCGGCCGGGCAGGCATAGGAGCAGGCGCCGCAGGAAATACATGTATCAATATTCTCGTAAGCCAGCGCATCCATATCATCAAGTTCAATCAGGCGATCACATAAATAGGGAAGAATCCCGACCGGACAGGCATCAACACAGGAACCGCAGTGAATGCACGAGGCTTTCGGCGGATTTTCCTGCTTTATCAGGGTGATTCCCTGCGTTGTCTTTAGAATCGGAGTGTTTAGATTCGTAATGGCGACGCCGGTAAGAGCCCCGCCCATGACAATACGTTTACAGGAACGCATACCCGGCATCCGGTCCAGAAGATCCGATACAAGTGTGCCGATGGGAACCAGAACATTGTGCTCCGCAGTTGAGTCGCCGGCAATGGTTATGACTCGGGATGTGCAGGGCAGATTCTTTTCCACTTTTTCCCAGAAGGCCGCGCAGGTAGATACATTGAAGATAACAGCCTTCACCGTCTCTTCAATGCTTTGCTCAGCCCTTAACTCAACCTGATATATAGCTTTGATCAGGAGCTTGTCGTAGCCCTGCGGAAATCTTGCCTTGAATACAGTCATACTGAGTTCCCGGTCCGGGTATACCGGCCGGAATCTTTCAATCGCATTTGATATGGTGTCAATCTCAGGTCTGCATTTATCCTGGAGACAAAAGACAATCTTCTGTACTTTGCAGGCACTGCCAAGCGCCACAGCGCCTTGAATAACGCGGTCCGCATGTTCCCGAAGCAAATGGGTGTCACACGTAAGATAAGGCTCGCTCTGCAGTCCATTGACGTAAAGGGTATCAACTCCCGCAATAGACGCCCTTAGTGATTTGGCAGCCGCCGGGTATCCTTCACCGCCCATACCGACAATACCCGAAAAAAGAAGAAGGCGCCGGAGGTCTTTCGGGGATAACTTCTCCGGCGAAGTTCTCTTCTGTACAGATTCATGTGTCCGGCGTTTCAGATCGTTCTGAATACGAACGGCATTGCAGCTGATTCCGTTTGGAAGCCGGATTTGTTCAATGGCTGTTACAACGCCTGAGATACTGGCATGTACCGGCGCGCTGATATGCGAAGTAGGCTTTCCGATCATCTGACCAATCGTTACCGGGAGACCCGGACGAACAATCGGAACAGCCGGTGTGCCAATAGACTGATACATGGGAATCAGCACTTCTTTGGGAGAAAATTGCTCCAGGACACGTTCCTGAGACAAAGCACGGCCTTTGGAAAAATCCAGACCGTCACTTGGCAGAAAGCCCCTAATAAATGAAAGTTTCTTCATCTTTCCCCCCCGAAAACATCCGATATACAACAAAATCTGCAGGCAGAGCCATACAGATTCCATTGTGTCTTCTCAAATATGCTCATCCCTCGACAGGAAAATTAATCAATATAGTCCTTAAGCTTCTTGCTGCGGCTTGGGTGTCTGAGCTTACGCAGAGCTTTCGCCTCTATCTGACGGATCCGCTCACGGGTAACGTTGAACTCGCGCCCGACTTCTTCAAGCGTACGCTGTCTTCCGTCGTCGAGTCCGAATCGCAGGCGAAGGACTTTCTCTTCTCTCGGGGTCAGGCCGCTCATTGCTTCAAGCAGCTGCTCCTTAAGAAGTGTATAGGCAACCTGGTCAGCAGGTGACAACGCGTCGTCATCAGGGATAAAGTCACCAAGGTGGCTGTCTTCTTCTTCACCGATAGGCTTCTCAAGAGATACAGGCTCCTGGGAAATCTTCTGAATTTCCCTGACCTTCTCTACAGGCATTCCCATCTCTTTGGCAATTTCTTCCACTTCAGGCTCGCGTCCGAGTTCCTGGATCAAAGAACGCTGTACGCGGACCAGACGATTGATTGTCTCAACCATATGAACCGGAATACGGATTGTTCTTGCCTGATCCGCTATCGCACGGGTTATAGCCTGACGAATCCACCATGTAGCATATGTGCTGAACTTAAAGCCCTTGGAATAGTCAAACTTATCAACTGCTTTGATCAGACCAAGATTACCTTCCTGAATCAGATCAAGAAACTGCATACCGCGGCCCAGATAACGCTTGGCAATAGAAACAACCAGACGCAGGTTTGCTTCAATAAGCATATCCTTGGCGTCCTGATCCCCGACAAGCATACGCTGTGCAAGATCCTGCTCCTGTTCTGCGTTAAGAAGCGGTACTTTACCGATTTCTTTGAGATACATGCGGACCGGGTCATCAAGTCCGACACCTTCTCCGAAGCCCGCATTCAAATCAACTTCGTTGGTGCTTTCTTCCTCAACATTGGTTTCAGGAAGAATCTCGATGCTCTTTGCCTCCAGCGAATCAAAAATCTTCTCCGCTACTTCCGGCTCCACATCGTTGGATTCGATAATAGACATGACGTCTTTATACGTAATACGGTTATTATTGCCGCGTGCGATGCTTTCAATTTCCTGTTGAATAGAACGAAAATCATTTGCCATAGATAAATCTCCTCATTTGTCCCTTTGCCGAAAAACAGGCAGAGCCCCTACGAAAAGGACTCCGCTCACAGGGTATTACCGGACCCTGTACCTATGCGTTTATGCTACCGTTGTTACATGATCTGCTGTCATGTCGCCTTCCGCGCTGACATCGAGAGAGAAACTCCCGTTAGCAGCATATACAAGAAGAGTTACATCTCCGTAATAAGCGTCAAAATCCTTCGTACTGATTCCATATTCTTCCGCCCGCATGTCAGCAAATTTCTCGAAAGTGAGAAGCACATCTTCGTTTGTCACTGAATCATCAGTGGTAACAGTAAGACCGCTGTTTTTCTGACCTAAAAGGGAAAATCCTACAAAATAGCCTTCTGTCTTTGTCGTATCGACGGTAAACTCAGTAAACACATCAGAAATCGATGCTGAAAGGGTATTGCGATGAACCATTCTTTCACTATATAAAGGAAATGCGATTCCAACGATAATCAGGATTACTGCAAGAGTAGCCCCCAGGATCAGCATAAGAGTCTTTCTCGGAGCCTTAATGTCATCAGGAGAGACCTCATAGGGGCTTTTCTCGACCTTAAGGGGAGCCGTTGCCTCAGCACGCTTCACAGCGGCCGGAATCGGATCAGGATAGACAGGAGTCACATTATATTTCTTAGCTCCCTCATGTTTCACCATCTTCTCGTGAGGGAAAGTATATCCACCAGGATTTTTAGCAATCTCAATTGCTTCAGCACTCGGAAAAACACAGTCACAGAACAGGCACTCACAAAGTTCTTCTCTATCGTTTAACATGATCAAAGAGCCGCAGTTCTTACAAATACCTTGAGTTGACGCCATTTTTGAACCATCCTTTATAAAAAATCCGAAGATG
>Ga0123339_10003719_pt1 | contig 10135 bp, 13 predicted proteins | sample lystaG_FD_89956 | JGI IMG/M metagenome (GOLD analysis project Ga0123339, IMG submission 89956) | Glacier valley bacterial and archeal communities from Borup Fiord, Nunavut, Canada, to study Microbial Dark Matter (Phase II) -... | ecosystem: Environmental > Aquatic > Freshwater > Ice > Glacier ... | reverse complement strand
CTGCGACAGCCCGCGCGCAAGTCTTAGCTCACGCAGCCTTTGGCCGAACTCTGTGCATGGATTCCGTTTGTCTCCCATGCGTTGAGTAGACTGTCCTGCTGACTATGAGTCTACGGACTATAAGTCACACTCAGGTCGCGTCCCGCCATGTGGTGTAACTAGGTCGCTTGCTTGAACAGCAGGCGGCCACCGTGTGATTCTTCGAAGCGACCTAGCATTCGGAGAAGGGACACACGATGGCCGACAACAGCATGGAACTGACCGACTTCCTTCGCAAGGCGGTGGGTGGCGGGAATATCGACTTCTTGCGTGAGGGAGTGCGCGTTCTCTCCCAGGCGCTCATGGAACTCGAGGTCTCCGAACAGATCGGGGCCGGCAGGCACGAACGCTCGACGGACCGCACCACGCACCGCAACGGATACCGGGATCGCACCTGGGACACCGCGGCTGGAGCGATCGAACTCAGGATCCCCAAGGTGCGCGAGGGAAGCTACATGCCCTCGCTGATCGAGCCGAGGCGTAGGATCGACCGCGCGATGCTTTCGGTCATCCAAGAAGCGTGGATCCACGGGGTCTCGACCCGCAAGGTCGACGACATCGTCACCGCGCTCGGCATGACCGGGGTCTCGAAGTCGAGCGTCAGTCGTATCTGCGTCGAACTCGACGAGGTCGTGACCGACTTCCTTTCGCGCCCGCTCATGTGCGCCTATCCCTATGTGTGGCTCGACGCCACGTATCTCAAGTGTCGTGACGGCTCGCGGGTGGGTTCGGTCGCGGCGGTGGTCGCGATCGGGGTGACGGCCGTCGGCGAGCGCGAGGTGCTCGGCCTCGACATCGGGTCGAGCGAGGACGGGGCGTTTTGGACCGAGTTCTTGAGAGGCCTGGTCACACGTGGTCTCACCGGCGTCGAACTCGTGGTCTCAGACGCCCATGTGGGATTGAAAGAGGCGATCTTGGCCGTGCTCACCGGTGCGAGTTGGCAGCGCTGCCGAGTCCACTTCATGCGAAACGCGCTCGTCCACGCCCCCAAGGGCGATCAGCACATGGTGGCTGCGGCGATACGCACGATCTTCGCCGCGCCTGGCATCGAAGAGGCAAGGACGCAGCTCAGGTTCATCGCCGACGGGCTCGAGAGGAAGTACCCGAAGGTGACCGAGCTGCTCCTCGCTGCCGAAGACGATGTGATCGCCCACATGGCGTTCCCGCGTGAGCATTGGACCAAGATCGCCTCCACCAACCCGCTCGAGCGGGTCAACAAGGAGGCCAAGCGCAGGACCGACGTGGTCGGCATCTTCCCGAACCGCGCCTCCGCGCTCAGGCTCACGGGATGCGTCTTGCTCGAGCAGCACGACGAGTGGGCCGTGGGCAGACGCTACATCGGCATGGAGTCGATGGGCAGGATCGGGAACCCAGTCAACGGAACGGAGGTGGTGCTGCAGGCGCTGCTGGCGCCGGTGAGGTAGACTTCAGGGACAGAGGGTCACGCGGAAGTTACACCACTCAGCGGGACGCGATCCTGGGTCCGAGGCCACGCTCTTCCTCAAATGGCCATAGAGTAGGATGAGTGAAGGCACGCTGGAGTCGGGCGGCATCGGGGGGATCCGCAGCGGTGTCAGTACCGGCTATTACATTGGTGGCAAGGCACGTTCGATACCGGGGGGTCGCGCATGAAGAAAGAACTGTATCCAAGAACTGTATCCGTATGCATATTGGCGCTTGCATTGGTGTGGCCAACCGCGGCGAACGCCGGCGTGCCGGAGAAGTCGGCACTTGCAGCGTCGTCTACGCTGCTATCGAGCTGGACCAGCGGCATTGTTCGGTCGCTTCCGGTAGGCCGTCCGAACATAGAGAGTGCCAATTCATTATTGGCCCCGAATCAGGCGGCATCCGAGTCTTCCGGCTCCTGGGAAACGGCCAGCCTCGCCGCTGAAGAGTCACTGCTTGCCTTGGAGGGTCCGGCAGACGTCTCACCTGAGGTGCTGCCAACAGTGCCTTTGACCAATCACTCGGGTGTTATGTACCTGACTTCGACTGGCAATGTGCACATCGATGGTGTGGTGTATAACCCCTATCAGACTGCTTTCCGCTTCGTTTCGGTAACATACCAACTCGTTGATCAGTACGACAGCGTGGTGGATGAGGCATTGGGTTATGCCAGCACATGGCGCCTTGGGCCTGGTGAGAGCAAGTCCTTCAAGCACGGTTTCTATCGCCCGGGGGCCGCATCGGAGAACCTCCACGCCCATGTGTCTATAACAGGTGTTCCAGAGTCCACACCGCCGCCAGTCATGCTGACCCCTGTGAGTGAGACGGTAGTCGATCTCGGTGGCATGCGCGCATACACATGCGTGTTCCGAAACGATTCCGCCTACACAGTGGAGTGCCCAACGGTAGGCGGTTGGGAGCTGGATCCGAGTGGTGCTTTGGTTGACACACTCTTCGGATTCGAGAGCGTGCAGATTCTGCCTGGCGCCACCTGGACGGCCGAGTTCACAGGCTTCCAGTCAGGCGTACCTGTCGCCAGCCGCTACTACTACTGCGAGGCCCCGGTGGTTGAAGGCCCCTTGACGACGGTCTCAATCGCTGGGGATAGTCGCATCGACACCGCCATCGAGGCATCAAAGAAGGCGTTTCCTGCAGACAGCGCCGACACTGTGTTGATCGCCACGGCGTTCAACTGGCCAGACGCTCTTGGTGGAGCTTCACTGGCTGGTGCAACCAACGGTCCGATTTTGCTCACTGACCCTAACGTGCTGCTTTTGACCGTAGCATCTGAGATAGACCGACTTGGTGCGGGCAAAGCCTACATCCTCGGAGGCACGGCAGCCGTGGGTACGGGTGTTGAGAATGCGCTCAAGGCTAGACTGGGATCGGCAAACGTCACTCGCCTCGGAGGCTCGAGCCGCTATGAGACGGCACGGCTGATTGCTGCAGAGACCGTGAAGGTCCTGAAGGCTGGTCCCGGCTACGATGGCGCTGCCTTAATTGCGACTGGCGCGAACTTCCCTGATGCCCTTGGCGCATCCCCACTCGCTGCTGCGATGGGATGGCCGCTCTACCTTGTCGATCCGCGAGGGGTAGATAGTGAACTCATCTCCGCCATGAAGTCGGCAGGAGTGCTACGTGTGTTCCCGCTCGGAGGAACTAGTGTGGTAAGCCTCAAGACCGAGTCCGACCTAGCGTCGCAGGTGCCCTGCACGACCCAGCGGCTGGCCGGCGGCAACCGATACGATACAGCCAGAGTCATCGCCACTTATGGCGTGAGTCTGGGTCTTACCTGGGACAAGGTCGCGATAGCCACCGGGGCAAACTTCCCCGATGCCCTTGCGGGCGGCGTGCTCCAGGGTAGGAGCAACTCAGTCATGCTTCTGACTCCGACGGCATCACTCGACCCTGGTGTGAATACGGCGCTTACCGCCAACAAAGCCCTGATACGTGAGGTACGCTTCCTCGGTGGTACGAGTGCCGTCTCAACCAGTGTGAGAACGGCGGTACAGAACGCGCTCAAGTAGGCTGGGCGACAACGGTTGATGAGCGGGTTCGCCACCGCGGGTATTGCGAAGGCCGGTCCTATCTGGGACTGGCTTTCTGCATGCTAGGAGGTATTTCGGACTTCGAAGATCGGTAGCCTCGTGAAACCCCAGTGTTGTAGATACGGACCTCGACTGTCAGGGTAGCTGCCAGGCACCAGCAACAGGTACGCGTCTCATGGAACTCGTTCTCGATCTTGAGGACGGGCTTCTTTGGTTCTAGGGGCCTGTCAGGAAGGAAGACGTAGCCGCCGCGATTGTCCGTCATGTCATCCGGAAAGGAGGTGTTGAGCGTCGTTCGTGACAACTGAATAGCCTGTCAAGAATGGCCGTTAGACGCACTGTAGTGCGGTCTGCGGGCCGTTCGAGTCCAAGGGGTCGCCCAGGTAGGGCGACTTCTCATTTCTGAGCCGTGGTCCCATCAAAGGGCCTCGGCTTTTGTGCTTTCCAGAGGAGGAAGAGATGAGTCCGAACGAGGTCAGGAAGATGCAGGATCGAGAGATCGTGGAGATGCTGCTAGAGCTCAAGCCGTCAGATGAGGCTGTTGGATGGTTGGCCACAGTACTAGCTGACGATGGAGCGTTCGAAGGTGTGCGGGAGCTGAGGCGTCGGTTCACCGATGGAAGGGTTCCGGCGTCGTTTCCGGTCACTGCCACCGGGCGTCAGCGTAGTGCGAACACCGTCTCGATTGACTCCGATCGCTTCAAGGCCCTTTTCTATCGGAGGAGAATCCCGCTCAACCAGATAGGACCGATGATGGAGCCACCGCGTTCAGGCGCATGGGCGTCGGTCATCTGCAACAAGGGCACAGCCGGCTTCTACGCACTTGACGCTCTAGCGACTTCGCTATGCATAACCGTGGACGACCTCATTTTCGAGGTCGGCACTTCTGCGGAGTTGGCTCGTGCGAATGCATGAGCCACAGCCCGTCTTCTAAGTCATCACTTCCGAGGTCTTCGTATCGAGGAGGGTCACCTGCAGGGAGTAACCACTGCTCAAATATTTTGACCCGACGAGAGAGGATCGAGGATGTGATGCGTCAGTCTGATGCGTGAAGCTTGGTCCGTGTTCTATTAGCGGGCCAGGCGTCTTCATCGGCTGGAAGACAGGCGCGTTGAGTGGCGGTGTCGTGTGCAGACTTCACGGTTCAGTGGACCCATCGCTAGTGTGTGACAAGGAGTTTGATACTCACGAAGATGTGCAGCTCACCAGTGGCGTATCCTGACAGTAGAATCATTGTTAGCTCGAAGGGGGTCTTGTGAAGTACCTTCCGTTCTACGTCGGCAATCGCCCGATGGCGTGCTGGGGAGAGGATCTGCGCAGCGAGAATCTAAGGTTCCTTCGGACTGTTGATGGTGCGTATTATGAGCACGTCGCGGAGGCCCACGCGCCCTACCTCGATGGAAGCTCCAGGCTAGAGGCCGCTGCTGCTATTCGCATCGCCTACTCGCAGGGGCTTGAGACGCTGTTTGCGCTGCTCCTTGCAGGGATGCAAGCTCCGCTTTGTGTTGCGGGTTGGATGCAGAACTACAGAACAGTGGAGCTCAAGCGTCTTGTACGTGACGTGTCGTCTGGAACACCGCCGTGGGTGCGCCATCAGTTCCTCCCACTTACGTGGGAGTCTGCCGCAGGCCACTTTCTCGGACTCGCGGACTGGGAGGGCGACGGGAACGATTGGATTCCACCAGGCTTCGGACGGTTGTGGGCGAACTTCGCGAGCGACTTCGTTGACGAGGACGCCACGCTTGAGTACAACGCCATGAAGCATGGTAGCCGCCCGAGACTGGGCGGCTTCGAATTGCTGATGGGCATTCAGGAGGGCCCTGGCATCCCTGCGCCAATCGAAGACGCCGTTTCGATGGGTGGTAGTGAGTTTGGCTCGAGTTACTACAAGCAAGAGTACGTCGGACGTCAGAAGCTCCACTTCACGCTAGGTCACTCGTCACGCAATTGGAGCCCGGTCAACCTGGGACATGGACTACTTTTGATTGCGTATTCCATCCAGAACGTAGCCTCCTTTCTCAGGCTTGCCAACGGTGATGAGTCCGCCGGCTGCGATTTCTCAGCACCTTTGGATGTCGATTCGTTCGACCTGCCCTGGACAGATCCCGTTGGCGCACAGAAGCTCACGTTCTCACGTCGTCCCGACTTCCGCAGTGAGAATCTTCCATCAAAGATCGAGTTAGTTTCGCAGATTGAAGAGGACCACTCGCCCTCGAGCTAACAAGCGCATCCAGCAGAACGCCAGGAGCGATAGACTGAAGGAAGCGCAAAGCGTCAGCTGATGCGCAAGCACGTTAGCTTGAGCGATGTTGCCCTGTCACAACAGTAGCTTGAGCAGCTCGATGGCGGGGGCAGCCAACCGGTCACCCTGCAGGACGATCCAGAGAACCAGTGCGAGAAGTGCGATGCTGACGCCGGCTTTGATGGTCGCCGTCACAGCATCGGATCTGGCTCGACGCGCATTCCATTTCGCTTCGGTAAGCTTGAAGCGCGCGGTTTTCTTCTCGCAGCGGTTCACGTTCATCCCTGACTTCGCTCGTTGGCGTCTTCCACGCTGACGGTATCTAGCTTGTCACTCATGTCACCCGCGCCAGCAGGAGGCATTGGGTGACGGGAGGTGTATAATGCCGCGCTCTCCCTCCTGTGTGACTACCTCAAGTGATAGCGGCTCAAGAGTAGTGCTCGTGTCTCTCGCCGCTGCAAAGCATAGGTAGTCTCGACGGATTGTGCGGGGGGTCGTGCGTGCGCAGCCGCGACGTCGTTCCTGCTCACAAGCCCGGTACCGCATTCCCGGCACGGGGGACCGCTGAGGACGTTATCCATCGGGATCCGCGGAGGTTGTCGTCCGCCAACGTAAGTTCAAGTTAGAACTGCACCACTGAGCCCTTTTGCGCTCGCGCCTACCTGGTCGCTGCATAGCATTCCTCCGGGGTCTTGTAGCCGAGTCGCTTTCTGGGCCGTGAGTTGAGCTTGTTGGCGATCCTGTCGCAGTCGGCCTGGTTCACGTGGGCCTGGCTCGTCTTCTTCGGCAGGTACTGTCGAATCAGCCCGTTGGTGTTCTCATTGGTCCCTCGTTCCCAGGAGTGGTGCGGCGTGGCGAAGTAGAACTCAACCCCGGTTGCTTCCTCGATGCGCCTGTAGCCGTGGAACTCGCTTCCGTTGTCGGCAGTGATCGTAAATACCCGTCCGGCCTCGCGTTCGACGAGCTCCACGCAGCGAGCCACGGCGTCGGCCGCGCAGTGACGCTCCAACTTGCCCATCACGGTGTAGCCGGTGGCGCGTTCCACCAACGTGAGCACACTGTTTCGGCCATGCTCGGTCCCCATCACCGTGTCGATCTCCCAATGGCCCACCTCCGCCCGGCCTTCTACTGCGGCGGGACGTTCAGAGATATGGCGTTTACCTGCGACTTTCCCTCTCGAATCGTAGGCGCCGTAGCGTTTGCGGCGCTTCTTGCTCGCCTGCCGCATGTGCTTCCAGAGGTCCCCTCCGCACGTCTTGTCGTGCCAGACGTGGATGTAGATCGACTCGTGGCTGATCTTGAGGATGCCCTCGACTCGCAGGAAGCCGGCGACCTGCTCGGGGCTCCAGTCCAGGCGCAGGTAGCGCTCGACGATTGCCCAGGTCTCGGGTGTGGTGCGTGCGTTGCGCCGTGAGCGAGAGCGTCTCCCACGGGTGCGGTGCGAGGCCTTGAACGGGCGGTAGCAGCCGTCGTTGCAGCTGTTGCGGCGGATCTCTCGGGAGACCGTGGTGTGGGCTCGGCCGAGTTCGGCCGCGATCGCGCGGGCGGACAGTCCGCGCCTTCGAAGCGCGGATATGGCGTATCTTTCTCCTGAGGTGATCTGGCGATACTTCATGTGCGGTTCCCCTGTTCTTGGTGGAGTGGAGGAACCTGAAGTGTCCCAGATTGCCTCACCCACGCATCCTTGGGGTGGTGCACTTAGTATCTGAATTCGCGCCCTGGTAGAGCGGTGCCGATACATACATCATCGGGACCAGGGCGAGGGGAAAGGTCGAGACGTTGTCGGTCACATCGGCGATGGTGGACTCACAGGCGAGAGCTCTTCGGGCAGGAGTCCTGTCGCGAATCGGTCTCGTGACGAGCGTCGAGCTCGCCCACTGCATTCTCGCCACGGACCTTACCGCGTACCGTGACAACTTGGACTACTCGGCACGCAGAAGCCCGAGGGGTGCACACGTGTAACCGGTGCGGAACTGCTCTACCGGTTCGCGCCGGCGATGTTCTCTCGATTGTTCACTGAGTTGGACGCTACCTTGACTATGCCGGGTCGCTGAACTCTCCCCCCGGGCGTCCGGAGAGTGCTCTGCAGCGTCAGAAGCGTCTCCTCATGGTGCTGCTCCTGCCCGACGAAGCCCTCGATGATGCGTTTGATGTCGGGGCCGTCGTTGAAAGACAGCACCTGACTTCATTTGCCTTGCGGTGAGTTCACCCACGATCGCCTCTCCTCTCATCCGAAATCGGGTGACAGTCCATGGCGACCATCGGCATCCGGGCCCAGAAGAACTCCGCTGGCTACGACGAGAACTCGAAGTGGTCCTCGCGGAAGAGGCGGACACATGCTTCCGCGACCCACGCGTCGTAGAGTGAAACGCCCCGGGTTTGGCGGAGGCTCTTCGGCCGGGATCGCGTTGCGTTTTGGTGCCCGATTTGGTGCCCAAATACATGGTGACTGTTGGTACTCGCTGGTACCTATTGGGACTCACCGCAGCTCCGCTGTACCAACGAGTCCCAACAGTCACCAATAGTCACAAGCACAATCAGGATTCGAATTCCCTTGGGGGCACCAAAGAAACCGCAGCCCGTCTGGTACGAAACAGGCGGGTGACCTGCGCAAACGCGCTTGGCGACGAGCAGCGAACTCGACTCTCGATGGCATACATGTGCCATTCGCGTGCCTTGCAGAGCAGAAACGCGTTGCCGACGAGCGGTCCTGGGCGAGACCGAACGGTACAGAGCGGGACGGAAGCGGCGTCGGTGTCGGGGCGGACCGTTATCGCTCGCTGCAGACTCGGCGCACGTATCGGATCCCTGATCGCTGGGCCGCGCGCCGGCGTGACCAAGAACGTCGGTTGCCACACGTTCAGGCATTCGTTTGCCACGCACTTGCTGGAGAACGGATACGACATCCGGACGATCCAGGAGCTATTGGGTCACAAGAGCGTATCAACGACAATGATCTACACGCACGTTTTGAACCGTGGAGGCTGCGGCGTACGAAGCCCCTTAGATGGGCTCTGAGGAACGCGCGGCATATCCAGACTGCATATGTTGTTATGCGCTGATATGGCGGCTGCACGGGGCAGGGGGAGCAGGCGGATAGTTGTGAGATATCTGCAGCCGAATGGCGTATCCTGTCAGCAGAATAGTAGTTAGGTGGAGTCTCCGCAATCGACGGAGGTCGTGATGAAGCGTGACATGGACCTGGTACGGGCAATCCTTCTTGCCACAGAAGAGGCGCCTCCAGGGCGTCCGGTTACTGGCATCGACGGCTACGACGAACTCGACTACGCCTACAATGCGGGTCTGATGGAGCAGGCTGGTCTCGTTGAGGCCGCGGTTGTTCGCGCTTCTGGCGCTGGGCCAGTGGCGGCACGCATCAACAGTCTCACCTGGGGCGGGCACGACTTCCTCGATGCGGTGCGCAGCGACTCGATCTGGGCCAAGACCAAGACTCGCGTTGCTGAGACGGTGGGCACTGCATCCTTCGAGGTCGTTAAGGCCATAGCGGTGTCGATAGCGCTCAAGGTCGCAACGGGCGGCATGTAGCCACACCCACCTAACCAAGGCATCAACCTGACGGCGGCACAGGTATCATCGGCTCGGGGCGCAACCGCCGCAGGTTATGCCTCAACAGTTAGGCCGACCATCTGACAATGGAGGGAAAAATGAACGAGGAAATGGCATCCAATGCCTTCCGCGCCATTCACGATGAGGCCCTGAAGCTTCTCGACCATGACGTGCCAGGTGAGGTGAAGGCTGGGCTTGAACTCATCATCTCGCTCTCGCGCTACCAATCGGACGTAAGAACCGAGCGGGAACGCGCCACCGACTCAGCCGCCGATTAACTCCTTAATCGCCAGCGCGAAGGCCTGGAAGTCTTCGTTGAGCACATTGACGTCGGTGTCGTCTGCCATGTGGATATTCCAGTAGTCCTTCTCCGTGCGCTGAACGCACTTGATGACGTGATCAGTGTTCAATAGGTGGGTCTTGCCTTTCTTGTCTTCTACGTACACGAACATGGCGCTCCCTTCGGTGATCCAATAGCTAGAGTGAGCTTATTCTACGCCGTTGACAGGATCCCCTCCCAGTTCCTGCAATCGAGGCGCTCCCTATTGCCATTGACGGCGACCGTTCGGGCGGCCTAACCAGCGCATGCAGCAGACGCGGCAAGAGGTAGACTTTGGTGGAAGGCATCGGCGCGCTGCTGATGCGCAATCGCGTTAGGATGGCGCGTGAGCATCGTCGTTTCTTAATTCGAGGTGGAGGGGCGGGGTCCGATCCGTTCGGAAAGTGCCCAGACCCGCAAGGTGCTCTCAGCCTCGATGTCCGGGCTCTCGCGATCGGCTGGGGGATGCCGCTG
>Ga0123339_10003716_pt1 | contig 10140 bp, 10 predicted proteins | sample lystaG_FD_89956 | JGI IMG/M metagenome (GOLD analysis project Ga0123339, IMG submission 89956) | Glacier valley bacterial and archeal communities from Borup Fiord, Nunavut, Canada, to study Microbial Dark Matter (Phase II) -... | ecosystem: Environmental > Aquatic > Freshwater > Ice > Glacier ... | reverse complement strand
TGCGAAATCGACGCGAAGTCGTAATTCGAGCGGTTTCGTCATGCAAAAAAAGGACAAAACATTACTTGACTAACGACTAACCTCCCTCCTTGGTAAGCCTTGGTAAGGAGGGGGAGAGAATACATTTCTCGTTAGGCAACGCGCAAAAATTACAGCACTGAATTTGGGGTCGTTTTGAGATCAAAATAGCCGAAAATTTCGCTCGATAATTATTGAGGTTAGCCTTAGCCTTTGCTTCCAAGAAGGCACACTGGCTAAATAGTTACTGTCAAGAATATGCAGGGCAACCCTTGTCTTGCAAAGTCGATAGCGGACGCCGCATGGTCACTGTTTCGACGTATACTCACAAGCAAGGCTGAAAGCGCCGGCAGGCGAGTTGTTGCAGTGAACCCGGCGTACACGTCGCAGGACTGTTCGGGATGCGGGTATCGGGCCAGGAAGAAACTGTCTGAGCGCTGGCACTTCTGTCCGCAATGCGGGTTGTCTCTGGACAGGAATACAAACGCTGCCCTGAACATCCTCAAAATCGGTATAGGGCAGCATACCGTCTCTGGCATACCAGAGGAAAAGCCCCGCCGTTTACGGCTGTGGAGTTGTCACAGAAGTGTGGATTTGCTTTATCCATCTCAAATTGGGAGCCTGAAAGCCTATCTTGATCGTAGACCTATTAATGTGTGTAATAGAGCGGATAACTGTGACCTGCGGGATACCGAGATTTATGGCAGCAGGATAAAAACAGTATGGAAAGCGGCGGCAGATGGCGCAGAAAAGTGTGATTGTGGTGGGAGCGGGGCTGGCAGGACTGTGCTGTGCGCGGACACTCCAGCGCGAAGGACACAGCGTACAACTCTATGAGGCCAGCGATGGCGTCGGCGGGCGTGTCCGCACCGACATTGTAGACGGCTTTCTGCTGGATCGCGGATTTCAGGTCGCGCTGACCGCTTACCCCGCAATGCAGCAGGAGATCGACTTCGCCGCGCTGAAGATGAACGCATTCGATCCCGGCGCACTCGTCGTTCGCGATGGCAAACGCTTCCCGATCTCGGATCCGCTGCGAATGCCGTCCAAACTGCTCTCTGCCGCGCTCTCGCCCCTGTTTCCGTTCGCCGACAAACTCAGAGTGCTGAACCTGCGCCGCAAACTCGGCACAAGGACCATCGACGAGATTTTCCGACTGCCCGATATGCCGCTTCGCGAGTACCTGCGTAAGGAGGGCTTCACCGACGCCTTTTTCGACAACTTCATCGCGCCCTTCTACGGCGGTATTTTCCTCGAACGCGAGGGCGCGACGAGCGTACGAATGTTCGCTTTCGTCTTCAAGATGCTTTCGGAGGGGCAGACCGCGGTTCCCGCTGGAGGGATGGGCGAAATCGGAAAGCAGATCGCTGCAGACCTTTCCCCAGGCACACTGTACCTCAACAGCCCCGTCCTCGGACTCTTGGAGGAGAGAGGACGCATACACGGTGTCCGGCTTGCAGACGGGCAGAGCGTCGATGCAGATGCGGTCGTTCTGGCGACCGATTTCGATCAGGCTGCAGCGCTGGCGGGTACAATCATACCGTCGCTGTCGCGTGTACCGATCGTCTGGCGTATCTCGACGACCCTCTATTTCTCGGTTCCGGACCAGTTCTACACCGAGAAACTGATCCTGCTGTTTCCCGCCAACAACACGCTGGTCAATAATGCCGCGCTCGTCTCGAACGCCGCTCCGTTATATGCGCCGCCCGGTCTGCATCTGCTCTCGGCGACCGTACTCGGCGATCCAAAACTATCGGTCGAGGCTCTGATAGCGGCGGTGCGAACTGAACTCGGCGCACAGTTTCCGGAGTCGGACAGCCGTACATGGCATCCACTGCGGGTCTATCGCATTCGGATCGCGCAGTTCGCACAGCCTTCCGGGATCTGGGAGCGTCTGCCCGCCGAACGTACCGACGTTCCCGGTCTCGTTCTGGCGGGCGAATACACCGTTTCGAGCTCTCTGCAGGGTGCATTTCTCTCCGGGCAGCGAGCGGCGCAGGCGGTCATGAAAGCATAGCGCCAATTTCGATTGTGAGGCGGGAACTGGGAACTGAAGAAAATCAGCGCAGCGCGGCGAACCTGCTAATCCATAAGGAAGCGCTGACGTGGCATGGCCAGTTGACAACGCCTCACGGAGTCGCCTGGCTGGAGCAGTCCGCCTACTTCGCTTCGATGCACACGGCGCTGTGCAATCTTTTCGCACCCTGCGATTTTCCGATCGACTGCGCTGAACCGGAACTGCGCTGGCGACGCAATTTCCTCGGCAAGCCGTATGTTGCCTGGAGCGGCACGGTTGCGGACTGGGCAGTCGCACACAGCCTGGACGCCGCGCATCTGCACATTTCTAACACCAATGACGGCGGCGCACATCTGGTTCTGGCGGCATATGATCCTCTGCTGATCGGGGTCGGCGTCGATGTCGTCTATCTGCCGCGCCTTCGACAATCGGGAAAGAATACGGACTACCTGCACCGATTCGCCCGCAAGTTCATGTCGGATGTGGAGTTGGAGTCTTATCTGGCTGCCTCGGTCAACGACGATCCCGAAGCTCTCTGCTTGCGCACCGCTGCACATTTCTCACTGATGGAGGCGGCGTCCAAAGCTTTTGGGACGGGGTTGAAAATCGGTGGGGGAATGGGCAGTCCGGCTTCGCTGCCGAAGCAGGCGCTCGGTACGCTTTCGGTACTGCCAGCAGTTGAACTTCTGGTCGAGGGCGAGGCGATAGCACGTAGAGAGGAACTCGGCGCAGGGCGAACGGAGGCGTACTGGAGCGCGGATGAGGAGTTTCTCGTCAGTGCCGTGCTGTTATGGCGCAAAGAGTGAGATTAGCGACTGTGCCACAAGATATAAACGCAACGGTCGATACACCGATCAGACGCTCCACACCTCACGCACACGAGCATAGTTCTCCGGTATCAGCGCGAAGACAAGCGTATCCTGCAGTTCACCCGCAGTATTTCGTCGCTCGTTGTACAGCAAAGCCTCCTGTACAAAGCCCAGCCGCCTCGCCACGTTCGCGCTGCGCGTGTTCAGGACATCGCACTTTATATGCACCCGTGCCGCGCCCAGGCTCTCGAACGCAAGCGCACAGAGCAGACGGACCGCCTCCGACATATACCCGTGCCCCTGTGCAGAGTGACGCAGCCAGTAACCGATGCCGAACGTACAGTCCTCCCAGCTCACGACTTCGAGTTCGGCATTGCCCAGATACCGGTTCGTGCCGCGCTCCCGCACTGTATAGGCAAGGTCGTCGCGCAGCATCCAGCGCGATACTTTACGACGCACATACGCCTCTGCATCGGCTGGCGTCCGCAGATTGCCTGCCCAGCTCTGCCAGCGTATCAGGTGCTCGCGGTCATCGCTGATCGCTTCCCAGAGTTCCGCGCCGTCTCCGGGAGCGTATACTTTTAGCGCGACTTGCTGCCCGGTCAGTTCGCCGGGCACATCACGCAACAGCGGCTGTTTCTGTTTGTCGGGCGTTCCTTTCGTTTCTTCTTTCATATCTTTGTAGGGCACGTCTGTGTGCGGTTCCTGTCCGTCGGAATCTCTACCGGAATCGCTGCTCACTGGCATTCCTGAAGATTTCGTGATTGATTACTGCCCCGTCCCCGCCTTCAGGTCGGGTTTTATCGCTATTTTCGCGGCGGCGATTCCGCTTCCGGCTTCTCCGAATTTTCTTCGCCGTCGGAGGAAGAGGCCGTCGGGGAGTGAGTTTCCGCCTCGGTCTCAACGGGTTCGAGGCGTTCCTGCTGCTCCGCCCAGCGCACGATATTGTGCGCCATACCCGAAAATACAAAAATATGGAACGGCATCGAACCGTACCAGTAAGCATACCCCCAGAAGCCGCGCGGAATGAAATAGGCGGTCTGGATCAGTTCACGCGTACCGTCCGTACGACTGACGATCCGGAACTCCAGCCAGGCGCGCCCCGGCACTTTCATCTCGGCTCGCAGCAGCAGGCGTTCGGGGCGATAGTCTTCGACGCGCCAGAAGTCGATCGCGTCACCAGGCTCGATCTGGTCGGGATGTCGGCGTCCGCGCCGCACGCCGACGCCGCCGATAATCCTGTCCATTGCGCCGCGAATGTCCCACAGCCAGTCCGCATAGTACCAGCCGACTTCCCCGCCGATACGTGAGACGGCGCGGTTGAGCATCGCAGCGGAAGCATCCGTCGGGACTGCCTGCCGATTCGTGATCAAGCTATGTTCCGGTTTCGGCGTCTGATCGAGCGATTCCGGAATCGCGCCCTCCACCGCGTCAGACCAGCGTGTCGGAACGCGCAGATTATCGGTCGCGGCGACTGCACGCTCGACCGCCTGCCGGAACGGCGTGAGCGGCACTTTCAGCAGTTGCTGCGCATCGTCGTTCTCGACGATCGTCTCGGAGCGCAGCCCTTCGATCAGCGGAAAAGCGATCGAGGCAGGGATCGGCGTCACGAGATTGATCCAGTAGGCGGAGATGCGCGGCGTGAGGATCGGCACCACAAATATCCAGCGCTTGAGGCGCCGCACATGGGCATAGACTTCGATCATCTGACGATAGGTGAGGATATCGGGACCGCCGATGTCCAGCACACGATCGGCGGCTTCAGGACATTCGAGGGCGGCGATCAGATACTCCAGCGCATCCGTAATCAGGATCGGCTGCGTGCGTGTATTGATCCATTTCGGGCTGACCATGATCGGCAGTTTTTCGGCGAGGTGGCGCATCATTTCAAACGAGGCGCTGCCCGAACCGACGATAGCTGCTGCGCGCAGTTCCGTAACGGGGACAGTTCCGCTGCGCAGTACATCGCCCGTCTCATGACGGCTTTCGAGGTGTTTGGAGTTTTTGTGGTCGCGTCTGCCGAGTCCACCGAGATAAAGGATGCGTCCGACGCCAGCCTCGGCGGCAGCCTTCGCGAAGTTGGCTGCTCCGATCCGGTCGCGTTCAGCATAGTCGCCGCTTTTGCCCATTGCGTGAATCAGGTAGTAGGCGGAGTCGACATCGCTCAGCGCGACCGTCAGACTTTCCGGCTCCAGCACATCGCCATAGACTATTTCGATCTGTCCGATCCGTACCGTATCCTGTGCCCAGCGTCCGAGCAGATGACGCGGCTCGCGCACCATGCAACGCACCTGATAGCCCCGCTGCAGCAGAAGCGGAACCAGCCGCCCGCCAACGTAGCCTGTCGCTCCGCTTACCAGAATACGTGGATGAGACATGATAATTCTCTGTAGGACACGGGACTGAAGCCCTGGTCTGGAATTGTAAAGTTCGCCTGCACGGGCTAAGACCGGAAGGGAAATGCCTCCCCTCTGCCTCCCCATCAAAGAGGGGGGAGGGTTCACAGGGGTAGGTATTTGGTTTGCAGGGCGCAAAACGACGCATTTTTGCCGGAAAAGAAGCGCCGTTCGAGATGAACCGAGCGAGCTTCTCAACAAATACCTACCCCTATAAAAGAGAAGGTCATCGCATCCGGTAAAGGAGGGTGCAACAAGCAACGCCCCTACAAAGCCTGACAGTTCTGTCCCCTCTTCCCGAAGCTTCGGGAAGAGGGGTTGGGGTGAGAGCCTCACGTCAGAAGGACGCTCGGCGGAAATAGATTGAAGCACATACACCTGAATCACGCTCGAATCGAAGCCAAACATGTTCGAAGCGTAGCGGAACGTGTCGCATCTCGTAGCGGAACGTGTCGCATCTCATAGCGGAATGTGCTGCTTCTCTCAGCTGGATTGGTGCTTCAATCCTGGGATCGGCATTGGGTCAGCTGCAGTCATTGAACGTCGCTGACCCTCACTTAGGATCTGTAAATATATAACTTCCCGACTCAGGAGGGCGCAGCAAGCAGCGCCCCTACAAATGCCCGGGAGATTATTCTTTTACAGTCCCTTAGCCGGTTAGCAGACGCAGCGCTTCGCCGACCCCGATCTGTAGATGCGGCACGACGATGCCCGCCAGACCGCTCTGTGCGCCGCGCCCGATTATCAGAAGCGTTTGGCCATCCTTGACCATTTTGAGCGTCAGACCGAGATCATAGAGCGTTTGCGCCGCCTCTCGCAGGTTTGTCAGATTGCCGCGCCTCACGCCGCCGAGCGCGTCCATAAAAGGACGTGGATCGTCTACATCCAGTGTCAGTTCACGCGCATCTGCCGTCAGCCGTGCCGTCTTGCCTTCGACCGTCACGTCGAGCGTCCCCTCAAAGGCGAAGTTCATAGGCTTGTCCGTTCTTTATCCGCACTTCATCTGTATGCGTTCTCAGTGTCGGCATTTTTTCAGACGCCTACTTGCCGCCAGTGCCAGGTTCATAGGTACGGATTCGCAGCATGCCATTGATTTTCCAGAGCGCGGAGGGCGCATTAGGTGTCGTGTCGCGGGGAACCTGCACTTCCATGTTCTCGAAAGCGTATTCGATTGTCGCGCCGCGCCCGGTCAGGAAGCTGTACAGTCCTTCGGCGAGTTGGGGCCAGGTAGCGTGGTTGTCGGTCGTGCTCTTGACGGTGTCTGCCATGTGGGAGTCTCCTTCTGTGCCGCCGCGCTTCATCGCGATCGGCAATTTCAAATCCAGTCTAATAAATCAGTCCAATAGATAATCCGACGAATAACGGAAGCCCTCAAAAAAGCACTATTTGTAGTGCCAGGTTGTTAGCACATACCCCTGCCTGTGGGGTATGTAACTTATTCATCGGATTATCTAGTAAATACAGCATGCCATGATGTGGTTTAATACCACGCGTCCTGTCGGAACCGTACAAAATCAAATAGTGTTCAGAGAAGCTGTCTAGACGGGGGGCGTCTATCTGAAAAACGTGTGCCGGGAACGTATAGTTCCTGCCAGAAGCTATTCGAGAACGAAATAGAGACAATTATAAAACTGAAGGAGGCGAAATGACCGAAACGCAGTCCGCCAGCGTGCGACATACCGAACTTCTCGTCTGTGCCGCCACCGAAATGGAACTGGCGGCTTACCTCCTGACCGATGAAACATGGGAGCCAGACTCAAGCGAACACGGCTCCTACTCAGAACCGATCACCTACTTAGTGACTGGAGTCGGCATACCCTGTGCGCTGGCGCGGACACTGCTGCTGACACGAAGCATTTCGCCTGCGCGTATACTCAATATTGGGATCGCGGGCGCGTACCGAAGCAGCAGTCTGACTATCGGTGCTGTCGTGATGGGCGAGTCGGAGGTCTACGGCGATATCGGCTTCGAACTACCCGGTACGAAGAATGACATTCCAGGCTTCCAGTCGATACAGAGTTCGCCTTTCGCCGGAGAACTCTACAGTCGGCCCCTGCCGCTCGCGCTCGATCCGCAGTTTCGGCGGTCTGATAATGGCGAGGATATTCTGGTGCGTCGTGGCTGCACCGTAAACGCCTGCGCCGGAACCGACGCGACAGGCATTCAGCGAAGCGAGATGTTCGGCGCGGGTTTCGAGAGTATGGAAGGCGCAGCGATCGCGCAGGTCGGACTTCTGTGCGGCATTCCGGTCTGTGAAGTGCGAGCGATCAGCAATTTTGCTGCTGATCGGGATATGCGCCCTGAAAATATCCGCCTCGCCCTCAATAGTCTGCGCGACCATTTACAGTACTGTCGCCGCGCCATACGGGGCTGAAGCCCCCCGCCTGGAAATGCTCATAGACAGGGGACTAGAGTCCCCGTCTGGAGATGCAAAGTCCGCCTGCGCGGACTGAGACCGGACCGGAATGCCTTTTAGTTCGTTACCGTGCCTCAAACTTCCTCAAACCGACCATAAAGTTTTCAAGAAAGATTCCGAGTTGATGCCGAACACTCACAAAATCACGCTGGGTATTTCGCCCTGCCCGAACGATATCTACATTTTCAGCGGATTGCTGCTCGGCGAAGTGCCGACCTGTGATCTCGCATTTACGACCCGTTTCGAAGACATCGAGACGCTGAACCTGCTGGCGCAGCAGGGGCAAATAGACGTCGTCAAAATCAGCTACGCCAACTATGTGCACTGCGCAGCGCACTATGAACTTCTGCCGCGCGGCGGCGCGCTCGGGCGCGGCGTCGGTCCGCTGCTGCTCTCGAATGGCGGCGAATGGAGCCCCGATCGTGAGATTCTGGTTCCGGGCGAATACACAACCGCCAATTTCCTGCTCGACTACTACGTGCAGCAGCCAGTCCGAAAACGTTTCCTGCCCTTCGATACTCTCTATGCCGAACTCTGCGCCGTGCCGGGGTCGCAGGGCGTCGTGATCCATGAAAAGCGGTTCACTTTCGCGGCGGATGGGCTGACGCTTCTGCAGGACCTCGGCAGCCACTGGGAGCAGAAGACAGGCTACGCGATCCCGCTCGGGGCGATCGCTGTCCGCAGAGAGAGCGGTATATATGAAGCGATAGACGCGATCGCCGCGCAGAGTTTGCAGTGGGCGAAAACGCACCATGAGGCAGCCTTTGCGCTCTGTCGGCAGTATGCGCAGGATTTGACCGAGGGCGTCGTCCAGGCACACATCGGTCTCTACGTCAACGACTATTCGGAGCATCTGGGCGCAGAGGGAACGGCTGCAGTAGATTATTTCCTCGACCAGCAGCGCAAATTTTAAGGAGTGTCATGTCGGCACGAATGCTCCAGACCACTCTGTCTGTCTACTTCGAGGCGAAACGTCTGATGTTTCAGCGCGTACCCGAGTTTCGCCTGCTCGACGTTGGTCCGCTCAAATGCTTCCATGACCACCCCGGCTGGCCCGAAGTGGATGCCTTTTATGCTGCGGATGTCGATTCAGCGGAAGTGGTCGCTGCCGTTCATCAGTATATGCCTGATCCCTGCCATATGATTACCGTTTTTACTTCCGAACCAGAGAGTGAGCGTGAGGCGTATGAGGCGCTGGGATATAGAGCGATCGGGCAGGGACAGCAGTTTATGAGCAGAGCGCTGCGAGCGGATGAAATCGTAACCCATAGCTCTGTGCTGCGGGTCGAGACACAGGAACAGATGGCATTCATCAACCGCCCGAGCGTATATATGGACGAGAGCCAACTGAATGATGGAGTATTCCGCTGTTATTATCTCGAACAGGACGGTCTGCCGGTCTGTCGTGGACGCAGTGTCACAACTTCCCGCGCTGCTCTGTACGTAGCCGGACTCGATACCCTGCCAGACTATCGACGCCGCGGACTGGCAGGAAGAGTGATGCGGCGAATGCACTCGGATGCCGCTGAACGCGGAAACAATCTCAGTGTTTTATGCAGCAGTCCATCTGGGCTGGGGCTCTATTTGAAATTGGGTTACGAATCTCTCGCGACGATGCAGGCGTTCGTTCCCATCGAGTAGCCCATCATGGTTAGCGACACAACGAGTATAGTTGCGTCTGGCAAGGAGGAATGCAGCGCGTCCTTCTGGATGTCAGTGTGTGAAACGCTCCGCGAATCCGGGTTTCAACATAGGAAAGCATTCTGTCTTGACGCTGCGAGTATCCTTGCATATCCTCAGCAGATGCGCCCGCGTTTGATTGCCGCGCTGTGTGCTGCCGGTTCCGCGCCGATCCAGCGTTCGTCGGCAGGCTGGCTGGCGGGCTGGTAGCGCGTGTCGGTCGAGAGGCGCAATACCTGCGTCGTGTTGTCGATGCTGGCATGAACGGTGCGCATCGTGAAGACCAGCACATCGCCCATGCGGTATTCCGGGCAGGTCAGCCAGCGACCGCCCAATTCGCGGCGCAGTGCGGGCGGGTCGTGCGTGAGCGAGCCGTCCCATTGCGAGAAACTGCCGTCCCAGTGCTCCCAGTTCATCTCGCCCTTCCGCGCTTTCTCTGCGTTCGGACCGTTTTCGCAGTAGCTGTCTACATCCTGTTTTAGATAATCGCCGAGTACGTCCTGCCGACGATGCGAGTTTTCGAGCACCATCAACCCGCCGATCGCCAGCGGAATGTCGCCGAGCGGGGTCCAGGCAGTGCAGAGTTCGTGCGTTCCGCGCCCCATGTAGACGACATCGCAGTGCGGAGCGGTACCGTGCCCGGGTCCGACGGCGCGCAGCCAGGTAAAATCGAAATGGCGTACCGGCTCACCGAAATAGCGCTCGAAAAACGCGATCATCGGTCCGTCGTAGAGCACACGCATCAGCGCGGCGTTCTCCTGCGTGTATTCCGGTCGAAAGTAGGGATTGACCTTCGCCTTCAGT
>Ga0123339_10003715_pt1 | contig 10147 bp, 9 predicted proteins | sample lystaG_FD_89956 | JGI IMG/M metagenome (GOLD analysis project Ga0123339, IMG submission 89956) | Glacier valley bacterial and archeal communities from Borup Fiord, Nunavut, Canada, to study Microbial Dark Matter (Phase II) -... | ecosystem: Environmental > Aquatic > Freshwater > Ice > Glacier ... | reverse complement strand
CGTAGAATTTCCATTGAGCCACCCTAGGGTGGCTCAATTACAAAATAACGATGGCTCTCTTTTAGCGATATGGTGGCTCAAATTCAGCGTACTCGTTGCTCATTTTGAAAATAATACTCAGATTGAGCCACAAAATCGCTACGCGATAGTTCTAAACTTTATTTTACCCTATGGCCTCTTGATTTAACAGAGGTTTATTTTGTTGCGCAAAAAAATAGTAGTTTATCCACAGACTTTGGGTTATTGTTGAATCACGACAATCAAAATAACTAAGCAAGGAGGATAACTACCTAAAATCCCGTCAAAATTTAGGTTCTATAATATTTTAGTGAGTTAACAGAAAAAAAAGATGAAGTTCTTTCCCCAATGTCATTAAGTTAAGAATATTTGACATTCAGTACAGTAAAGTTTTTATTAGAGATAAGGGTAAATGAGCTGAAAAAAATGGTTTCATTTGCCCTTATCTTATTTTTTGCTATTTTTAAATCACTGTCGTCAGGTTAAGCTCGCCAACTAGGCATTTGATTTTTTATTATGATGAAATTTAGCTTTTCTTGTAGTGGGTTTCCGGTTTATCTTCCGGTTTGGCCTTACAATTGATACCGATTTCGCCAATAAAAATATGATCTTCGTAATCTTTTTTGTGCGCTTATCCTCGTCTTCTTCGAGTAGAACTTTAATAAAACGATCTTTAAGAACGCCAACCGCATAATTTGTATTGATGTGATAATCATACGCATTGTCTTTATCTTTGCTTTCCTTATCAGCAATAGTTTGAGCCTCCCAACATGCCACAGCTGCAATATTTGTTAAATACATGGTTGCATAAAAATCTTGCTCAATGGCCAATACACTTCGCCCAGTAAAATTTTCTATTTCTAATTTGTTTTTTACTTCGTCGTATTTTATTTCAATATTCCACCGTTTGAAATATAATTCTTTAAATGCCTTTATTCCCATACGTTTGTCTAGGATATTCGTTATTAATGTTTCGGTTTCTCCTGATGGAAGCTGAAATTTTACAACTCTTACATTCATTGTATTGCCTTTTCCATCCTTCAAAAGAACGCTCGAGTCAGCGCTTGTCTGGGCATCAATTTCGCTGTTAAACTTAGTGCGTACTCTCATCAAAAAATGAACAGATTGCTTATTAAAGGTCTCAATTAAGCCAAATGATGCGTATCCCCGGTCAAGTATAATCAATTCTTTTTTAAATTGACCAACTTCCTTTAACGCTTCAAGGTGTTTAACTGCCAATGATCGTTCATAACAAGCTATTGGCGATATTTGTGCATCCATAACCACTTTATTTAGGAGATCATACAAAATGGATCCTCTCGCTGTCGAGGAGGTATTTCCTCGACCGACAGATCCATAATGTTCCAAGAGTTTTGAATTCATTGGTAGTGCTAAATCGATTCCATCTATCGCCATTAATCGATAACCATGCCAGGTGTCATAGTAACCTTCATAAGCTAATTTTGCAGTCATAACAAACAGTTCAATAAATGCACCTACTGTGAGGTTGTGTCTCGCTTCGCTAAAAGATTGCTTGCTCATATATGTAACATCCCCTATTTTTCCAAAGAAATCTTCCAAGGCATTTTGAACACTCTTTTTTTGAGCAGTCAATACATGTAAAATCAAGTGTGGAAAAGGCATTTTTCGTATTCTGGTAAAACAATTTTCACCCTTTCGCGATCTGTCCTTGTATTTAGGATCATTGACGGTTGTACTGGTTTTAGTTGCGTAATTCACCAAATCTATTCTGACAGTTTTTGTGTTACGGTTATTGATTCTTTGTTTTTTAATATTCATCATCTACACACCATTCGATTTAAGATATACCTATAAGAATTGGTATTCTTTTTAATTATTAGATGCTTTTTGATTTGTCAAGTCTTTTTAAAAAATTTTTGAAATTATTTTTGGCTTTTCGGTTTTAGAGCTTAACCTGACGACAGTGATTAGGAAACTACAGTCTGGTCTGATTTATTATCGCTAATCAAGATGGGATTCTTCGGCCTCATTGGGGGGATTCGATCAAAATTGAGGATAATAATTTTTTGAAGATAATGTTTTTTATCATCAATTGATGATAACAAGGACAAGGCAGCGGTGGAATCCATGGTGGGAAATTTGACCACAGCGGTCATTGCGAAGCTTAGGAACCGAAAATTTTTCAACATCCAGGAGATGAACCGTGCCATTCTTAAGGGTTCTTTCCGAAGTTAGTTGATGTTGTTCAACATGACTTTTCTTCTCAGCAAGTGGAACCCGCATCGTCCAGACATGATCCGTTTGATCACCTTGATTTTGTTCACGGTCCCTTCAGCAAGACCATTACTGTAGGGGAACAGGATGGCATTCTTGATGGCTTCCAAATCCCTTCCGACTCCCGTCAGGAAGCTGTTAAGTTCGGAGATATCCAGGCCTTTTGCAGCCTCGATCCATGCATCAAGGTCGTTCGGTTTCCCAGCCATCAGCACGCTCTTGAACGTCTTCAAGAGCTGGAGCACAGCGCCTAATTCAGGAAAGAGACCGATAATCTTCAGGTAGTTGTCATCGCTGATTTCCCTTACCTTGGAAATATCCTTATAAAGCAAGGCGATGAGCGATGGCCGCTCGATTCTGCAAACGGTTAGATGGCTTTTATTCCCTTCGGTTGCAGCCTCGATGCTGTGCTTGCGCAGGAACTCCCTGAGAGATGAGGCGCTTCCGGTATATCCGCTGTTCCGGATGCTGTTGAGAATCTTGGGACTGGTCTGGCCTTTTGCAGAAAGCGCTAGAGCCTGGTCTTTGTATGGATCCAATTTTTGTCTATGCTTAGTTCCTGTTTTGCCATGTCTCCCAGTGGGGTCAGCCTTCAGGTAACGCCGTACCGTTCGCTCGCTTTTTCCAATGGCTTCGGAGATTTTTTTGTTGGAATATCCGTCGGCGATCATGTCCTGAATCAGCTGGATGGTGCTGGCTTTAAGATCCTGGTTCTCCATCACTTTTGATTTCTTCACCATTGAAATCGTGTCATATTTTGCCTTCTCCTCTGGAGATATTTTACAATATGCCATTACGGTTCTATTTGCTAAGCCGAGCAGCTCTGAGATTTGGTTGACGGTATATCCGTCTTCCCGCATCTTCTGGGTGGCAAGAATCAGTTCCCATTTCGTCGTGTACTTGTATTTTCTTCTGATTGTCGGGAGCTCTTGGGGCTCGTAATGCTGCTGAGAGGGCACTTCCAGATCGATATGGATTGGAATCTTCCTTTTAATATACCCCTTGCCATATTCCGTGAGGTTTTTCAGGAGATGGAAGCGGTCGCTGATCTGTATGGCGTTCTCATGGGCGTCGCTGATTGCTTTTCGGTAGGTGATCGAGCCATCTCGGCTTACGATTTCCAAATTGGGGAATCCAGCCAGCCACTGTTTGACATCGTCATATTCCCTGGAGTTCAAGATATCGACTACGTTTCTGGTTTCGATATCCACCAGAACGGATCCATACCTTTGCCACTTACGGAAGGCAAAGTCATCAATGCAGGCCATTCTGACCCCAAATCGGTCTATAATTTCTGCCCCTTTTTTAGAAGCTCGCAAATCGTTGATTTGCCGACCTTCACAACATTCTTCCTGAGAAATTTCTGGGCAGAAACCGAACTCATGCTCTTTGACAAGTTGATGATCTCCTTGATCAATCTGTCTGTCTTTTTGGATTTTGGCTTGATGAAACCGAAAGGTTCTGCGAAGGTCCGATGGGCGCATTCCAGATTGTCACAAAATAGCTTGCGGTTGTTCAGGACGATAATGGTTTTCATGTTTTGTATGGGGAGGTCCTGAAAGTTCCGCTCATAGCGGGAGTGCACCCTTGCCGACTTGGTTCCACAATAAGGACATTCAACCTCCGGCAACACGGATTCCACATGCAGATATATGGTGTCTTCAATAATTTCTGTGAACTTCAGCGTGAGATTGCTGTCTAGGATTTTGATGAGTTCCTCCAAAATATTCACCCCGATCAAGATAGTATTTACCTATATTATATCATAGTAACAGGTATAAATCAACTAACTCCGGAAAGAACCCAGGATCATGTTTTGGACGTCTAGAGAAAGCAGTAACAATATAGTACCCAAACCCCAGAAAGAACCAATTTCTGCACGCTACTCTTGTATCAGTTTAATTACATTTGTCTTAACTTAATGACATTGCCCTTTCCATACCTCCATATCTTCTATATGGTCATTATATCCATCTATTTGCGGACAATCAAGGAGAAAGCAGTAACACTCTGGCAAATCGGATTAAAAGAGTTAATTGTCTCATTCTACTTTGGGATAACATACCCGTGCGATTAAAGTCCGCTTACAAACGCAAATAATATTCAGATTTTTCTGGTATCAATAATAGGATCAGATTTTATTGATAGAATTACTCACAATTATCATAATACTTAGCATCTGGTAAATATGTAAATACAATAAAATCTCAATATCAAAGTTCATTATAACGCCTATATTCTGCCAGAATTTGATTATTTCGAGTACATCACATCAGGGAGTTCATACCAAAATAGAATAATTGCATCACAGTAAATCTTATATTCACTGTCTTCGATATTTAGAACTCTTTCTCCAAGTGTTGTCTTGTATAAATCAAGTAAATCCGTTGAAGCAAATTCAGATTCAAAGAAGTCAGGTCTTAGAAGTTTTAATCTTGATGCAGACCAACCATCTCCATGTTTAATTACATTGGCTAAAAGCCTTAATTCTTCGATTTTAAGCCATGAATTTAGTTTCATTATGTCTTGTCCGAATTCATTAAACACCTCTTTAATCTCATCTATCCCTTTGGCGCAGAAGCTGGAAAACAAAATTGTATTTCCATTTTTGTCAAGAAATTGGTGTGTTCTTGTCACTTCTTCAAAGAGAAACTTTCTAACTTGCTGTTCCCAAAATTGGTATAAAGTAGATATCCACATCAGACGCATATTATATTGCATAAGTGACATACTCTCATAGTGCTCAAGTCCAGCTTCCCACGCCATCTCAGCATAGTCTTCCGGATCATCTCGTTCAGGATCAAAATACCTTCCAAGGTCGTTATATTTCTGATCAGCAATAGTCTCTGACTCTATATCTAATGTGGAGAATATAGGTACTACTTTTTCATCATATGTTTTTAAGAAAATTTCAAATGGTTCTTTTAGCTCTTTTCGTATATAATTGTCAAAATACAACCGTGCTTTCATATCTTCACCACCGATTTGATTATTTTGTTTTATATAACTCTACTTCCACTTCTAACCACACTCATCAGAGCTTTCGTTAATTATTATTTAATCAGATCTGTTTCAGCTCCTTGACATGCGACATCATAAATCATAGTCATCAATCTCAAATACACTTAGATGCCGTCCCGTTAATTGTGATTGGCTCATTGCATACTAAGTTCACTTAAAATGTAACTAACTGCTCTTTCTCATGTCGATTACCATCAGCGTCGTCCCAAGTCGTTTTTATAGAAAATTTTGACGGTATCCCCATATAAGAAATAATATGCTCTTCAAAACTTTTACCCGCTTCTAGGATCTCAAAGGGGACTTTATCCCTGAGCACAATATTCTTTAAATCTTCAGGCATAATATAATCGACATTATATGCCGCAGTTTGACCAGAATTCCAGATTTTCAACCTGTACTTACCTTTAGAAACATTATAAATCCTAGCTTCTACTATAGATTTATTAGCTGCCTCTCGTTCTTTTTCTTTCTCTTCAAGTTCATATTTTTTCAATTTTTCTTCCATTACACTTAATCTCAGCTGAACCTTAGTCACTTTTCTAGCCTCATAAAATGAAAATATCGAAATAATAATAGCTATTACTGGAATTCCATAGCCTATAACTATATCTATAATTTCTTTTATTTCCATCTCTTAAACGCCTTCTTTAATTCTTTTTCTACTTCCTTAAAAATATCTTTCTTGAATTCTTCGACATTTGCATCAATAACGTGGCTGTTTTCTTCGATTATCTGTTCTTTAGTCGCAATCCTCCCACAATCCGAACACTTTATAAAAGTATCATAAGGCGCATCCAATAAATCTTCAATAGTCTCATCAATAGTTGAAAACTGATCATTCCCACACACAATACACTTAAGACTTATTCTCATCTCCATATCTTTCATAGTAGTCCCTCCATACTATATTTTCTTATTCATCACAATTCAACTTACTCTAATTGTATTTCCTTTTTACAAACTCAACTTCACTAGTATTAAAGTCTTTAAGAATGGCCTCTACAATTTCTTCACCATGGCGTATAATATCACGACTGTATGATTCAACATAAAATGAGACGTCAAAACTGTCAACTTGGAGTAGCTGTTCATTATGCAAACCTTTATTTGCCAAAATATATTTATCCTCTAGCTGAATTTGTTGAAAATAAGGCCCGCCTTCTTTTTTATCTAAAACTTTTAAATGTCTAGGTAACCACAAGCGCATTTCTTCACTACAAACATTGCCATCCTTATTTAATAAGCATAATTCTAGACCAGACTCCAATTCCAATTGCCCATTTTCTAAAAGTTCTGAAATATACGCCCTATGAACTTCATCTTTTGGCTTCAATCTTATTTGAAACATTAAAGGTTTGTTTTCGCTACTCACAATAGTTTTTGCAGTTATATTAATATATAGATCTTTCATAAGGCCTTCCCAGTCTTTTTCTGTCGGTTTTCGAAGTAGTTTAAGATCTATTCCATAGTAATTCGCATATTCTGCAGCACCGCTTTGAAATCCAGTTTTTGTTACAATAATCCCTTGTGCATTACCAATATCATGTAATACTCCAAAGAAATTTCTAACTTTTTCTAACGTTAAATTTGAAGCATAGCTCTTACATTCTATTAAGACTTTATGTTTAACATTACCCAGCTTGAAACGCCACAACACATCAATTTGATGCGCAACACCTGATCTACCTTTAACTTCCACATTATGTTCGACCTGTATATTTTCTCCACAATCACTTTTCAAAATAGCCTGATAAATAGACAACGTAAGCTTTTCATATTCAATTGATTCGTTGTAAAGATCCAAATTCATTTTGTTTACCTCCATTTCTATTAAACTCCAACACTTCTATAGTTAATCCAAGATAATTAACTATAGAAACAAAACATTCTGACTTCTATACATAAAATAACACGGACAAAATTTCATTCCTAAACTTTTATACCCGTTCGATTTAGTCCTCCAATTATCTAAAAGAAGTCTTCTCGTAAAATTTTCAAGCATGATACTCCTCACTTATATTTTTTTTTATCTTATACCAAACCATGCTTTCTAAATAAATTACTAAAAAACTCTTTTACTATTGCTTCAGATTGATCGCTGCATAACTCGAAGCCACCAAATCGATACACCTCATACCCTTTTAATCTAAGGGCTCTATCTTCTGAAACCATCTCTGAATATAATCGGGGGCTTGATATATCTCCTTCTGAGTAATGTTGCTTTCCATCAACCTCTATTACAATTCTAATTTTATCAGATAAGAGCATTAGAAAATCCATTCTTTGACGAACTAAACGTCTATCTCCATCTAATTGGCGTAGTGTATATGGATCGTAATGTAAATAGACTTGAGGTATTAATGCAGGTAAATCTTCATTTAATTGTCCTTTGAAGTGCTTGAAGTAATTATAAAATAACGTTTTCTCTGGCTTGGAATCTAAAGACTTCTCTAGCCTTTTATATAATCTACGTTCCGACTCCGTTTCGACTTCTTCTTTAAGACTTGCCCATTTTACCAAATCAATCCATCGGAGCCCGGTCTGGGGTATTGCTTTATCATATACTAAACAATACTCCTCATTTTTCACAATCTGAATATCATTATTCAAAGAATCTTTTAAAATAATTTCTGGTTTCGGTCCATCAGCAGCAAATATTAAGTTTTTAATTTTACCTTTGACTCCTGTATTCTTACTTAACACACGATAAACTGGATATCCAGAAATTTCACTATCTATCTCTAGATTAAAGCCATCTTTGCTAATATGATTATTGATTTTGTCCACATAATTTTTCTGGTTTTCTCTATCTCTAACGAGAGGATGTACTATGTTCTCAATGAATCTACTAAACATCTCATCAGAAATATACAGCACATTTAAGACAGTATCAAACAGGAAATCGTAATTCCAATCATCATTTGCAATCATGTGCTTTCTAATATCATCCTCTAAATTTCCGATAATACCATAGTGAGGTGGGAAGGATTCAATATTCCATATTCTTTTCAAAAAAGTTACAATATCAAGTTTCCCTTCAATATCACCCATAAGTATTAGTTCATCAAGAACTGCTCTCCTAGTGATAGTTGAGATTTCAAATAAACTATCAGTTGTAAATTGCTCAACAACTTTTGCAAACTCGACAGATTCAAATTCTTCAACAAGTTGTCTTGCCAACGAAATCACAGTTCCAGATTGTTTTGATTGGAGCCTTCTGTGAACATATTGCTTTTTACTTTTATAAGCTTCATCCTCTTGACCTGCATCCATACCATATCTCATACATACTAATGGTAAATCATAAGCTTTATATATTGAAGCCAGCAGATTAGCAATCGCACTTCTTAAAATATCTATGTTTTTCATCAATTAACACCTCCCGCTAATCCTAGTTTATTTCGTTAAATTTATGACATCCATAATGGATATTTAGTAATCAGGATATTTCATCTACTCCTTTTGTCATCCATTCACTAACAATCTCCATTAATGCAATCTTCTGATATTTATATGCAAAAAATTAAACGATAATCTTCTCAATTATAGGTAATTAAAAAGAGAACAGAGAAATACTAGTTAACTATTGAATGTACTTTAACAATATACTTTATATTAAAAATCCATTTTATAATTTCATCAAAATATTACAAGAACAATCGCTTTTACAGTAACATATTATAAACTAAAATATTTTATTGTACGTTAGTTATTAGTGCACTATACTTTGTTAATTGATTTTTCAGACTTTTAATTTTATCGGAACGCAAACAATTTCTCAGTGTTATATTTTTTGAATAATTATATTTCTTTGCGTTATTAATACTATTATGACTAGATGATGGCATAAGTTCAACATATAATTTACCTAGACAAGTATCAATTTTATTTTCGAACACTTTATTCAGTATTAGAATTTATCGAATTTATCTGCTGGATTACCAGTTTCTCCTCATACTCAATTGAATCATTGCCTTATTCTCACACTCCCACCATTTCTAATAAAACTATCTATCCACGACATTATAATATTACTTAATTACTTATGAATACATTCTATCATTTTTTGTTATCTATAAATATGTTTATACTCTCAAAATTTATGGAAATATAAAATTAATATTAATATAGGTTTGATTTTCAAATTCATTTATTTATTTTATAATCACATTTTTCTTTAATTCTGCGCCATTGAATAAGTACAGTAACTAAACTATTAAAATATATCAGTTTAATAGATTTTGTTGAATTAGTTATGCCATTGAGTTTTTCTATGTCATCAAAAATCAGATTGTAAGTAGAGTGTTAATCAAGTCTTTTTTACATCGTCTTGTATTTTCAATAAAGAGAATTGATAATTTTCGGCATTCTAAATGAAAATTTCTCCTTGGATAAACAGTTGCATAACTCACTGTTTATCCAAGGAGAGATTATCTAAGTAACGGGGCGCTTTTTAGTGGTCATTTTATTGTATGTTTTAGGTTTGGCCATATATGAGAATTCATCCATCATTTTGATGCAGATTTAAACATATGGCTTTTTACTTTATTTTATGAGTTTCAACAAATAAGCATGATTCAAAAAATCAGCTTTCAAATGCCACTCCAGCTGCTTGATCTTCTCCGGATTGTACATATTCCTTCAGGAATGCTCCCTGAACTTTCAGTGTCTCTCTCAGGAGGTCGGTATCAACTTCTCGTGTCTTGACCCCTGCTTTATTCGCAATGGCTGCAGCCGTTCCACCAGCCTGGCCTACGGCCATGGCTATGGGCGTAACTTGTACCGCTGCCAAGGCACCATGGGTAGCACTTAGCGACCTTCCTACAACAATTAGATTATCCACTTGATTGGT
>Ga0123339_10003713_pt1 | contig 10148 bp, 8 predicted proteins | sample lystaG_FD_89956 | JGI IMG/M metagenome (GOLD analysis project Ga0123339, IMG submission 89956) | Glacier valley bacterial and archeal communities from Borup Fiord, Nunavut, Canada, to study Microbial Dark Matter (Phase II) -... | ecosystem: Environmental > Aquatic > Freshwater > Ice > Glacier ... | reverse complement strand
GTCGCGGATCAGGCGCACGTTCCTTATGGCGGGCGCGATCTTGAAGAAATTCGCGGGTTCGCCTGCGGTATCAGCGCCGCGCTGCTTGAGGCTGGCTGTAAAGCCGTTGTGATGGCGTGCAATATCTCGTCTGCCACCGGGCTAGATGCGGTACAGAAAACGTATCCTGACACCCCTGCGCTCGGCGTAATCCTGCCCGGCGCGGATGCTGCCGTCAGACAGACGTGTAATGGTCGGATCGGCGTACTGGCAACGGAGGGTACGGTACGAAGCGGCGCGTACACCCGCGCCCTGACTGCGCTCTCAGCACATATTAGCGTGACCGAAATCGCCTGCCCGAAGTTCGTGCCGCTCGTCGAAGCGAGTCGAGAAAGCAGTCTCGAAGCATTCGCCACCGCGCAGGAGTATCTTGCTCCGCTGGCTGTGGCGAGAGTCGATACAGTGATCCTCGGCTGTACGCACTATCCGTTTCTGCTGCCGGTACTGCTATCTATCGCTCCCGAACTCACCTTCATCGATCCCGCGAGCGTGACAATAGCGTCACTTTCTGTCGGTCTGTCCGCCTCCGGTCTATCCGCGCCACCGCCTTCCGCCTGCCCTACCCTACGGTTGATCACGACCGGCAATGTAACCGCGTTTTCCGAGCAGCTTCTGCGTTTTCTTCCCGATATGCCCGCCAATGTACAGATCGCCAGCGCGTTCTGGATCGATGGAACGCTGCGCTTCACCGAGTAATACTTCTAAGCCAACCACCTCCCAACTCCCTCCTTCGCAAGGAGAGGCATCAATACACCGACCGTTAGCTCCTGCTTCAGCGCCGATAGACAGGCTGAGCCGATGCACTCTCCTTAAATATCAGTCAGGAATATCAGTCAGGCTATTGCCTCAACGCAAAACCACTCTGCAGCACATCGAAACTTGCTCGTCCGAATACGGGCGCGAGTATGGAATATTCTCTCAAGACGACGGCGTCGAACATTCACCGCACACGCGGCGCAGACTGAGAGAATACCCACCCATGCCACGTGACATTCCTGTTTGCAACGGCAATATGCTGGTTGCCTTCGACGATAAATACAATCTGCGCGAACTATACTATCCCCATGTCGGTCAGTACAATCACACGATGGGCTACGCCTCGCGCTTCGGCGTCTGGGTGGACGGGCGGCTCTCCTGGACGTGCGACGACGGCTGGGAACGCTCGCTCCAGTACGAGGACGACACGCTCGTAACGCAGGTGCGGCTCATGCATCGTGAGATGGGGCTCATTCTCACCTGTCATGACTGCGTGGACTGCAATGCGAACATTTTTCTGCGGCGTGTCGAGATCGAAAATCTGCACGGCGGCGAACGGGATGTGCGCCTCTTCTGGCATCACGACCTGAACATCGCAGGCTCACGGGAAGGCGATACCGCTTATTACGACCCCGCGCGCCGCGCTCTGATCCACTACAAAGGGCAGCACTGGTTCCTGTTCAGCGGCAGCAACGGCAAGGAATGGGGGCTTTCGAGCTACGCCGTCGGCATCATCGGACACCATAAAGCGCAGGGAACCTGGCGCGATGCCGAAGACGGCTCGCTCTCCCGCAACCCGATCTCGCAGGGGAGCGTCGATTCCGTCGGGCGCGTGATGGTCAAAGTCAAAGACAAAGCCGTCGCCTACTACTGGATTTGCGCGGGCAACAATCTCTCCGAAATTAGCGAACTCGATCGTGAAGTGCGCGAAGTCGGACCGGAAACCATCCTGCAGCGTGTCCGCACCTACTGGCAGTTCTGGGTCACGAAGGGCGACACGCCGACCGATCTGCCCGACGACATCATCCATTTTTATCGACGCAGCCTGCTCGTGCTGCGAACGCAGATCGACAACGGCGGCGCGATCATCGCCGCCAACGATTCGGACGTGCTCCAGTACAATCGGGACTCCTATTCCTACCTCTGGCCCCGCGACGGCGCACTCGTCGCTGAGGCGCTCGATCTCGCAGGGTATCATGAGGTGACGCGGCGATTCTTCACGTTCTGCGCGGATGTGATCGATCCTGCGGGCTATTTCTGGCATAAATATAATCCGGACGGCAGCGTCGGATCCTCGTGGCATCCATGGGCGGACGAGCAGGGTCAGCCGCAGCTCCCGATACAGGAAGACGAAACCGCGCTGGTGCTGTTCGCGCTCGGTCAGCACTTCGATCGCTGCTGCGATGTGGACTATCTGCGCGGCATCTACCGCAAACTCGTGCAGCCAGCAGGGGATTTTCTGGCGAGTTTTCGCGATCCGGCTACCGGACTGCCGGAGATGTGCTGGGATCTGTGGGAGGAGCGGAGGGGCGTGCATACATTCACAGTCGCGAGTGTGTGGGCGGGTCTGACGGCGGCGGCGCGTTTCGCCGATATCTTCGGCGACCGCACGCGCGCCCATCACTACGAGCAGGCGGCGGAGGACGTTCGCGCCGCAGCAGGCAAGCACCTTTTCGATCCCAAAGAGGATCGATTTCTGCGCGGTGTACGGCTCGAAGAGGGTAAAGTCGTGCCGGATATGACGATGGATTCGAGCGTTGCCGGACTGTTTTTGTGCAGGTTTCTCCCGGATGATGACCCCCGACTGATCGCGACAATGGAGCAGTTGGAAGCGCGTCTCTGGGTTAAAACTTCGGTCGGCGGGCTGGCGCGTTACGAGAACGACACCTACTATCAGTGCAGCGGCGACACGACCAGCGTTCCTGGCAACCCCTGGTTTTTGTGTACGCTGTGGATCGCACAGTGGCATATCCGGCGCGCGACGACGGTCGAGGGACTGGTGCGTCCGATCGAGATACTGCGCTGGTGCGCCGATCACGCGCTCGAATCGGGCGTCATGGCGGAGCAGATACACCCGTACAGCGGAGCGCCGATCTCGGTTTCGCCGCTCACCTGGTCCCATGCGACATACGTCTCGACGGTCTGCCAGCTTCGCGACAAACGTCGTGCACTGCTGCGGGGTGAAGGCGAGGAGACCGACAGTGACAGCCTGCGCGCCGATGGCAGAAAAGCCAAAAAGCTGACGATTCAGGCAGCATAAAGAACCGACTAAAGTTCGCTTATCCAATATGATGAATAACTCCCGGCAATCTTCGATTGCCGGGAGTTTTGGTCTCCGGCTGGTGGTTTCAGGTTGGTTCGGAGGTTTTGATTGTAGATACGTAGAGGGATTCAATGGCGGCAGCAGGAACAGATGGGAGGTTCTGCTCTCAGCCCTTGTCAGTAAAGCGGAAGGAAGACAATGAAGTTCTTTACGATGGATTACGATGAATTGAATCGTGACAGCAAGGAGAATGGCGTTCCTTCGCCGTTCGAACGCTACACTCGTCACCTCGAATCATTAAAGGACGTTCTCTCTGCCGAAGTTCTGGCGCTTGCGCAAATCCAGGGCATAGACGACGGGCTAATTGTTCGGGTCAAGCACAACCGTGCAAAGGCGCTGCTTACGCTCGTCCTGCGATGCGGTAACTTTCAGATGGGGTACTACGACCTGATTCTGACGTACATAGGTGCAAAGTTACTGCCTCGGGACGAACGTGTACTGGCTCATGCCGCACGTACCACACGCGATTATTCGCGCCTCATATTTGATATTGAATACCATGAACTGGACTGGATTGAAGGCGGTATTGAACACCGTTTACTCTTCCATGAACATATATGGTTCACGATCCGTTGTCGCGCACTGCATTGGAAGACCATAAGCCGTCCCAACCAAAAACTGCCCCATTCGTGGAACAGGTTTCCCGGTGCCCGACACGCGAGCAATCCAGAGCGGCGGAAGTTCGCGCGTTGGATCCAAGGGCACAATCGATGACGCAGTTCCCAGCCCGTATTTGACACGAATCGTTGATTCTGTTATACTTGCCGTTGCAGTAGCAGCGTTCGCCCCATTCGTCGCCCGCCTCCGCGCGCTCTTCCCACTGCACTGTTTCCGCTCCCTTTCTGTCACTTCCAGTTTTTTTCTGCCTGTCGGCTGTCGAAAAGCTTCCTATTGCAGAGTATTTTCTAATACTTTTTTCGAGCTCGATTCTCGTCTTGTTATTTACCGCCTATGACATCGCAGATACAAGAACCTACCGATGCTCGCACCCGACCCCGTCGCCGACGCGCCGTAAGCGTCGCGGAAATCGTCGAGTTTCTAGAGTATCTCGCGCCCCCGTCACTCTCGGAACCTGACACGCCCTATGGGCTGCAGGTAGGTTCCGCGCTCGTCACAACACGCACCGTAATTCTTGCGCCGCTCCCGACCTACAGCGCGATTTCCAGCGCGGCAGCCTACAAAGCGGGACTGCTGATCTGCGCCGCACCTCTGCTGCACAAGCCTCTCGAGGCCGTACGTCTCGACGATCCGCTCGGCGCGAAAGTCGCGCATCTGATCCAGCGACAGGTCTCGTTTTACGCGCTCGCCAATGCCTACGCTGCCGCGCCGGGCGGCTTCGACGACAGCCTCGCCGAACGCCTCGGACTTGCGGGAACGCGAACGCTCGTCCCGACCCAAGCTGAAGGACAGTCGAAGTTCGTCGTTTTCGTGCCGTCGGTTGGAGTCGAGCGTGTGCGAAATGCGGCGGCAGAGGCGGGCGCAGGGGTACTCGGAGCTTATACACACTGCGCATTCCAGACGCAGGGGGTCGGGACGTTCATTCCGCAGGCAGGATCGAATCCGAGCGTCGGCAAGATTGGGAAGCGAGAGCGAGTCGAGGAGACAAGGCTGGAGATGCTGGTTTCGGAGCGGGAAATGGCGGGCGTGATCGCCGCTGTGCTTGGGGCACATCCGTATGAGGAGGTCGCCTACGACATCTACCCGCTGCGCAATCCGGGAGTTGTTTACGGGCGCGGGCGCATCGGCGAACTGCCGCTGAAAGTGTCGCTGGACACGGTACTGGCGCAGGTGAACGACGCACTCGGGCTCACCCGCGACGATCGGGCGCGGTGTCTGCACCGTACAGAGATGCCGATCGGCTCGCTCGCCGCTGCCAGCGGAAGCTCTGGCGCGACGGGCGAAAGCGAGGGACTATTGCGGGCGGCGCATCGTCAGGCAGCAGGCGCGTTCGTCACAGGGGGAGTCTCGATCGCCGACCTCACGATAGCCGACAACACGGGGACGGTGCTGATCGACGTCGGGTTCGCGCCTTCGGTCGCGCCGGGCTTGCAGCAGTTGGCGGCTCAGCTGCGAGAAACCTTCTGTGCAACAGCGCTCGAAGTGGTCTATGCGCCGTAGCGGTTTTGAATTCCGTGAATGTCCTGCGCTCATAGGTGCGCTGTTCAACATCGATTTCCTCAACAGCGAAGCCGTACGTACGAACAATACGCCTCTCTCTGATGAAGAAGCTGCTCGTCAGATTGCGGACAGCGCGTCGCTCAATACAACCGCCGACCTGAACAAAATTGGATATGAAGCGCGTCCGCTGCACGGCATCTGGGCGACGTCCCCTTATCTGCATAACGGCTCCGTGTCCAGCTTATATGAACTTCTGCTGCCGCCGGATCAGCGTCAGAAACGATTTTATGTCGGTACCTTGCTATTCGATCCGATGAAGGTCGGCTACCTGACCGACGCAGACAGTGGCAGCGAACTATACGACACTGCGCTTCGAGGCAACTCTAACTCAGGTCATCTTTACGGCACGACACTTTCGGATGCACAGCGCTACGATCTGATCGCCTATCTCAAAACGCTCTAACGACCCCCTTCAGCCCGCACAAAACATACGCAATACACAGAACGCTGCGCAGAGCAACAGGCGCAGAGAGCAGTCGATGCTCTCTGCGCCTGTGTGCCGGTTAACTGACCGCACTGTTAAGTGTGTTTCGATCTGTCTGTTTCGATTTGTCTAAAGCAGGGGCGTTGCTTGTCGCGCCCTTTTATGCTCGTGCCGCAACTCCTGCAATCGGACGAACAATCACCCAATTCTAATGGAAGTAGTACCACGTATAGTCCAGCGTTAGTGTTTCACCGGCAGCGAGTGTCGGTTTCCAGGTAAGACGCGCGGAGCCGTTGAACTGGCTCCACCAGCTCGGCCAGCTATACCAGCCCCACCAGTCCGGCACCGTGGCGGAATCAGAATCGTCGTCGAGCATATTGAGCATTGCCACCTTGCCTCCCTGCCCCACCGTCCCGATATTGCCCAGCACATTGCGCGCGATTTCGATTTCTATCGGTCGATTCTGATAATTCCTCAGCACAATTGTGCCTCTGAGATCGACGCGTGTCAGCTTTTCTCCTCGCCACTCCATTGCGTTGGGAATACGCATCGTTTCCTTTTCGCTCCTCTTGACTTTGATATCGACAGCAGTCGTCAGCGTCAAATCCATCTCGCCATTGGGAGAGGTGTAGGTCGTCATTCCCTGTGCAATCACATGAGCGCCGTTCATAATCAAAGCGGGGGCAGTCGTCAGCGGCTGCTGGCTGGAATTGATGAGGCGCAGTTTGTGAATCACTTTGGGCGCATTGATCATGCGTAGCATCTCCAACTGCTGCTCATTTTCGCTCCGTGAACCCCGAACTTCAGAAGGTGGTGAGGAGGCGACATCGAGCGTGTAGATGTCGCGGTACTTGAAAGAGTACTCCGAGACCGGCAGGGTCATACGCTCCCCTTTGCGCAGTGTCAGATGCTTGACGGTAAAAATAAACAGATCCTCATTTTTATTCGTTCCCGCCACATCCGGACCAAGGCTTATCTCTGCGTTATTCGGCGCTGCCTGTCTTGGTGGACCGCCAAATCCACCACGAAATTCGCCCGCCCGCCCGCCGCCCATCGTTTGAGACATAATCGAATTCGAGAAGTTCGACCCGGTAGGTGAACCAGGGGAAAAGTAGCCGGACAACTGAGCGACGGTTTGCTGGAAGCCGATCGGGTCCAGCGTCTCTTTGAAAGCAAAACTCGGCACCCCGATCACAAGGTTGGCAGTCACGTCATTCAGATCAGTCATTTCGTTGATCAGTGTCGCCTGAAGTTTGACGATCGCACCGCCTTTGCCATCGATCGTGACTTTGTAATTCGGTATCCAGCGGACCCCTTTTTGCAGATACATCATGCCAACTGCCGCCGTTTTCGTCGGTTTTGCGCCTTTCCAGTCGAGCTTGAGCGTCAGCAGATTTCGAAATTCCTCATCGGCGAGCCCGCGCTTGACGTCACCTTTTAATATCACATCATGGATCATAGTGGCTGGCAGAGCGGCAGTACCAGTGGCGGTTTTGATCAGTAGCATATCGCCTCTGATGGAAAGTCGATCACCTTCACCCGGTGTGCCTGTCGCCTCTAGCTCCTCCGCGCTGCGGCGCGGGGTTGGCAGTAGTCGCCCACTATAGGATTTGCCGTTCGTCATGTTGACCTGGGCGTCGGCGCCCGGGTTCGCCTCGATCAGTTCACGTACGCTGAGCGCGGTTCGCCCGACGCGTACAGTCCGCTGGCTGGCGGTCGTTGCAGTCAGCCGCGCATTTTTGTCGGCTGAATAGGGCCAGAACGTGCCGATGACGGGCGTCGGCAGATAATCCATCTGCACGTTGCCAGCCGCGTCCGTCGGCATCATTCCTTCATGCAGTACAAGCGCATGGCCGTCTTTGAATACGGTGATTTCCTTGACCGGCAGTTTTGCAAGCGCACTCAGTTCAGGCGGCGGAGCGGCGACAGCAGGTACACTCGCAGCAACTGCAATTGTCATCGAGAGAACGGACAGCGCAATCAGGCTGTGCAGAATTCTGGAATGGCTTCGGTTTCGAATGGACACGGGCACCTCAATTGGAATATTAGTTCGAGTTGGTTCGAGAGACATTCGTTTGGAGCGAAATCGATTGTCGAGCGGCTCTTTGACGGGCTGAGAGCCACAAACGTTACAATTCATGTGACTATTCTCCCTTACCCCCTCCTCCGTCACAGGGAGTGAATGCGGTCACTATGCTTGTAAGCGAGAAATTCCAGGAAGGGTGAATAGTTACGGGAGTCGGTTCGGAGACCACGGTAATATTGCAACTTAAGCCGAACGCGTTACGTCTGCGTCTATAAAGGAGAACCAATGGAGGACGATTGTATATTTTGCAAAATCGGGGCGGGGAAGATACCGGTGGAATCAGTCTATGAGGACTCAGAATTCATCGCGTTTCGTGACCAGCATCCGCAGGCGCCGATCCATGTGCTGCTGATTCCGCGTGCCCACCATGCGACGCTGATGGATATCGACGATGAGGGGATGCTCGGTCGCGCTTTGCTTGCCGTACAGCAAACGGCGCAAAGGCTCGGTATTGCCGACGAGGGATTCCGCACTGTGATCAACACTCGCGACAATGGCGGGCAGACGGTGCATCATCTCCACTTTCATCTGCTGGGAGGGCGCTTCATGCAGTGGCCGCCCGGGTGATCGACTGTAAACCTATATTTTCTTGAGGGAATAAGGGCGCAGCCCTTGTAAACAGGGCGCAGCCCTTGTAAACAGGGCGCAGCAAGCAGCGCCCCCACACATGCTCGGGAAGCTGTAGATCGACGGAATAACTCACCATTCCCTGACCCCCTCTTTGAAGATGAAGTAAAGGAGGGGGAGACAATTCACGGTGCCACTAGTCGTCGCTCCAGGGTAATTATTCATCCCCCACGATCCCCACGATATTTTGTATTGATCCCCCTCTTCTCGAAGCTTCACAAGAGGAGGTTGGGGGTGAGGCTGGGTAGTTACAATCAGACGAGATTCCTATCACAGCAGACCGGGCGGAAAAGACTGCGTCGCAGCGGACTCATTGCTGCGACTGTATCGGCGTTCGGTTCCCACTGATGCCAGCGACTTCCGATCGAATTGTAGCAGTTGAAGATCGCCACGCGATCGACCTCTTTATTCGTCCATCGGGCGCCGGTGTGCGTAATCGCCTCGGTGAAAAATAGCACAGACCCGGCGGGGCAGTCATACTCCTCCCAGAGCGGAGAGTTTTCGTCCTGAGTGGAGACGGGCGCAGGAAAGGCTGCTTTGTGGCTTCCCGTCAGGAATTTTGTGCCGCCCTCGCCCTTTTTTACCGGATTCAACTCCCAGACCGCGCGTGTCAAGCCAGCATAGACCGAACCTTCATGCTGCCTGTAAAGGTGCGAGTTGTAGCCGTGAGCAAGCAGACCTCCCCCGCCATGAGGACCGAAGTTGGTATCACCATCTTTTCGCAGCGCCAGAAACGAATTCTCGAGGCGAAAGCCATATCCCGTTTCGCTGCGAAGATAGGGATCGGCGACAAATTGGTTCATCATCGCCACAACGACTGGGTGATCGACCAGTTCCAGCAGCGGACCGCCCAGCGAAGAACGCTCCTGTGGTGGCAGGCTCGCCCCGTCCAGATTCAGACGATAGCAGTAGTCCCGCATCTCTTCGATCTCCGCTTCGCCGAGTATGGCAGGAAAGAGCAGCCAGCCGCGCGTGTCGAAGAGGTATTTCTGCTCCTCTGTGAGTTCGATCGCGGGAATGCCAGCCGAGTTTTGCTGTGTCGTGGTCATCTGTGATCGTCTCCAATAGTCGGTTATAGAAGTTCGGTAATGCAGGCAGGAAGTGCTGATCAAGAACTGGTTAGGGACTCTCAAGGATTAAACTGTTCCACTTCGGCTGGCGACTAAAGTCACTGCCACAAAGGCGCGAAGGCAGACTTCGCGGACTGGAACATTTATTTTGTTGAGAGTCCCTTAGTACATCGATTCTACCCGATTGCTTGCCATATCGGGCACGCTGTTTCCGTAATCATCGTGAGTAGATACCCCGTGCTAGTTACATTTGCAGCGAACTTTCTCGGCGGTTCAGGGTCTGACTACTCACTTCAAAAGGCAAGCATTTCGTGTAACTATTCAGCTGTCGTACCATCCCTGATGTGAAAGCCGACAGCAAGTGTATTCTCTCCCCTCCTTACGAAGGCGGCGGTCGGAGGATAGTGAATAGTTACGTTTTGTGTTTCCAAAACCCGCCGCAGCACTGAAATCACTACGAAACTACGTTGCGGTAACGAACAAAACATATCTTAACTAACTCACCTTACGCAGACGAGCTTTTCGTGAGATCAGCTTTTCTGTTGCGTAGTACGTGGACAAATCTTAATTTGATCTCGGAGAATTGTCCGCCTGCGTAAGATGAGTTAACTAAGGCAACGCGCAAAAATTACCGCACTGAATTTG
>Ga0123339_10003712_pt1 | contig 10149 bp, 4 predicted proteins | sample lystaG_FD_89956 | JGI IMG/M metagenome (GOLD analysis project Ga0123339, IMG submission 89956) | Glacier valley bacterial and archeal communities from Borup Fiord, Nunavut, Canada, to study Microbial Dark Matter (Phase II) -... | ecosystem: Environmental > Aquatic > Freshwater > Ice > Glacier ... | reverse complement strand
TGCTTGATGTAGAACTTGTCGGTCTTCGACCAGACTTTCCAGTCGAGGTGGCGGATGTCGTCCCCGGCGACGTACTCGCGGTGCTGGGCGAACTCCATCGAGTGCCCGAAGAACGGGCTTTTGTGCAACCCCGAGATGAACCCCTCGACGAGCTGCTTGGCGCGCAAGTCCAGCCGGCCGACCTTGGCAATGGTCGCGGGGTGCAAGAAGCGTCGGGCGTCGTCATCGGTGGGCATGTCACTTCCCAAACATAGAAAAACACATCTCCCGCAAAGGCGCTAAGGCGCAAAGAAGACCGAGAAAAAAACACTGAACTTGGATTTCTCGGTCTTCTTTGCGCCTTAACGCCTTTGCGGGAGGTCGGATTTATGTTTTCTGTACATCACACCGCGAAAATTTTCTGGAAACGCGGGTCGCGCTCCAGCTCGCCCTCCTTCGACGGCGTCTCTTCGAGGATGCGCGCGACCACCGTGTCGGTCGTCACGCCCTCGGACGCCGCGGTGAAGTTGGTCAAGATGCGGTGCCGCAGCACCGGCAGCGCGAGGGCCTTGATGTCGTCGGTGGACACGCTCGGCCGGCCGTAGAGGAGCGCGCGGGCCTTGGCCCCGAGGATGAGGTTCTGCACCGCCCGCGGGCCAGCGCCCCAACTCAGCCAGTCCTTGACGAACTTCGGGCAGCCCGGCTCGGTCGTGCGGGTCTGCCGCACGAGCGCCAGCGCGTACTTGATGGCGTGGTCGGACGCCGGGACTTTTCGCACCACGTCTTGCAGTTCGATGATCTGCTCGCCGGACAGGACCGGCCGGATCGTCTCGACCTGGTTCGAGGTCGTGCGGGCCGCGATCTCGAACTCCTCGGAGAAAGACGGGTAGGTCACGAACACCTTGAACATGAACCGGTCTTGCTGGGCCTCGGGCAGCGGGTACGTGCCCTCCTGCTCGATGGGGTTCTGCGTGGCGAGCACGAAGAAGGGGCTGCCGAGCTTGTGACGCACGCGCCCCACCGTGACTTGCCGCTCCTGCATCGCCTCCAGCAGCGCGGCCTGCGTCTTCGGCGGGGTGCGGTTGATCTCGTCGGCCAGCACCACGTTGGCGAACAGCGGGCCGGAGAGGAACTTGAACTCGCGCGCCCCGGTCGAGCGGTTCTCCTCGATGATCTCGGTGCCGGTGATGTCCGCGGGCATCAGGTCGGGGGTGAACTGGATGCGGCTGAAGTCGAGCGACAGCGTCTTCGCCAGCGTCGAGATCATCAGCGTCTTGGCGAGTCCCGGCACCCCTTCGAGGATGACGTGGCCGTGGCTGAACAGTGCAATCAGCAACTGCTCGATGACCTTGTCCTGGCCGACGATGACCTGGCGGAGCTGGTCGCCGATGTCGGCGAACGCCTTCTGGATGCGCCGCATGGCGTCGAGGTCGCCCTCGCCGAGGTTCGGAATCTTCGACTGGCTCATGCGGTCCCCGTTGTCGTCGGTGTCAAGGGTCTGTCGGCGGGTGTCGGCGGGCTGTCAGCGGTGGTAGATCGGCACGATGCCCTTGTCGAGTTGCAGGATGGTCAGGTTCACGGCCGTCGAGTAGACGGGGCCGATGTAGCCGCTGGTCCAACTGCCGTCCTGGTTCTGCTGCGTCTTGAGGTAGTCGAACATGGCGTCCTTGTAGCCACTCCAGGTGAGCCAGTTCGGCTTCGTCTCCTTGGGGAAGAGTTCGCCGTAGCGGTCGTCGCCGAGGACGTAGAGGGCCTGGGCGTAGTAGTAGCTCTGGTACTCGTCGTGCGACAGCCGGCCCTTGCCGATGGGGATGTTGTCCTTGCAGTACTTGATCCACTTCATGGCGTACTCGTCCTTGTACTGCCCCGCGCTGAAGGCGCAGGCGACCGCGGCGGCGGTCAGGGCGGGCCGCTCCTGGCCGTTGCCCACGCCGCCGCCGGCGAGGCTGTAGATGATGCCGCCGCGGGGCGTGGTGCAGTCGCGCAGGTACTTCGTGGCGTTGTCGAGGATTTCCTTCTTGACGGGGATGCCGGCGTTCTTGGCCGCGCGGATCGCCTGCAACTGAGTGATCGTCGTGGACCCCTCGTCGAAGTCGCCGCCGTCCTTGGCGGAGACGTAGCCCCAGCCGCCGCGCTTGGTCTGGGAGTTTCCGCAGAACTCGACGGCCTTCTTGAGGACCGTTTCGAGCTTCTTGCGCCGCTCCTGGTCCTCCTCCTCGCCGTAGACGCTCGCCAAGAAGAGCAGGCCGTAGCCGTGGCCGTAGGTGTAGCGGGCCGACTCGGTGGGGTTGTTGGGGTTGCCGATCAGGCCGTTCGGTTGCGCCCGCGCCACGAACCAGTTGACGGCCTTCACCAAATTGTCGCTGTACTTGCCCTCGCGTAGCGTGCTGCCCTCCATGAGCAGGCACATGCCGGCCAGGGCGGTCATGGTCGTGGGGTACTGGCCACCCTGGGCCTCCCAGTGGCCGTCGGCGTTCTGGTTCTTCTTGAGCCAGTCGAGGCCCTTGTCGATCATGGCGTCGTGGTCGGGCTTCTTCTTGGCGGCCTCCTGCGCGCCGGCCCACCCCGGAGTGACCAGGAGGGCGGCGGCGACGAGCCAGCGGGCGTGTGACATCTCGGAATCTCCTGCCGACGGAACACGACACCCGGACTGAAGACGACTCGGCCCGGCGAAACCAACCGCCTACTCGTCCGGGGTGACACGCAGGCGCAGGCCGTCGTTGAAGCGCGAAAACTCCACGCCGCCCTTGGCGTCGCGGGTGGCGTTGGCGAACTCACTGCCGTTGTGCGGGTAGGCGTAGTTGTGGACCAGCCGGCCGGTGCGCTTGTCGAGGGCGACGACGCGGTACTGGGCGTTGCGGGTCGCGTTGTCGATCACCGGCGCGGCCGCGACGAGGACCGGCAGTTCCTCGAAGCGGTCGAGGACGACACTCTGGTTGAGCATCGCGTCGGCGTTGGACCACAGCCGCGCACCGGTGCGGCGGTCGAAGGCGTAGAGCGCGCCGTTGACCGGCAGGGTCCGCAGCAGGGCCTGTTGCTGGCCGTAGTAGTAGCGGTTTTGGTTGTTGGCGTCGCGCGGGCGGCTCAACACCAGGTACGCCCGGTCGGCGTCGAGCAGCAACAGCGGCTCGGTGGCGAGCATCGACCCCGCGGCGTTCGTCACCGACCCCACGACGAGGCCGGGATCGACCTGGCCCGTGGCGACGGTCTTGCCGGTGCGGACGTCGAACGCCTCGAACTTGCCGGTGGCGTTCAGGACGCCGGCGACCTCGGGGTCGGCGGTGCGCAGGACCGCGGGGCGGCCGGGGAACTCGCGCCGCCACACGTCCTTGCCGCTCAGGGGGTCGTAGAGCGAGAACGACCGCGTGCTGTCCTTGTACTCGGTGCCGAGGACCATCCGGCCCAGGAAGGTCGTGGCCCCCGGCTTGCCGACCTTGGCGGCGAAGTCGGGGACGCCCTCGACCTCCGTGCCGTCGAGGGCGCGGAGCACCTTGACGGTGCCGCCGCTGACGACGAAGACGTGCCGCCCGTCGCCGAAGATTTGGGCCTTGGGCGACAAGTTGGTGCGGACCCAGAGTTCCTGACCGGTGGCGGGGTCGAGCGCCTTGAGGCCGTCGCGGGTCACGAGCGCGACGTAGGACTGCTGCAACACCGCCGAGCGGGCGAGTCGGAACTGCCAGCCGTCGGAGTACTGGAACACCACGTCGCCGTCGCCCTCGACGGTGAACTGCGGGTTCTCGGGCGGCAGGGCCTTGCCGAGGAGGTTGTGCCGCCACAACTCGCGCTTCTCGGCGAGGTCGAAGCAGTAGGCGTACTGGCCCAGGGTGAGCAGCACGAGTTGGCCACTGACCTGGGCGAACTTCGAGTTCGAGAAGTTGGGCTGCTGGGCGTCGAAGCGGCCGGTGTTGGCGGCGGCCATCGAGAACGGGTTCAGGCCGGGGAACTTGCAGCGCTCCTCGCCGGTGGTGCGGTCGGTGACGCGGACCAGCCACGCGCCGTCGCCGCCCTGCTCGAGGCCGATCTGGAAGCGGCGGTAGAGCGGGAACAGTTCGCCGGTCGGCCGCAGCGAGAAGCCGGCGACGGACTGGCGGGCCGCGGCGACCGCGGTCTCGACCTTGTACGCGCCCATCGGCGGGACGCGGCCGGGGTCCAGGTGCGGCAGCGCGCGCTTGTCGGTCACGAGTTCGCCGTACAGTTCGGCCCCCGTCTTGCCGTCGCGCACGACCACGTCGGCGAAGCGGCCGCCGAGTTGCGCCGCAAGGCCGACGGCGTCCTCGGGCATCCCGCGCTTGCGGAGCAGCGCGGCGAGCCGGTCCACCGCGCGGGCCGCCACCGACGGCGTGTCGGCCGCGGCCCACAACTGCATCAGCAGCGACTGCGCCTCGCGCTGGTCGTCCTCGGCGTTCGTGGCCAGCAGCCGGTCGGCGAGCAGCAGTTGGGCCTCGGACCCGGCCTCGGTGAACGCCCCGAAGACGCGGACGAAGTCGCGCAGCCGCGGCAGGTCGTTGGCCGCCTTCAGCTCGGCCCACTCCTTGGCGACGCGGTCGTCGAGCGGCTTGCGGGCGGCGGGGTCCTTCGCCGCGCGGGTCATGGCGTCGATGCGGCCCCGCGCCCACACGTCGGGCCGGGTCAGCGCGTTCGGCTCGTCGGCGATCGCCACGAGTTGCTTGTTGTCGCCCAGCGACGCGAACGCGCGGTAGGCGTCGAAGGCGTCGCCGAGCCGGCCCTGGCCCTCGCGGCCGCGGCCGAGGATCGTCAGGTACAACGCCTTGCGCCGCAGTTGCTCGTCGAGCAGCCGCTGCCGCTCCGCGGGGTCCTCGGCGTCGAGTGGCAGTTCGCACAGCGCGGCGTACTCCGCCAGGTACGGCTCGCCGTCGGCGAACTTGTTGCGTAGCAGTTCGGTGTAGGCGACGTAGAACTTCTGCCGCAGCCGCTTACGGAGCGCCTCCGACGGCTGGAAGGTTTCCGCGGCCTTGAACGACGCGATCGCGTCGCGCAGGTCGCCGCCGTCGAGGGCGAGTTCGCCGCGCGCGAACAGCCCCTCGGGGTCGTTGGGGTTCGCCTTCAGGCGCTCGGCCATCTCGCGCCGCTTGAGTTCGATCAGCGGGAACGAGGTCAACTCGACGGCCGACTGCGAGAACAGTTGGCCGTCCTGGAACAACAGGTTGCCCAGCACGTGGCGAGGATCGACACCGGTCTCGATCTTGCGGCGGAACGCGGTGCGGGACTTCACCGCGCCGTCGGCGGAGTCGATCGCCCAGACCTGCGGCTCGGTGCTGTCGCGCTTGTCGGCGTCGCCGATCATGGGCAGGTAGAACAGGCCGTCGCGGCCCAAGACGCCGTGGCCGCAGGTCGCGCCGGTGCCGAGCTTCTTCCAGGCGACCTCCTTGGCCCCCTTGTCGCCGCCGCTGAGCTTGTAGGCGCGGACGCTCCTCTTGGCGACGACGAGGACGCGGTCGCCGGTGACGCCGCCGACGTAAAGGTCGTCTTGCTCCCGGTCGGTCCGCCACAGCTCCTCGCCGGTGCGCAGGTCGAGGCACTGCAACAGGTCGGTGTCGTAGGCGCTCACGAGCACCTTGCCGGCGGCGACGATCGGGGCGGCGGCACGCCAGCGGTCGGTGGCGATCGGCTTAGGCTGCGGGAAGCCGCCGTTGAAGTTCGGCCGGACCATGCCGCCCGGCCCGCCGGCACCGGGCTGGGCCTTGGGGTCGCTCGACTTGCCGTAGTAGCGCGCCCACAAGAGCCGGCGGGCGCTGACATCGACGCCGACGACGACGCCGCAGTTGGTCGGGCAGACCAGCACGCCGTCGGCGAAGGCGAGGTAGGAGGGCTGCACGCGGCGCACGGTGTCAACCCGCAGGCTCGTCGAGGCGTCGCCGAGGGTCTGCGTCCAGAGCAGTTCGGGGTAGCGGTTCAGCGCCGCGGAGCCGGGCGCGGCGGGGGCGACCACGACGCGGGCCGGGTCGAGGCAGGCGAGCTTCACCTGGCTCTTGCGCTCGTAAAGGACGTAGAGTCGGCCGTTGACCGCGAGCGGCGGCCCCAGGAAGAACGAGTTCTCCGTGAGCAGTTGCGTGTCGGCCGTCTTCTCCTCCTCGTCGTCCTTGAGGGGCACTCCTTCGGGGCCGCCGAGGGTCCAGACGAGCTTGCCGGTGTCGAGGCTGACGGCGACGAGTTTGTTGTAGTTCTGCATCGCCCCGCGCTTGGTCCCCGAGGCGACGACCTGGGGCTGGCCCTGGCCGGGGATGCCGCCCCCGCCGTTGGGGTTGGCCATCGGCGGCGGCGGCGGCACGGCGAGGTCATCGACGTAGTACGCGAGCCGGCCGTCGTGGCTCAGCGACCCCAGCAGCGCGTTCTCGAACAGCACGCCGGGGTTGCGGACCGCCCAGTGGTCCCGCCACCACGCCTTCGGGACCGCGCTGTCGTCCGCGCCCATGATCGACTGCGCGCCGCCGTCGGCCTCGGCGATCCACAGCAGTTCGCCGGCGGCGCGGCGCTTCCCTTGCCACACCAGGCCCTCTTGCGAGGCGACCGCGTAGACGCCGTCGTAGCCGCGGTACACGATCGTGCCGTTGGTGGTGACCGGGAAGAACCCCGGCAGGCTGACCTCGCGCTTCGAGGGGTCGGCCCGCTTGAACGCGCCGTCGAGGTTCTCCGCCACCCAGTTCGCCCCCTCGCGCGACGCGCCGTCGCGCCGCAGCAGCAGCGGCTTCGTGAACAGCGGGTCCAGGAACGGGGTGCCGCCGTCGCCGGTGCCGGTGTGCGAGGCGTTGCCGAACCGCATCGACACGAAGCGGTCAGTCGCCCGGCCCCCACCGAAGTCCGCGGGGCGGTCGAGTTCGGCCTTCAACTCGTCGAGGGTGTAGTTCTTGCGGCCGACCGCCAGCCCCTCGCGGGGGAAGCCCTTTTCGAGCCGCGCCCACAACTTCGCCACCGACTCGCCTTGGCGGGCGTCGCCGGAGCGGCGGAAGGCAACCGCGGCCTTCAGCAGCACCCGCGGCGTCAGCAAATCGGCCGCGTCGGGGCGGTCGAGCAGTCGCTGGAACCCGTAAGCGGCCTCGGCGTACTGGCCGGCTTCGAGGTCAATCCCGGCGAGGAGTAGCGTCGCCTGGCCGCCGGCCTTGGTTTGGAACAGCCGCTGCGACAGGTCGTTGAGGGTGGGCCGGTCGTAACCCTTTTCGACGGCCTTTTTGAGCAGCTCGGTCGCCTGGGGGCCGAACTCCTGCTCGTAGAACTGCCGCCCCTCTTTGGGCAGGTCGGCGAGGAGTTGGTTGACCTTCGACTTGACGCTCACGACCGCGCCGGTGTTTTCGCCCTTGGCGTCCTTGACGCGGTAAAACGAGTCGCTTTTGGCGTCGAGCAGCCGCTGGGCGGTGCCGGTGACCACGTCCCAGGGGGTGTTGGTGCGGCCGAGGTAGTCCATGACCGCGCGGAGCTGCTCGCGGGCGTCGCGCTGCTCGGGGATCGTGAACAGGCCGTTCTCGGTACGCTTCGGCTCCGACTCCGCGGGCACGAGTCCCGGTACCTGGACCGGCGGGAGTTGGGCGGGCGCGACCGTGAGGGGGGCGAGTACCCCGAGCAACAGGGCGGCGACGGTACGGGCGGGTCGGCGCATGGTGTCTTCCGTGTCGGGTAGCCCTGGGGGTAGCCTTTGGGGCGGGCCACGCCTCTGAGAGATTGTGCCGCCGACGCAGTTCGCCCACAAGGAGAAAACCGCCCAACCCGCGGCCCGACTTAGGCGTATCCCATAGTAGACGGGCGGCCGCGCGGATCGTAACCGCGCGGCCGCCGGGAGTCGCCGTCGTGAGGGGGCTACTTCTTCTCGACCCGGCGGACCGACTTGATGGTGATCGTCTCGACCGGGTTGTCGGGCATGCCGCTCTTAGTAGTCGTCTTGACGGCCTTGATCTTATCGACCACGTCCATGCCCTCGACGACCTTGCCGAACACGCAGTAGCCGAAGCCGCTCGTGGTGGCGCTCTTGTGGTTCAGGAAGTCGTTGTCCTTCAAGTTGATGAAGAACTGGGCGGTCGCGCTATCGACGGCGGGGGTGCGGGCCATCGCCAAAGTGCCGCGCTCATTCTTGAGGCCGTTGGTCGCCTCGTTCTTGATCTGGCCCTTGGTCTCCTTCTGCTTCATGTCGGCCGTGAAGCCGCCGCCCTGGATCATGAAGTCGTCGCCTTTGTTCTCCTTGCCGATGACGCGGTGGAAGATCGTCTCGTCGAAGAACTTCTCGTCGGTGTAGCTCAGGAAGTTCTTGACCGTGACGGGGGCCTTGTCCTCGAAGAGTTCGGCCTTGATGGTGCCCATCGAGGTCTCGATGACTACGACGGGGTTCTCGGCCGCCCTCGCCCCGTTGGCCGCGACCATCGCCAGCCCGACCACGCACAGAATCGCCAGTTTCAACGCCATCGCCAAGACTCCTTCGGGGAACGCCACGGAATCGGCCCGCACTCCGGGCGGGCCGCACACGCCACGGATTCTATGCACGCCCGGCCGCGGCGGGCAGTATCATCGGCGGCAACCCGAGGTGCGCCATGACCAGACTGTTTTTCGCCGCGATTTTGCTGTCCCCGCTCCCGGCGTCGGCCCAAGCCCCCGCCAAGCCGACGCACTTCCCGCCCGACGCCGCGACCCGGCAAGTGATCGTCGCCAAGACGGCGGAGTTGAAAGCGGCTGTCGCCGCGCTGGACCCGCGCGGCTCGTTCACGCCGGACGTGACAGTTTACCTGCACGCCGTCGAGCGGGCGCTGCGGCTCGACGAGTTCCTGACGAAGGACTCCGTGAAGCAAACCCTAGTGGTTCTCGACGCCGGACTGAAGCGGGCGGCCGCGAAAAGGGGCGAGCCGTACTGGCACGAGGTTCGCGACAGGCCCGCCATTCGCGGCTACGTCTCGCGCGTCGATGGCAGCGTCCAGCCTTACACGTTAAACGTGACCTCCGCCCCCCGACGCGGGACGCTGAATCACCGCGTCGATGTCGTGCTGCACGGCCGGGACGCCACACTGACCGAGGTCAAGTTCCTGGCCCAGGCCGAGGCCGCCAAGCCCGCCGCGCCAAGGGAATTCACCACCCTCGAAGTCTACGGCCGCGGCAACAACGGCTACCGGTGGGCCGGCGAGTCGGACATCACCGAGGCGTGCGGCAACTCCCACCTGCACCTACCCGGACTCGTCCCGATGGTGTTGCGGGGCTTCTCGATGGGTGGCGCGGGCACCTGGCACTACGGCCTGCACCACCCGTTCCTGTACCGCGCCCTGGGCCCCGGAGCCGGATTCACCACGACGCGGGGTTACGTCGGCAAGCTCCCCGACCCGCTGCCGGACTACCAGGAGCGGTGTCTGAGCATCTACGACGCCGTCGCCGTCGCGGAGAACGTCTACAACGTGCCGGTCGTGGCGTACTCCGGCGAGAAGGACAAGCAGAAGGCGGCCGCGGACAACATCGTCAAGGCGCTCAAGGACTTCAAGGAACCGCACACGCTGACGCACCTCGTCGCCCCCGGCCTCGAACACAAGATGCCGCCGGAGTGGATGGCGAAGGCCGAGGCCGAGTACCGCAAGCACGTCATTGACGCCGAGAAACCTGTCGAGGAGCTTCTGGAGAAGGCAACCCGCTACGTCCTGTACACGACCGCACACCCGCGCTTCGGCGTCGGCGCGGACCGCGTGACCGGCCTCGAACGGCACCACGAGAAGGCTGTGGTGACGCACAAGCGTGAGGGGGCGAGCGACACGATCACCACCTCGAACGTCCACTCAATGGACTTCGCGGTCGGGTTCACGAAAGTCGTCATCGACGGCCAGACTCTTGGCCACCCCAACCTCGACGACCTCGAATCCGGGATGGCCGTCGTCAAGTCCGGGGGCAAGTGGGCGGCGATCAACTCGAAGCAGCACGCCGCCGACCTGCTGGCGAAGCCGCGGAAGTCGCCGGGCTTACAAGGCCCGATCGACGACGCCTTCCTGCGGCCGTTCGCCATCGCCCCCGCCCCGGCCGGCGACTTGCCGGTGGCGGCGTCACTGGCCGCCTCGCACGCCCGCTTCGGCCGCGAGTGGGACCGCTACTTCCGCGGCGTACTTCCGTCGCTAACCGACACGACGCCACCGAAGACCGGCCGCGTCGTCTTCGGCACCCACGACTCGCCGCTGGTCGCCGCGGTGCTGCCGAAGC
>Ga0123339_10003711_pt1 | contig 10151 bp, 9 predicted proteins | sample lystaG_FD_89956 | JGI IMG/M metagenome (GOLD analysis project Ga0123339, IMG submission 89956) | Glacier valley bacterial and archeal communities from Borup Fiord, Nunavut, Canada, to study Microbial Dark Matter (Phase II) -... | ecosystem: Environmental > Aquatic > Freshwater > Ice > Glacier ... | reverse complement strand
GATTCAAACAACTTCGGCAGTAAGCTTCTACCGACAAATCCGGTGGCTCCTGTGATGATGATTTTCACTGACGATTCTCCTTTTTATAGTCGATCTTATACTTAAACAATCTTAACAATGTTTTTATATACGAAAACACAAATACCAGGAAACTTCTTTTTGATTTTCCGAACATTCTTTTCTTGAAAAGAATCGGAATTTCTTTTATTTTGGTCTTTGGATTGTTCAACACGATTTTGATCAATATCTCTTCGATAATATCAAAATGATTGCAGGTAAGAGTAAGACATTTCAAATCATTTCGATTGTAGATTTTGAAACTGTTGGATACATCTTTAACATTCAAATTAAATAATTTCGAATAAACCAAATTAAGCAAGAGTGAAATAAAAACAAGCACAAAATTATTCTCGGTTTCGCCGTTTTCCGTATATCTAGAAGCGATGACGATATCATACTCATCCGCATATTCAAGTAATGTTTTAATGTAAGACGGTGAATGAGATCCGTCCGAGTCCATAAACATGATTTTCTCGAATTTGGCGTAGTTGATGCCGGTTCTTACTGCCGAACCGTAATAATCATCATTTTCACGACTCAAATATATTGCGTTGTTTGCGGCAGCTGCTGATTTAGTTGAATCTGTGCATTTCATCGCATCAATAACCAGAATTTCATAATCATCTGTTAACCCAACCATGGCTTCCCTGATTTTAGGTAAAAGAATATCTAGATTTTCTCCTTCATGATACGCGGGCAAGATGATGGAAAGCTTCATAGCGACGATTCTTTGATCCAATTCAACATGCGAAGAACTCCGTCTTTTTTGGATACTTTCGGAGCCCAACCGGTGAACTTGTTTATTTTCGTGATATCAGCGATAAAAACTTTCTGATCACTGATTCTTTCTTCGATTTGAGTATAATTTAGTTTCAGTTTGAGTTCTTCTTCCAAGATTCCGAACAGTTCAAGAATTGAAAGACTATTGTCAAAACCACCGCCGATATTGAAAGCTTGTCCTTGGGTGGAATCGATGTTTTCAACACATTTCAAATAACAGTCGACTGCATCCGAAGCAAACAATACATCCCGTACTTGTTTTCCGGTGCCGGAAACAGTGAACGGAAGACTGTCGGAGTGGATCGATTGAACAAGAGCTTGCGAGCAGAACCAACCGATCCATCCTTGATCATAGGTAGCGTGTTGATTGATCCCGAATATCGTCGAATGTCGCAGCACAACCGAACGTATGCCGAATATGCGATAGTAATCCAGTAAATATTGATCAGCTGCCCCTTTTGAGCAACCGTATGGAGAGTGCATATCGATATGCGTAGTTTCATCAAAACCCAACGGTGAACCATCAACAAGATAACGTGTGTCATTTTCAGTCAATGGGTATTGCGTTAAATCACCGTAAACTTTATTGGTCGATGAATATACGATGATACAGTTCGGAACATGTTTGCGGATCGATTCCAGTACATTGATGGTACCGAGTGTGTTAATTTCGAAATCCAAGCGCGGATTAGCAATTGAGGTTGTCATTGCCACCTGACCGGCCAAATGAAAAACAACATCCGGCGCATAGTTGAGAATTGCTGTCTCAACATCATTGAAATTTCGAGTATCACCATAGACAAATGTCACATTTTTAAGTTCTTTTAGGATTTCAAGATTTTTTTCACTGCCTGTTCTGAACAGATTGTCAAAAACGACAACTTGATCTCCGTTTGAACTTACTTTTTGCGCAATATTAGAACCAAGGAATCCACATCCCCCTGTGATAAAATATTTCATAGTTACCTCCATCTTTTCACGCCTTATTATACCCTAATTAAATTAAAACAAAAAGCCGTAATTCAGTTTATTACGTCTGCTGTAAAATAAGAATTGAACTCGTTCTGTCAACGGTCATGATCAGTACTTTATTGATGAATTTTGTATAAAAAAATTGATTGTAAAATCGGTTGCATGCTTAGAAACGAACTGCGTAAATTTCTAAGTTCTATCACCATTATTATTAACATGAATGGAAACAGAATTTTATTTCCAGCTCTTCCAAGGTGCTTGGTCTTTGGCCCAAAGTTCTTCCAATTGTTGTTTATCGCGTTGGGTATCCATGCACATCCAAAACCCATTGTATTTATAGGCTACAAGTTCATTGTTCTTAGCTAAAGTTTCCAATGGTTTACGTTCAAAAACAGTCGAATCGTCGTCGATCAGATCGATGACTTCCGGGTTCAATACCATAAATCCACCGTTGATCCAACCTCCGTCTTCTTTATTCTTCTCTGAAAATTGCGAGATATCATTATTATCAGTGATTTCAAGAGTTCCAAAACGACCGCCCGGTTGGATCTCTGTAATAGTAGCCATTTTTTTATGTTCTTTATGATAATTGACCAGATCCGCAATATTGAGATCACAGACGCCGTCACCGTACGTAAGCATGAACGGTTCATCTCCGATATAATCTTTTACTCGTTTAACACGACCACCGGTCATTGTATTCAGTCCGGTATCGATCAGTGTAACTTTCCAAGGTTCGGCGAAGTTATTATGTACGATCATCTCATTTTTACTGGTGAAATCAAACGTGATGTCGGATGTGTGAAGGTAATAATCAGCAAAGAATTCTTTGATTTTATAAGCTTTGTAGCCTAAACAAATGATGAATTCGTTAAATCCATAATGCGAATAACTCTTCATGATATGCCACAGAATCGGTTTTTCACCGATCTCGATCATGGGTTTCGGTATCAGATGAGATTCCTCACTGATCCGTGTTCCGAAACCACCGGCTAATATTACTACTTTCATGTTTCTTCTCCTCACCGTTTTACTAATATTATCTTACGACAGATTTTTTTTGTTTTCAATCCTCATATGATCGGTTAAGAAACTTGTTGAAAAAACCTTATTGTTTTCTGCTAAATTCATTTTAAGCGTGATTTTTGAACACTCCTATAATTGGTCAACATCCAAACGATCGAGCGGTCTTGGCAACTGCTTTTCTTTTCCGATGACCAGTCGATCATAACGTTCTATTTTTTTGTCGAGACGATCGAGAGTTACCTGCATTTCAGCCATGCGTTCCAGCAACAATTTGCGTTGATCTACAACAAGTGCTTTCCGTTTTAACAGAGTTTTATCACCCTCCATATACATCTTTACATACTCACTTAAAACATCGATCGGAAGGCCGGCAGCACGCATACATTTGATAAACTCGGCCCATTTACAATCCTCTTCGGTAAATTCACGAATACCGCTTTGATTTCGATGTACCGGGGGGATCAGTCCGATCCGTTCGTAGTAACGAAGTGTGTCTTGGGACAATTCACAAAAGTTGCTGACTTCCGATATTTTCATAGTTGTAACCTCCGTTTGGTTTTCTGTGGCCGATGTTCAGTCATCAACATTATAGTCAAAAAATAGGTCGGAATACCTCCATTAAAGTAAATTCTCTATTTTCATATTCATAGCGGAAAACAGAACAATTGGGAAACCCTTTTTTTAATTCATCCGTTGGATCTTGCCATGCACCTAAGAATTGCAGACATGCACCGGCGTGTGAAACAGCCAAAACTATATGGTGATCTTCATTATCCATTATTTGTGTGCATGTATCGATCATGCGCTCACGAACCATGGCTCGTGATTCACCACCGTAGGCTAAGAAGTATGTTCCGAACGCGACTTTGTTTTTGGGTTTACGTCTTCACTTTCACCTTCAAACGTTCCGAAATTCATTTCTTTCAAACCTTTCAACCTTTTATAAGGGAAATGATTGCCGGTTATGATTTCCAATGTATCGCAACTTCGTTCGGATGTTGAACTATAAGCATGATCAAGCGAAATGTTCTTGAAATAATCTGCGACGATGTGTGCCTGCTGTATTCCGAGTTCTGTCAGCGGTGAATCGCACGTACCTTGAATTTTCTTTCTGACATTGAACAATGTTTGACCTTGGCGCATCAAATAGAGTGTTTTCTTCACAGTCATTCTCCATTGTTGTTATCCTAACTCTATCATAATAGTGAAAATGTATTAAAGAGCAAGCATTATTGAAATTTATGAGCTTGTATGTACGGATGCTTATAAAATGAATAGACTAATTGAAGACACATGAAACACCAGATAATGGGTTCACTGATAATGACACCCCAATATCCTAAACTTGGAATCAATAAAATGACAAACAAGATTTTTCCGAAGAACTCGATCGTACTTGAAATAAGAGGTGTTAATTTTCTGCCCAACCCCTGCAGTGCATAACGTAGATTGAGCAATACTCCTAATATTGCATAAAACGGAGCATTGAACATCAAATATCGCGTCCCGTTTGTGATCACAATTGCTTCACTTGAACCGGAGAGTGTCTTTACCAAAAAAGTTGAGAACAGAAATTGGATCAACGTAATGATGATTCCCCAACTGAGTGAGATCAAGTTCGCATATCGGACTCCTTGACGAATCCGATATCCTTGGTCGGCACCCTTATTTTGAGAAACAAACGTAGCCAATGCCAACGCCATCGTTGAGATCGGCATCATACTGATGGCTTGCAGTTTACGAGCTGCCGTATGACCGGCAATAATCAAATAACCAAACCCATTGATGGATGTCTGCAGAATGACCGTTCCGGTCGATACGATCGACATCATAAATCCCATGGACAGTCCTTGACCCAACAGTTCGCGATATAATTCAGCGTTATAACGGAAATGTTTTCGTTCGGGGAGTAAGATCGGACATTTTTTATAAATGTAGAGTATACATAATAATACTGAAATTCCTTGCGCGATGACTGTCGCAACGGCAGCACCTTGAACCCCCATATTGAAACGAGTTATGAACAGAATATCGAGTCCTATATTGATTATTGACGATAGGATCAGAAATAGAAGCGGCATCACGCTGTTCCCTGTCGCTCTGAGAATTCCGGACAACAGATTATAAGCAAACATGACACCGACAAATAAAGTGATCGTTGAAATGTATGAATAAGATTCATTGATGATATTCACAGGTGTATTTAACAGTTGCAACAAAGGGAATAAAAACAGTTGAGAAATGATCATCATCACAATTGTGACAACGGCACCGATCACTAATGATGTAGCTACAGAGCTTTTTATCAGCTCGTCATCTTTTGAACCGTAACTTCGAGCTGTAACAATACTCAATCCATTTCCGATACCAAGTGCAAAACCAACCAGTAAATCATAAACAGCCGAACTTGCACCCATCGCAGCCAATGATCTATCTCCGAGAATATTACCTACGATCATTGTGTCAGAAGCATTGTACAATTGTTGAAAGATACTTGAAATAAAAAGCGGTAATGCAAAAATAATAAGTGATTTAAGAATATTCCCTTTTATCAAATCCACTTTGGCACCAAACATCATCGACCCTCCTGTGCGGTTAACCGATCCAAACAACCACAATAACATTACTATAGCTCCTGAAGTCAACTCTAGGTCAAGAGTTAACTCAGATTAAGAATTTTTCTTTCAATAATCCATTCAGTTTCTTCTAATTCGCGAAATTATTTTCACAAATTTCTTCATTTCGCATTTCTACAATGAAATCTGCCGAGACAGATGCAGCCAAAATTAAAAAGAGAATCTTTTCAACGATCCCCCTTTTCAACATTTAATTGAATAATATACAGAACATTACAATCGTTATTTCATGAACTTATTCTTTGTAAGCACAAAATGAAAATTATCGACGATAAGTAAAATAAATAGCAAACTTATCGATAAATTGATAGTCAAATATGTTAGATTATACGATCCGATCAACAATTGGAAAGGATTTAACGCAATAATAAACAGAATTAAATAAACAAGATCTCCCTTTCTTTTATTATCTTCATTTAAAAAATAAACAATTATCGTAAATAGATACAGACCGTTATACAATGCGCTGTTGACCGGGAGAAGCAACACCATTACCGTCAACAAACATAGTTTTTTCCATCGAATTTCTTGGTACTTGTTGATAATCAAAAGTAATCCGACGGTCAAATAGATCAATATGGTAATGATCGTATCGATAAAATCAACGGTCACTTTAGTCAATATTCCTTCACTCAACAACTGGTTAAGCACAAAGTGTTGTCCGAATCGCGGAAACACACTGTACAAATATCCGGCACTGTTTAAACGGACATTCTCGATCCACTGAGGAATATTACTTAAACCTCCGTGAAAAAACAGAAACGGCAGAAATGAACACACTACTCCATAAATGATCACTCTGAATGCTTCTTTATAACGCTTGTCATAGATTAGCAGTATTCCGAGCAATGCCGGATAAACTTTCAATGCTGCCGCAAGAGCTAAACATATAAAGGCCGCTTCCTTGAGCACTTTATTGGATGAGTTGTAATTGATCAAATAGAAAGCGGTGAAAATCGCTGATAAAAAGATCAAATTTCCACGTTCAAATGAAAACAAAAAGATACCTGAAGCAAACATAACTCCGATCGTTAACAGTTTGGTTAATTTATTCCCGTTTTTCAAAAAATACAATTGAAAGAAAAACACGACAGCACAAATAAGAGTGAAAATCGTTGATGTTGTATAACCCCATGATTTAAGGGTTATGTATGAACTATTATATTTAGCGATCTTTCCCAAAACAAACATGATCACATATGCCAATGGTAAGTAGGGTTTTTCACCAAGTCCATTCAAAGTATTAAAGTATGGATCTCGACCGGCAGTGTATTTAACAACATTGATGAAATCCCCCATATAATCTTTCGCTTTAGCGAAAAAAATCTCTGCTTGCGATCCGTTTGGATTCGAAATATATCCAATAACGAATAATGCAGCTAGGATCAGCATTGAAAATACAAAGATGAACTCAAATGTTTCTTTTTTAGTTCGCTTACGGACCATGTTATCTCCCAATTTATTATCCGAAGATTGGATAAATATTTAGTATGATTATAGCATACCTGCCTATATTGAACTACTAGAAAATCAGATATCATATCCGAAATTCTGCGAAATTTCTTGTATCTAAGGTAGTTTTGATTGGGTCGTATGTTTGAAATATCAGCTGATCATGCATCTAAGTCAATCCTTTAAATTCGCTCACTATAAAGTGAAATCATACTTCGGAATATTAAAATCAATCTGTTGTAACCCTTTTGCGCCGTCATTCGGGATCCGGTAACTCAGTTCAATCAACTCATCCGAACTTCTTGATATAGGCAATTTATGTTAAAACAACATAAGAGCTAACTTCGATTTAGATCGAACGTTAGCTCTTGTTCAGACTAATATTAACAGCAATTCATTCAATAAATACGATAGTCTGAATTTTTTAGTTATGAAATGTACACGTTGATTGAACAGCTTTGAGCCATCCTTCATAGAGAACTTTGACTTCAGTGTCATCCAACACAGGGTTGAATATACGATTGACTTTATTGTTGGCTTCAACATCTTCTTTATTGATCCAATAACCGACAGCTAAGCCTGCTAAATACGCTGCACCTAATGCCGTTGTTTCGTTTATGTCATTGCGAATAACAGAGGTTTGAAGCAGATCACTTTGAAATTGCATCAAGAAATTATTGGCTACAGCACCGCCATCGACCCGTAACGTTGTCAGTTTTGTATTGGAATCCTTTTCCATGGCCGTTAAAATGTCTTTGGTTTGATAACACATCGATTCCAGCGTCGCGCGAATCAAATGATCTCGCGTAGTACCTCGGGTCAACCCGAATATAGCTCCTCTTGCTTTATCATCCCAATACGGAGCTCCTAATCCGACAAAAGCAGGAACAACATAAACACCTTCACTGCTTTCGACCGCCTGAGCTGATTTTTCACTTTCCGAGGCAGTTGTGATCAGACCCAACCCATCGCGAATCCATTGAATGGCACTTCCTGCTACAAAGACACTTCCTTCCAACGCATATGTTATCTTGCCTTCCAGACCCCATGCGATCGTCGTCAGAAGTCCGTGTGAACTCGCCATAGCTTTATTACCGGTATTCATTAAAAGGAAACAGCCGGTCCCGTATGTATTCTTAGCCATACCTTGCGTAAAACATGCTTGACCAAACAGAGCTGCCTGTTGATCTCCGGCCACTCCCGTGATCGGAACTTCATAATTGAAAAAATGATAAGGAGCTGTTTTCCCGAAAAGTCCGGAAGAATCCATGACTTTCGGTAACATGTTTACCGGAATATCCAAGATGTCCAGAATCTCTTTATCCCAACATAACTCGTGAATGTTGTACATCATGGTACGGCTGGCATTGGAATAATCGGTCGCATGAACTTTATTGCCGGTCAATTTCCAAATCAGCCAAGTATCGATCGTCCCAAACAAGAGTTCGCCTTTTTCAGCCCGTTCGCGGGCTCCCGGAACTTGATCCAATATCCATTTAAGTTTAGTGGCTGAAAAGTAAGCATCGATGACAAGTCCTGTTTTATTTCTGATCTGCTCGGAAAGACCTCGCGCTTTTAACTCATCGCAGATCGAGGCACTTTGGCGAGATTGCCACACGATCGCATTATACACAGGGATTCCTGTGATTTTATCCCATACGATAGTAGTTTCACGCTGATTGGTGATCCCGATGGCTTTGATCTGCAAAGGTTGAACCGTGTGATTTTGAAAAACACCTGCGATCACTGCCAAAATGGATAACCAGATCTCGTTGGGATCATGTTCAACATAACCGGGTTGAGGAAAATACTGCGTGAATTCTTTTTGCGCTGTTGAGATGATGTTTGAATGTTTATCAAAGACTATCGCTCTTGAACTGGTGGTACCTTGATCAAGGGCTAAGATATATTCTTCCATAAAGTCTCCTGTTCTAGAGCGTCGCTCTAACAAAAAGCAAGCCTGCTTAAGCAGGCTTGCTAAGGTAACACTGCTGTGTCTTATTTCAAGAAGGAATAAATGATCGTATTGGCAGCTGTGATCAGGGTGAACAGAACTGTGTTGAAGAAAGCAGCTGTCATCACGTTGCCCGTCATCTTATAGAGACGTTTGGCGTAAATGGTCGCAACGGTCAAGGATGGGATGGTCGCAAACAACAGAATACTGTTGAGGGATTGTCCCGGATACATCGCTACTTTATTGATAAACAAACTGCCGTATTGTAATCCCATCCAAATGACTAAGCCACCGACGACCATGAAGATCGCAACGGCATAGCCTTTCCAACCATTGATATATGTATTGTTGGTATTGAGATTAATGGCGATGGAAACAAAGAAGTAATAGATTAAGAAGAATGGTGCATATTGCAAAGCCGACATGACATGGGATACTTCGAATGTCTTGACTGCCCATGACCAGAATCTGAAGTCAACGACCAAGAGGTAATCGATGGTATACAGTAAAGCATAACCGACAGCTAATAAGGTCAATGCTAAGCCTAAGGCTAACATGACTTGTTTGCAGGTAACCGAAATTCCATAGGATTTGAAATCGAATGCCGGGTTAGTACTGCGATCAAAGAAGTGAACGATTGAGATGATGATGACTGCAACCAAGGCACACATGATTGCCCAATATACGATCTGATTGGTAGTCGGTTGATTGAACCATGAACTTGAAACAAACACTTTGCCTGCTTCAGTGGACATGTAACGCATCGATAAGGCACCGAAGAACGCCAATCCGGCAGCACCGACTTTGGAGAAATTCTTGCCTTTTTCTTTAACATAAGTATAGACCAATAGAACAACAGCCAGTACCATTACAACTTCGGCAGCCCGTTGGATGATCATTAAGCCACTGGCTTGTTTATCCATCAAAGTCGGGAAAAAGTACGCCGGGAAGAAGGCACTGAAGGCGATAATGAGCCAGTACAGAGCTTTTTGAGCCGCTGTTTTAGGACCGGCTACCAGTGTTTCTGTCGGATTATTCAAGCCGGAGAAAGCTTTGGTCTTGGTCAATAATAAACTGGCCAACGGCATAAACATAACGAAGAATGCTAATAGAGCAATAAATTCGAAGATTTCTTTCAAGAACCAAGTTTGATTGGCACTTGAAGAAATGACCATGGAAGAACTCTTATTCGCTGATTCAAACGCCTTATTATAGAAATCGATCTGATTTCCCGTAGTTTGAATGGAGAAATGATTCCAAGGATGTGTTTC
>Ga0123339_10003707_pt1 | contig 10153 bp, 6 predicted proteins | sample lystaG_FD_89956 | JGI IMG/M metagenome (GOLD analysis project Ga0123339, IMG submission 89956) | Glacier valley bacterial and archeal communities from Borup Fiord, Nunavut, Canada, to study Microbial Dark Matter (Phase II) -... | ecosystem: Environmental > Aquatic > Freshwater > Ice > Glacier ... | reverse complement strand
TAAAACCTTTTTTTCTATTGGCTCAGAAATAGTTGAATAATTATTGTTGTTAATTTGTGCTTGCCGGTTAGGATTGAGAACTCAGACCTCCCCGGCAAGCATTGTCTATTCTTCAGACTTTTTTAGTTAATTTACTCTAGCATTATTACAATTAAAAAGTGTCTTAAATTCAACATCCTCTCTTCCCTACTTTTCTACTACCTCTAACAATTCCTCAGACATCATATGTATACTTTCAACCGATGTGTCAATCTCCTGCATTGATGCAACCAACTCTTCACTAGCTGAAGCAATATGCTCTATGTCCTTAAGCGTATCAGTATTAATATTCATTAAATCCACAACCACATCAACAACTTTTTTACTATGTTTTGCAGCCTCTATTGTATCATCGCTTACCCTAGTGAGCTTGTCATTCATTTCATTATTTGCGTCAGCAACCCTGCTAAAGGAGTTTCGAGCTTCTTCTATAATTTCAAGACCTTTAAATACAAGTTTAGAGCCATTGTCCATGGCACTTACTGCATTCTGAGTATCTTCTATTACCTCTTTTATTAAAGCGGCAATATCCTTTGCAGCCTTCTGTGAGCCCTCTGCAAGAATTCTTATTTCCTGTGCAACAACTGCAAAACCTTTACCCTGTTCGCCCGCCCTAGCTGACTCGATGGATGCGTTAAGTGCAAGTAAATTAGTTTGTGATGATATCTGCGTAATTACAGTGACAAAGTTGGAAATTTCACTCGACCTCTGTTCAAGTTTGGTAATAATGTCCTTACTCTGATTGGTTGCAGAAGCTATCGCGTTCATTTCCTCTACTGCACTACTCATAACCAGCTCACTATCTCTGGTAAGTTTCTTAACTTGCCCCGAAATAGCCCCTATTTGTTTGCTTTCTCCTGATATCTTATTCAAGTTCTCAGACATATTTGTAACCGCTGATGTTGCTTCTTCCATACTTCTGATAGAGTTCCTAGATCCCTCTGCAATCTTCGTCGTTCTGCCAGCTATGTCCTCATTTGCCCTTGCAGTACTCACAGTCATTAGCGAGAGCTTGTTTACAGACTCCGCGAGAACACTTGACACATGATTCGACTTTTCAGAAACGCTAATCATCTTATTGAGCATTTCTTCCTGCTCCTGAGCACCCATCATATTGCCAAGCATCTTACGCGTTCTTGTGGATAACATTATAAATATGTAGGATAATATTAGTAGTTCAAGTACTTTGGGTACAATTCCAAATACTATAATACTTTTTGTATCTGTATAATTCTTATCAATAACCCCTGTTGTCTGAAATGTTAATGCTTGTGCAATTGAAAGAAATACAATAGACAATGTTGAAGTATACCAGCTAAGTCTTTTTGAGAAAAATAGGCTAGCTATTACTAATGGATAAGCATACAATACAACAACATGATGCTTTAAAATTACTACTAATATGCTTACTGCTAGTACTGCAGCTGTTACTGATATATACTTAACCCACACACCCTGCTTCTTTAATATCACTACCATTACAAAGGGTAGTGAAAGCAAAGTCGCCGATGATACCATTGCTATGGTCATTTCAACTTTGGGTACCTTAAACAAATTCATAAGGTCTAAAGCATAAATAAGTCCAACAAACAAATTTGTGCATATCATAACAATTGCTGCAAATTTGTTAGCTTCTATTTCATTTTTTACCAGTATTGAATCTTTTACCATTTTAGCCTCCATATTAGTTTATATTGTTTATTTCTTGGTTAATTACACCTAATATGCATTATTCGGTAAAATTTTCAATATTTCCTTCTTTTTTGTGAAATTATTTCTGAAATACTCTTAATTCTTTCTTTATGCTCCACATTATTCCAAATAATACTAATAAATTTACCCTTTCTTTTATATCCACCGACATTCAATCGAGCTATCAAGAGATTCTAGCTTTGAAGCAAATTTATTAACTTCAATTTCGTTTTGCATTAGAATTGAGGGGTTTTTCCATACAACTCAGTCCTAGTTTTTCTATAAATTATCTTATAATGTAATTTTGTTCCAGTGAATATTATACGATGAATTTTGCAAAACTTCCCTCTTTTTGCGAAAATATTTCTAAAACACTCTTAATTCTTTCTTTCAATTCTGGCACATGTGAAATAATACCAACTAATCTGCCACTTTTTTGTATATCTACAAGACACTGAATCGCGCCATCAAGAGATTCTGGATCAAGTGATCCAAAACCCTCATCCACAAAGAGTGTATCCAAACTTATACCACCAGAATAAGACTGCACAACGTCAGCTAAGCCTAGTGCTAACGCAAGTGACGCTTTAAAACCCTCTCCACCCGATAGGGTTTTGACATGTCTTGCTTTGCCCGTGTAGTTATCAGACACCTCAAGTTCTAAGCCCTGCTGTGCGCGGCCCTTGCTTTTATCCTCTTTTCTCTTAAGAAGATATCTAGCGCCTGTCATTTTGTCTAGTCGAAGGTTTGCTGCTATAATTATTTCATCGAAATATGCAGCTAGTACATACCTCTCAAAAGTAATTCTCTGTGCATTATCTCCCCTAGCCACTCTTGAAAGTTCTCCAATTATCTTGTATTTTTCCTCCAAGCTTTTTAGTTTTCTTAAAATATCTTCTAATTGCTTTAGTGTCTTTGAATTGTTGGAGTTTCTTGAAAATACAAGGTTTTGTTCTTCTTGCAGCCTGGTTTGCTCCTCAATCAATAATAGATATTTAGCATCCAAGGCCTCAATATCCTGAATTACAAGTCCTTTCGTTTCGTCCTCCAAGCGTGACAGCATATCTTTTAGCGATTTTATTTTCTGATAAAAAGAGTTTATCTCTTCTTGCAACGAGAGTAACTCAACTTGATTTTTTTTCATTTGCTGGTAGTGTGCATAGCTCTCAAAGCCTCCGCTAAGTAGCTTCTCATTTAAGAGCTTATCCAGTCTTGAGGTCTCCTCTACGCTTTCCTTTAAAGAGGTAGCTTTGATTGCGACCTCCTTTTCTGAGTGGGTAAATTCCTCTTTTGCAAGTTCCCCAGCGCGCTCGGCTTTCCTGTACTCTGCTTCAAGGTTTTGGGTAGTGTGCTTCATTTCCTCTAGCTTAGCATTTAGCTTAGCAGCTGAGCGGATGTCTTGTGGAACCTCTTTTTCTATACTTTCATTGGCTGTGCTAAGCCTAGCAAGCTCCTCTGAGATAGTCAGCTTTTGCAGTGTTAACCTATTTACAGCTTCCTCAAGTTTATTTATTCTATCTCCTGTAGCTTTATATTCAGTTTCAAATTTAATCCGGTTGCTTACAAATTCATTTTTTTCTTTGAAGTTTGATATTAAAACCAAGGTCTCTGCCTTGAGGCTCACTCCCTTTTTGGTTATCTCAGCCTGCACTATCTCTAGCCTGTTTTTTGATAAGTCACCGTTTAGAATTTCCTGAGATGTTAGATGCTCAGGAGCTGCCAACTTATTGATGATTTCCAACTTTTTGCTCTCAATGTTTCCACCAAGTTCTGAGAGAGTTTTCAGTTTGTCTATCCTCTCTTCACTAAGACCTGCATATTCCTGCTTTAAGACCTTTAACTGTTCCTCGCCAGGTGCACTCTCCAATACTTTTGCCGGAGTGGGATGTTCTAGCGCCCCGCAAACAGGGCACGGTATGCTTGTTTTAAGTGCTTTGGCCAGTATACCAGCTTGTCCACGAATATAATTGTCCTCTAGCTGTTCTAGTTTGCTTCTGAAGTCTACAAAACTTTGATCAAAGGCCTCAAAAGCTGCCTTCTTGGACTCATATAGCTCTGTTTGTTCTATGAAAGCTTCAATAAGCTTTTTCGTACTATCCAATTCAACTAAAAGTTTTTTGTTTTCCGATATTTCCTTATCAAGTCTGAGACATTCAGACTCTGTAGTGTACAGTACTTTTATATTTTCTTCCTGCTCTTTATAGTTTTTCTTTGCTAAGTTTAATTCTTTTTGGTCTTTCTCCAAGGAATTAATTATCTGGTGACTTTGCAACTTGGTAGTTTCCAGAGTTTTTATACCTTTTTCATACAAAATAACCTTTGGTAACATATTATTAAGCAGTGATAGCTCTGCCTCAATTTTTTTCCTTAGTGGTTCCTTTTCCTTTTCTGCATTAAATATTTCCTTACTTGAAGCATAATCCTTACTGCTTTTTTCAGCTCGTTCTTTTGCCAATGTCAACTGTCCAGTTTTTATTTCTATACTCTGCTTTGACTTCTTGCACTGTTCATCCACCTCATTGATTGGCAAAGCCTTGCGTGCATATTCCAAGCTCAGTTCCTTTTGCTTGAATTCATCTATTCTAGAGAAGGTCATAGAATAATCTTGTTTTATTTGCTCTTTATCCTTGAGTTTCTTATTTATTTCGGTATTCTTTGCTATTTCTTCCTTTAGTACTCCCTGACTTGCTGTTATTATCTCTAACTGAGACTTAAATAACTGTATTTCAGTTTTGTCCTTCTCAGATAATTTAGTTACTTCCTCAATAAACTTATCAATATTTACATTCTTATTGGTTCTTATTTCTTCTAGGCTTTGGTCACTCCCCAAGTCAAAGTGCTTTATATGTGTATCAATTTCCGTTTTGATATCATGAACAGCCTTGTACAAATCCCTGCTTTCGTCTTCAAGCCTTTTTTGGATTTCTGCAAAGCCTTCTGTTCCAAATATTTTTCTAAATATTAATTCTCTCTCGCTGCTATCTGCCTCTAGAAGTTTTCTGAATTCCCCCTGTGGGAGCATAACAATTTGTTTGAATTGAGATTTATTTATTCCCATGAGGTCATTAATTTTCTCATCCACACTTAGAATCTTTGTTATTAATGAACCATCTGGCATGAGTAGCTCTGCATCAGAGTTTCTAGTTGTATAACCTTCTCCTCTGAGCTTTCTTTGTTCTTGCTGAGGAGATCTTCTTATTTTGTAGGTTTTACCTCTTAGTTCAAATACCAATTCTACAAAGGTTTCTGTGTCCGGCTGCGCGAAGTCACTTCTAAAGCTATCTCTATCACGGCTACTTCCAGAAGGCTCACCAAAAAGAGCAAAGCTTATGGCATCGAAAATGGTAGTTTTGCCAGCACCAGTTGACCCTGAAATAACAAAAATTTGTTCTTTTAGTGTTGAGAAGTCTATCTCTTGAACCCTTGCATATGGGCCAAATGCACTAATTATAAGTTTAACTGGCTTCATTTAAACACCTTCCCTATCTACTTCGCCTATAATCCTTGCCATGATTTCAGTTGCTTCTTCCCCTAGTGTTTCTTGTTGCATGGCATCATAAAATTCTTCAAACAATTCCAATTTGGATTTTAATTTATAACCATCTGTGGCTGAGGTCTTATTTTCCTCTCTTTGATTGCCACTCTCTTTGGTCAGTCCCATGATATTGGGATAGACTGACCTAAGCTTTGAAATAGGGTCAATGAGCTCTCCCTTGTCGGTCAGAATAGCATAAACATAGTCCTCAGTATTGGTATCTATATATATTTCAGGATTTAACAACTCGTTGATAGGCCCTTTTATTATTCTCATGTCGCGTTTAGGAATAAGCGGGGCAAACCTTGTTTCAGACCTTCCAAGCTGGTCAAGTTCAACAATATTTATACCTTTTTTTTGATTAACTTCAGAAAAGGAATACTTAAGTAGTGAGCCTGAGTATCTTATCTTGTCTGCTCCAGCTTTTTGGGGTGCATGTAAGTGCCCCAAAGCAGTATAATTGAACATGCTAAAATAATCAGAGCTCACAAAGTCAGTACCACCAATACTTAAAGGCCTTTCTGATTCTGATATATACATGACCTGCTCTCCTAAATGAGTAATGTAGCCGTGTGTAATCATGACATTTCTCTCATTGGAATTTAAGGCTTGTCCGATATTACCAATAATTTTCTTCATCGCATCATCGTGTGTAGATATCTGATTATCCTCAAAAACATGCCGCACATTCCTCGGATCGGTGTAGGGCAACATATAAAAATTTACTGGCCCTGAAGCATCCTGCAGTGTCACGCAATGAATATTTCCGTCAAAAACACCTACAATATGAAGGCCATTATTAGTTAGTATTTTGCTTGCAAAGGACAGCCTCTCGGCACTATCATGATTTCCTGCAATGGCCAAAATTGGAACCTTCAAATCTAGAAGCATCCTACTAAAAACCTCATCAACTAATTCAACTGCCTCTACAGGAGGTATACTTCTATCATAAATGTCCCCTGCAATAATGAGTGCATTTGGTTTTTCCTCCTCAATAATAGAAATAAGCTGCTGTAATACATGCTTCTGTTCTTCGAGCATACTAAATTCATTAACTACTTTGCCAATATGCCAGTCTCCAGTGTGAATTATTTTCATTATGTCGCTTCCTTTTACTTCAAAAATTTAACCATATCTTTAAGTTCTTTTTCTAGCTATGTTCTAAGTTTTTAGTTTTTGCTCTTATTTTAGCTCATGGTTTAGCTTTTTTCTAAGTTATTGCTCTTGTTCATGCTGTTTCTCCAGTTAATTTGCCTGCCTATTCTTAAGTAAAATCTCCTGTGCCAACCTCTACTTAAACCTTAGTCTACTTCAGCTTCTACTACGTCAGTAGGGCCTCCAATAACTGGGAAAATCACCTTAATTGCATTCTCTAGTATATTAAAATTTATAGTTTGTGCTGTAAATATCTCGCCATCTATATTTAGGCAGAGATCCTCTTCACTTACAATTCTTATTTTCTTACCCTTATAAAAGCTTACCTGTTTTAATTGAGCATGCAGCCCCTTTACGTACTTTGGAAACAAGCTCAATATTTTCATTCTACTCATCTCAGTGACCAAACATATATCAAACAAGCCATCGTCTAATTTTGCGTCTGGTGTTGGAATAATTCCACCTCCATAGTACTTACCATTGGCTACTGCAGCAAGTAATAGCTTTAGCTCCATGCTTTTGCCATCAATATCTATACTTATATTACAAACCTTTTTTTTAAAAATTGTATATACTATTGAAATCAAATATGCCATGCTTCCTGTAACTCCAGGCACCTTTTTAAACTTATCTGCATTAAAAACTACGTTAGCGTCAAAACCGATTGAGGATATATTTATAAAATATTTATCATTGACTTTAGCTAAATCAATGCTTTTCTCTTGACCATTAATTGTGTTAATTAACATATCCTTTATGTCACATTTTAATTGAAAGCTTCGTATAAAGTCATTACCTGATCCTGTAGGTATAACTCCCAAAGAGGACTCAGTTCCTGCAATTCCATTTACTATCTCATTGACAGTCCCATCCCCACCAACAGAATAAATCCTGCATTTACCCACGCTGGAGTATTCCTTGGTAATCTCAGTAGCATGCCCTGGATAATCTGTAACACGTATTACAAGTTCCTCTGCTTTGTCCTTAAAACACTCCTCAATGAGTGGTATTAACTCAAGCGATTTACCTTTTCCTGCAGCTGGATTAATAATAAAGATATGCTTCATATAGACCCCCATACTTACGAATAACAATTCAGACTTTGTATAAACACAGTTTTTGTATCGTATAAATATATTTTAACACAAATTATCCTACTACCACAAAGAAGTGGATATTTTTGTCATCTATAAATATATATCTATTTACTATTAAAATAGATTATTAAGGCTATCATTATTACTGTTTCTGCAACTATTTTTATTTAGACCTAAGATCTGATTTTTACAAGTTGCACAAATTGCCTACACAGTCATTACTTTAAATGGTAATTGATTTGACTGGTAAATGCATAGGTAAATTTGTACATATTATTTATTGTTCAAGATGCTTGCTTTTTTTCTTAATATGTATTAATATATTATGTGCATCGGATTTTATTGATGTTTTACGTGCGCCCGTAGCTCAACTGGATAGAGCGTCTGGCTACGGACCAGGAGGTTGGGGATTCGAACTCCTCCGGGCGCACCAATAAAAAGAGAGCTTTGAGATTATTTCTCAAGGCTCTTTTTTGTTGGATAGCTTTTACATCAACCATGTTGGCGGGAAGCATATCCTTTTTTAGTTTTTTATTTAATTATTAAGCAAAATATGCTATAATTAACTCAGCAAATTCTACATATGCACCATTCTAAATTATTTCTATCCTCAAACTCGTTTAATAGTGGTATCTTATTTGTTGGCAAATATACCCCATTTGCTATCTGGTATTAAATTACAATATTAAGCATGGTTTTTATGGCAAAAGTAATAATAAAGACGTTGATTTTTCTTAAAGGAGTGAATTTAATGACAAAGAAGAATTTCGTATTACGAACAATTAGGAGGTATTTATTTCTTCTTATTGGCTCAATCTTAGCAGCAGTTGGACTAGAAATATTTTTAATCCCCAATAATATTATAGATGGTGGTATTGTAGGTATATCAATTATCGCAAGTTATCTTACAAATATTCCATTGAGTGCATATATAATCCTTTTGAATCTACCCTTCTTATTTATAGGCTATAAACAAATAGGTAAAACCTTTGTATTTTCATCAATGTTTGCAATAATCTCCTTATCTTTTTGGGTATCTGTGTTTCATCCCATTCCAGGGCTTACAGATGATGTATTACTTGCTACTGTCTTTGGTGGTATTATTTTAGGTATAGGCGTAGGTTTGATTATACGTTATGGGGGTTCACTTGACGGAACCGAAATGGTGGCTATTATTTTTAATAGACGTACTTCGTTTTCTGTCGGCGAAACAGTTATGTTTTTTAACATATTTATATTAACAAGTGCTGGACTAGTTTTTGGTTGGGACAGGGCAATGTATTCTCTTATAGCATATTTTATCGCATTCAAGGTTATTGATATTACTATAGAGGGGCTGGATGAAGCAAAAGCCGCTATTATAATATCTGATAAGGGCGTTGAAATTGCCGAAGCTATTACTGCACGGTTAGGTAGAGGAGTTACGTTCCTTGAAGGCACGGGGGGATATTCGAAAGATAAAAAATTGGTACTGTATTCAGTTGTTACTCGTTTAGAAGTTTCAAAGCTGAGATCTATTATCGAGGATAAAGATAATGCAGCATTTGTTACAATTAATGATGTTTCAGATGTAATGGGTGGAAAGCATAAAAAACGTGCTATCCATTAATAAATATGGCAAATATGATTTATCAGTAGTTATCTTTTTCAGGAAAGTGTTATGACTTAGAAGGTTAGTTTTTCATATACGCCCAAAAATCTACAAATGTATACAACTTTCTAAGTATGTAGTAAAATACAGTTTATATCCCATTTTAGGAGGTGTGTGTATCAATTGTTTAAAAAATATATTTGTGGAAATGAATGTGAATTCTTTTTGGATAACTTTCTAAATTCAATGAGAGATGGTTTTATGCTCAATAAGCTGCTTCGTGATATTGATGGGAATCCTATTAGTTTTGAAATATTAGAGATTAATAAAGCCTTTGAAAAACTATTTGAAGTAAGTAAAGAAAGTATTATTGGAAAGCCTATAACTGAAGTATTTGAGGGAATGGATAAAGAATGGCTTGAAATATATAGTAGTGTGGAATCTGATAATACAAGCCTTCAAAAGGACGTATATTTTAAAGCTATAAATAAGCATTTTAGAGTAACCCTAATTAATCAAACAAAAGACAAATTTATCATTCTATTTAATGATATCACAGAGCTAGTCACCGCTGATGAAGCTCTAAAAAAACATTTTATGCTATTTGAATATGCAAAGGACATAATTTTTTATTTAAGAACTGATGGAAGTGTTTTAGACGCAAATAAAACAGCTGTTGAACACTATGGTTACACCAAGTCAGAACTTTTAAACATGAAGATACAGCAGATAAGAGACTCCTCTACACTGGAAGCTTTTGAAGAGCAAATGCAAATCTCAGCAGCAAGAGGCGTTGTATTTGAATCTATACATGTCAAAAAAGATGGTACAACTTTTCCTGTGGAAGTGAGTTCAAGAACTTTAGATATTCATGGAGAGTTAATACGATTCCATATTGTTAGGGATATCACTGATCGCAAGAAAGCTGAAGAAAAACTTAAATACTTTGCCAACTATGATCCTCTAACAGGCATTTATAATAGAGGATATCTAATGTATCAGTTCAGAAAGACATTGGAACAGGCTGATATAGAAGATTTCAAG
>Ga0123339_10003704_pt1 | contig 10155 bp, 12 predicted proteins | sample lystaG_FD_89956 | JGI IMG/M metagenome (GOLD analysis project Ga0123339, IMG submission 89956) | Glacier valley bacterial and archeal communities from Borup Fiord, Nunavut, Canada, to study Microbial Dark Matter (Phase II) -... | ecosystem: Environmental > Aquatic > Freshwater > Ice > Glacier ... | reverse complement strand
CGTGATGGCCGTGATCTTGCTGCACAGCATGCTTGAATACCCCCTATGGTACGGGCCGTTTCAAATGGCGTTTGGCTTGTGTGTGCTGCTGCTGTGGCGTCAAAAAAAGCCTGCAGAGGCTGTGAATACCATAAAAAATGCGTCAAATAAGCCTCTAGCCCTTGTTTTATATGCGCGAGCAGCTATTTTTTTAATAGCGATTGCTTTGTTGGTGTTTACAGCATACGCCGCTTGGGACTACCACCGCATCAGCCAGATTTACTTGCAACCCGAGGCGCGTGATGTGCAGTACCGCAGCGATACGCTGGGCAAAATTCGCAGCTCCTGGCTTTTTGCTGATCAGGTGCGCTTTGCAGAATTGATGGTCACGCCCCTCACCCAAAGCAGCGCTGCCTGGACGTTCAATAAGGCTAGTGCGCTGTTGCACTATTCGCCAGAACCCCGAGTAATTGAAAAGCTTATCGAGAGCGCCGTGATGTTGCGCCGAGACGAAGAAGCAATGGCGGTTTTAGTGCGCTACCGCGCCGCATTCCCCAAAGAGCACGCCATGTGGGCCAAGGCCAATGCCAAGGTGAATTAAGGGTTCACAAAACTGCCCGACTTGCCGCCATGCTTTTCAAGCACCCGCACATCGGTGATCGTCATGCCCCGGTCTACTGCTTTGCACATGTCATAAATCGTCAACAGGGCAATTTGCGCAGCCGTCATGGCTTCCATCTCCACACCGGTCGGGCCAACGGTTTCAACAGTCGCATTGCAAACAATGCTGTTGCTGGCGCCATCAGGCGCGAAGTCAACCGTCACCCGCGTTAATGCCAGTGGGTGGCACAGGGGAATCAAATCGCTGGTTTTTTTGGCGGCCATGATGCCTGCTACCCGTGCAATGCCCAGCACGTCGCCCTTTTTGGCGCTACCTGCCAAAATAATGGCCAGTGTGGCTGGGTTCATCACAATGCGGCCCTGCGCAACGGCTATTCTGTGGGTGGCAGGTTTGCTGCTGACATCGACCATATGGGCATGGCCTTGGTCGTCAAAATGCGTGAGTGCTGAATCTGCTGCCATGCTGTTACGAAACCTTTACATTTAACCGTCATCATATGAGTATGTTGAACAATTCCACTTTTTGGTATGGCCGCTTAAAGGCCTCTGGCATTCACCTGGTCATCAGTTTGGGCATTGCTGCCCTGGCTGCATTGCTGGTGTTTTTTGTTTGGTACCCGTACCCGTATCGTGAAATCTCTGGCGGGCGTGAGCTGTTTTTAATTGTGGTGGCTGTTGATGTCGTCATGGGCATGCTCATGACGCTGGCCGTGTTCAATTTAAACAAACCGCGCAAAGAACTTCGCCGCGACTTGGCCGTGATTGCTGTTTTGCAACTGGCTGCGCTCGGTTATGGTTTATGGACAGTTGCCGTCGCCCGCCCGGTTCATTTGGTGTTTGAGATTGATCGTTTTCGTGTTGTACACGCCATTGACATTGAGCCCGTTTTGCTCAAGCGTGCGGCACCAGCATTGCAGGAATTACCTTTGACCGGGCCAACCTTGCTCTCGATACGTGAGTTCAAAGACAGCAAAGAAAGTTTCGATGCCACCATGGCGGCGCTGCAAGGACTGCAATTGGGCGCGCGGCCAGACTTGTGGCAAGACTATGAAAAAGCCAAAGACAAAATCACCGCTACGGCCAAACCCGTGGCCGAGCTTAAAAAGCGCTTTCCTGATCGCGCCAGCGAGATAGACAACGCGCTAAAGTCAGCTCCCGTCAATGCGCCAGTTGGCTACATACCGCTGGTGGGCCGCAACACCTTTTGGACCGTGCTCATCAACACCAACACCGCCGAAGTACTGGCCTTTGTCCCACTTGACCCGTTTTAAAGTTGTGGCGCTGGTCGCCGCTTTGGCCACTACGGCAGGCTCGGCCGCGCTCCACGCCCAGTCCCCCATCCGGCCGTCCGGCACCCTGCCCTCCCTGGGCGACAACTCAGAACTTCCCGCCGCCGCCGAGCGACGCATTGGCGACCGCATTGCCGCCAGCATCTACCGCGACCCTGACTACATTGACGACCCGGTGCTGACAGACTATGTGCAGAGCATTTGGCAACCGTTGATGGCGGCGGCGCGGGCGCGGGGGGAGTTAAATGCCGAGCTGGATGAGCGATTTGCCTGGCAGGTGTTTTTGATTCGCGACCGCAGCATCAATGCTTTTGCATTGCCTGGTGGCTACATGGGTCTGCATTTGGGCCTGATTGGGGCAGTCAGTAGTCGCGACGAGCTGGCAGCCGTGATGGGCCATGAGCTGACGCACGTGACGCAGCGGCACATTTCGCGCTTGATTTCCCAGCAGGGGCGCAGCACGCCGTGGATGATTGCGGCGATGATTCTGGGCGCGCTGGCCGCCAGCAAGAGCCCGCAGGCCGCCAGCGCCTTGATTACCGGAAGCCAGGCTGCTGCGCTGCAAAGCCAGCTTAACTTTTCACGTGATATGGAGCGCGAAGCTGACCGGATTGGTTTTAACGTGATGACGGACGCTGGCTTTGAGGCGCGTGGCGTGGCCAGCATGTTTGAAAAGCTGCAGCAAGCATCGCGGCTGAACGACAACGGCGCGTTTCCGTACCTGCGCTCACACCCGCTGACTACCCAACGGATAGCCGAGGTGCAAGCACGGTTGCAGCTTGCCGCGCTGGAAGCGCCTTCGGCAACTTCGGCCAGCCAGCACGCAGCCAGTCAGGCAAGCAGTGATGCCCGCGTGCTGCACGCCATGATGGCCGCGCGGGCCAGGGTACTGACCGACCCGGGTGTAGACGCACTGCGCGCGATGGTTGCCGAGGCACAACGCCTTCCTCTGCCAATTCCGGGCAATGCTGGCGCGCTCTATGCTGGTAGCCTGGCTGCGGCCAAGCTGCGTGAATTTAAGTTGTCTGCCAATCTGGCAGACAAAACCAGACAAGCCGTCGGCAACCAGCTTGACGCCAGCAACATAGCCGTGCTGTTGCAAATTGAAGTTGATTTGCTGGCAGGCAAAGTACCCGCCGCAGCGCAGACGATGGACATCCGCACCACCACACAACGCGCCGAGCTGCTCACGCTGGCCAAAGCGTTGTTGGCTGCAGGCAAGCCGCAAGATGTCTCGAGCAGGTTGTCTACCTGGGTGAATGATCAGCCAAAAGACAGCGCCGCCTGGCAGTTACTGGCTACGGCCTATGGCAATCAGGGGCAAACGGTGCGTGCCATTCGCGCTGATGCAGAAAGCCATGCCGCGCAGCTGGACTACCCGGCAGCGCTCGACCGACTCAAAGCCGCGCAAAACATGGTGCGCAGTAACCCGGAAAGTAGCGACTTTATTGAGAGCTCAATCATCGACACCCGAGCCCGGCAGATTGACTCACTTGTTAAACAGCACGCGCTCCAGGACAAACTCGATCGCTAGTTGCAAGACCGAGTAGATCAGCGAGCCAATCAGCGCCGCACCAAAGCCGCTCACATTCAGGCCGCTAACCAGGCTGGCCGCTGACCAAAACATCAGCGCGTTGATGACAAACATGAACAGCCCCAGCGTGACCAGCGTGACTGGCAGCGTCAGCAGCACCAGCAGTGGCCGCACCACGGTGTTGAGTGCGCCCAGCACAGCCGCAGCAATCAGCGCCCCGGTGAAGCTGGTAACAACGACACCAGAGTAAAGGTAAGCCACCGCCAGCAAGGCGGCAGCGCTGCAAAGCCATTTGAGAATGAATTTCATGGCTTTGAGAATACCACCGCCTCTTTAATCAATAGCGGCCAACATGCCTACTCCAGCCAGCGCAACGCCATAGTTGGTCATCTGGTGGCGCTCCTGTTTTTGGCCCTCGATCACAGGTTGCAATTCATGACCCAGCTTGGGCCTGCGCGCGTCCAGCACGCGGCTGCTGCCGTACTGCTGGGTGAATGACTGGGTCAGCTCGCACAGGCTTTGCCGCGAAGGTGCCAGGTGCGTGATGACCAGATCGCCCGCCCGGCCAGGCAGCTTCAGCGCCGGCACTACCTGCGCAAACACCTTGTCTGCCCAACTGGCTTGCCAGTTGAGGCGTGCGCTTTGTGTCACCCATTTACTGATGCGGCGGGTGATGCGCGGCGCACAGCCCACCAGCACCCAGCGTGTCGAGGGGTGGGTGGCTGCTGGCAGCATCGGCTGCAGCATTTGCATGGCGTAGTCCGCGTCGTCGACAAAAACAATGATGGTTTCCATAAAATATCTCCTGGTTTAGGGGTTAGAAATCAAGACTACTCACGCAACTTTCCGCGCCTTGCTGACCACAAGCCCGCGCCCAGCACGCCGCTGATGGCCAGCACATACGTGCCCCACTCGACGAGGGTTTGCAGGGTTTTTTGCGATGGCAGGCTGTCTGGGCCGCCAAATATGGGGTCTAGCAACTGCTCACTGACAATCATCTTGGCTGCCGTAAAGGCGAGCACCGCTGAGCCAATGTGAATGATGACGGGAAAGCGCTCAACCAATTTCAGCACCAGCGTGCTGCCAAACACCACAATCGGTACGCTGATCAAGAGGCCAATCACCACCAGGTCAAACGAGCCATGCGCCGCGCCAGCAACGCCCAACACGTTGTCAATGCCCATCAGCGCATCAGCCACCACAATGGTTTTCATCGCGCCCCAAAAGGTGCTGGCCACCGGCCCGTCGTGATGTTGGCTGCCCTGGTCGGCCAGCAGCTTGTAGGCAATCCACAGCAAGCCCAGGCCGCCGACCAGCATCAGGCCGGGAATTTTGAGCAGCCACACCACGCCGACCGTCATGACCGAGCGCACCACAATCGCGCCCACTGTGCCCCAGGCGATGGCTTTTTTCTGCAAATGCGCAGGAAGGCTGCGTGCTGCCAGCGCAATCACGATTGCGTTGTCGCCCGCCAGCACCAGGTCAATCAAAACAATGGCCAGCAGCGCCGACCACCACGGGGAAGAAAACAATTCCATAGCAAACTCCATTCAGATTTTCAGAAATCTGAGCAGGGTTTTGTGAGGTATGAGCGCAAATGCCGCTACGGCATGTGCAAACGCTTCGACAAAAACCTGTTCAGGCTTTTAATCGAAGGTCTGGCTCGGCGTACAGGCGCTGCCAGGAGCAGCGACTTGTAGACCCAGTAAGCCGGAAGCGTATGTTGCGATACGCTACGTATTGACGACTTGACTGTAGGGAGTTACTCCCCTTCGGAACAACTATTGGACAATAGATTTATTCTTTTTGCAAGCCCGCACTTTTCGCAGGCTTGCGCAACCGCTATTTTCATGCCCGCCATTCACATTACCGATATCGAAGCCGCCATCAATTACTGGCGCGAGAAGTCACCTTCGCCCGACGGCATCACCCTGGCGCCCGAATTGCGGGCGCTGGCCGAGGTGTATGCACTGATGGTTTTTTACCACGAAGACGAAGCCGGTGTGCAGGGCTTCCCCGCAAAAGCCATGGCCGCCTGGCAAGCCTGGTATGACACCACCGCCGACACGCCGTGCATCGCTATTTGCTCCACCAGCCAGGGCGATGAGATGTGCAAGGGCTGCGGCCGCACCTTTGAAGAAGTTCAAAACTGGCCGGCCATGACCCCAGCCGCCAAACGCAGCACCTGGCGGCGTATTACGCTGGAGGCCACATCCTGGCGATTTGGCCGTTATGCCGACCGGGCGCTTGAAAAACGCTGAAAATTCCCTTTTTAGGCATTTTTAATGTGCTAAAAAGGCGTCTCACCCAATCATCACCTGCGCGAGCAGCTCCTATTTTTGTAGCAATTTGACAAGTTGATTGCTGGTGTTGCGCAGGCGCTGGGCCATCAGCTGCGTCATTTTGACCAATAGTTTGGCGCCGACTGCGGGGTGGTCGCGTATCAGCAAGCCTATCTCGCGGCGGCCCAGCACACCGGCCTCAACGGCTTCAATCGCCGTGCAAGTGGCGTAGCGCGGCTCGCTGTCCAGCATCGACATTTCACCAACCGATGCGCCGTGCTGAATCACCGCGATACGCGATGAAGTGATGGGCTTTTCGCCCTCTTGGGCGGGTTGGTCCACTTTTTTGGTGACATCAACCGTGCCCTTCAGGAGCAGCAGCATCCATTCGCCGACCTCGCCTTCCTTTATCAGCGCCTGACCTGCTTCTGCGCGAATCAGCAGCATCGACTGGCCCAGCATATCTACCTCTTGCGGGCTCATGTCCTGAAGCAAAGGCGACGTATTGAGCAGGTCAGCGCTATAGGCGCTCAGTTTGGCGCAGTGGCCCACCACTGTCAGCCCGGCCGTGTGCAACTGTTCTTCTAGCGTTTTCATGGTTTGGTCTGGCGGGTAAAGCCTAGAGCGCAGGGTTTTGCTGCAACCACTGGTCTATCTGGTCAATGGCCGCATCCGTGGCCTGCGTCAATGCGCGTACGCCGCCGGGCGCATCAGGCGTGGTGGCTGGCCGCTGCACCACCACGCTGCGCTGGCCAATCAGCTTTTCACCTGCAGGTGTGACTTCCAGCAGGGTGGCGCGCAGGCGGATCAGGCCAACGCTGGTATCTGCAGCCGTAAAAACATGGCTGAACTCTTCCAGCTCCAGCCTCAAGAGGCGCGGCAGCACGGCGTTTTGGCTGCGGTTCAGCGCAGCACTGTCGCCCGCACCAAACACCGTGCGGCGCTGGCTCAGCGTGTCCTTCAAGCGCTGGCGCACCAGTTGCGCGGGCGGCATGGACCAGCGCGCCAGCGTGTAGGGACGCAACTGCTGTGCGTCTTGGTAGGCCAGTCGGTACAGCACCGCCATGTTGTCCAGCGAGCCGCCTGGGGTCGTGATGTCATCAATCGCAATCGGCGGCAGCATCGCTTGCCGCGTGGCGGGCTGAACCGTCAGGTTGCCGGGCCCAAAGTCATACATACTGGCGCGCACCGGCTTGTCTGGCAAAGCTGAGCAGCCAGACAGCGAAAAAAGCATAAAAAGTATGCAAAATATGGCTGTAGCCCAATAAATTAAAGCGCGAACAGCTACTGATTCAGTAGCATGTTGATTTTTGGTAAAAGCGCCGTTGCGGCTTGGCTGTGATGTCATTTTTTAGCTCCAGTGGCAGAAAACCCTGGCTCGCCAGGGCCAGGCATCGGCGGGCCGTTGCCAAAAATAAGGGATTGCGGGTTGTCGTCTACCGCGCTCACGGTGCGGCGCAGCTGGCGCATGGCGCGGGCAGTGTCGTCGGCCACCTCGCCCAGTTTTGGCAGCGTACCCGCGCTAAAAGCTTCCGCACCTGAAGCCAGTGCCGAGCCGCCTTCAGCCAGCTTGTCGAGGGGGCCGCCCTTTTCATTCAGGCGCTTGGCCGTTGTCACGACCTCGTCGGTCGCAGTCTTGACAGAAACCAGGGTGGCGTCCATGTTTTTGACGAGTTTGGGGATATTGACTTTGTCAGGCCCCAGCTGCGCATCAAGCATGCTGTTCATGTTGGTTGACAATTTGCCAACGCTGCTTGCTGCGTCGCCCATTTGAGCGACGGCACCTGTGATGACCTTCTGGTTGTCGTCCGACAGCAGCTTGTTCAGCTGCGTGCTGGCCTGCTCAACTTGCTTGAAAATCACTTCGCTTTGCTTGAGCAGCTTGTCCAGGCCACCCGTTTTTAAGGGGATGCGCGGTGGGCTGCTGTCGTTGGCTACCAGGCGCTCTTTCGACTCGCCCGTGTCGTCCAGCTGGATGAAGCCCAGACCCGTCACGCCCTGCGAGGCTACAGTGGCAAACACCGATTGCGTCACGGGTGCAGCGCGGTCAATCGACACCCGTACCAGGACGTTGCCTTTGATTTTGCTGTCAAAGCCAATGAACTCCACCTTGCCAACGGGTACCCCCCGAAAGTTGACGGCCGCCTGCGGCTGCAGGCCCGAAATGATCTCATGGGTCGACATTTCATACATGTCGCGCTGCGTGTTGTCACGCATCAGCCAAACTGCCAGCAAGGCCAGCAGCGCGGACACCACCAGCACGAAGGCACCAGCGGCCATGGCATGGGCTTTGTTTTCCATAGTTCAATTCCCTTCTATACGGTGAACGGGTATTCGCGCAACAACTCCATCGCGCGCTGGCCTCGGGGGCCCAAGAAAAATTCATGAATAAACGGATGCGGAAATGCCACCACTTCCTTGGGTACATCGTTGATGATGACTTTTTGGTCGGCCAGCACCGCGATGCGCGTGCTCAGTTCAAACAAGGTGTCCAGATCGTGCGTCACCATCACCACAGTCAATGCCATGTCCCGGCGCAGCGCGCGCAGCAGGGCGCAAAAGCTGTCAGAGCTTTCAGGGTCCAGCCCGGCGGTGGGCTCGTCAAGCAGCAGCAGCGGGGGGTCCATGATGAGTGCGCGCGCCAGTGCTACGCGCTTGACCATACCGCCGGACAAATCGCTCGGCATTTTGTCGGCAGCGTCCGGCGTGAGGCCCACCATTTGCAGCTTGACCATCGCCGCTTCGCGGATCACGTCAGGCGGCAACACCTTGAGCTCGCGCAGTGGGAAGGCAATATTCTCCAGCACCGTGAAGGCCGAAAACAGCGCCCCTTGCTGAAACAGCATGCCAACCCGGCTGGCCGCGCCGCGGGCACCTAGCTCCGCCGCTGGTTTGCCCAGAACCGTGATGCTTCCCTTGGTGGGGTGCTCCAGCCCCAAAATTTGCCGAAGCAGCACCGTTTTTCCGGTACCCGAGCCACCCACCAGCGAAAGCACCTCACCACGTTCAACGCTCAAGTCCAGGTCTTTGTGGATGACGGATTGCGACTTGCCACTGCCAAAAATAGTCCAGAGTTTTTTGATCTCGACAACGGGTACCGGTTTGTCATTGCGGGCTTGACCCGCAATCCATGGATCCCGGATCGAGTCCGGGATGACAGCTAAAGGAACTGATACTTTGAGTTCAGTCATATTCCAACATTTTTGAATAGCACCGCAAACAGCGCATCGACCAAAATCACCACCGTGATCGACGTGACCACCGACGCTGTCGTGCCTTGCCCCAAGCTCTCGGTATTGGGCTTGACACGCAGGCCAAAGTGGCAACCGACCAGCGCGATCAGCAACCCAAAAACAACTGACTTGCTGGTGGCCAACGTCAAATTGGCAATGTCTACCGCCGCCGGCAACGCAGTGATGAAAAACGCGGGGGTGATGCCCATCGCCGCGTCTGCCGCCAGCATCCCGCCCAGCAAAGCAGCCACCGTTGTCCACACACTGATGAGCGGCATCACCACGGCCAGCGCCAGTGCGCGCGGCATCACCAGCCGAAAGCCGCGCGCAATGCCCATCACGCGCATTGCGTCCAGCTCTTCTGTGACGCGCATCACGCCAATTTGCGCGGTGATGGCCGAGCCCGACCGCCCGGCAATCAAAATCGCCGCCAGCACCGGACCCAATTCACGTATCAATGAAATACCCAGAATATTCACGATGAAAGCGTCAGCGCCAAACTGCTTGAGCTGTTGCGAGATTAGATACGCCAGCACCACACCAATCAAAAAACCGACTAATGCGGTAATTGGTAGAGCCGTTGCACCTATGTGGTACAGGTGACCTGACAGGTCGCGCCACGGGCCTTCCTGCGGGTGGCGAACCAACCGGATGATGTCCAGCAGGAGCTGCCCAATCAAACGCACCAGCGACTTGATGTGGTCCAGCATGCCCAGCGTGCGAGCGCCCAGTACTCTCAGCGGTTCCTTCCAGTCCGGCTTGGGGGCGGGGGCGGGCTGGCTCGCAAACTTCTCAACCGTTTCAATCAGTGCGCGCTGGTGCGGTGCTATTTCTATTTGCGCAGGCCATGCACTGCCCCATTGCGTCCACAGCAACTGTGCGCCCAAGTGGTCCAGTTGCTCTATTTTTAAAAGATTCCAGCGCGCGTCTGACGACTTGCCCAAGGACTTTAATTGTTCTTGAACCGAAGGCCAGGCTGCTGGTCCCGTCAAACTGGCTGCCGTCCACGCGCCCAGCACCGCACAAACCACGCCCTCGGGCGTTTCCTGCTGCTCAATTCGGGGGTCGGAAGGGCTCATGGTTTTAAAAAGTATGGTAACTGCGAAACGGCCAGCGCGCCTCCCCCAAATAGAGGGGAGTGGCACTGTCCTACAAGTGCATCACATACGCGTGCAAAATACAGGCCTATGGAAAATACAGCTGCCCCTGAGACCTTT
>Ga0123339_10003699_pt1 | contig 10159 bp, 8 predicted proteins | sample lystaG_FD_89956 | JGI IMG/M metagenome (GOLD analysis project Ga0123339, IMG submission 89956) | Glacier valley bacterial and archeal communities from Borup Fiord, Nunavut, Canada, to study Microbial Dark Matter (Phase II) -... | ecosystem: Environmental > Aquatic > Freshwater > Ice > Glacier ... | reverse complement strand
GATCTTGCCCCGATGAACGACATCGGGGCTGCGGCCCTTCCTACCCGGCACGAGAAATCCCTCGCCGGCCCTCAACCATCGCCTACCGGGATAGGCTCCAAGCAGGCGTTCGTTTGTGCGCAGACCTCCGGAGGCCTGCTTAGGTGCCCGGCTGCCCGGCGCCGGTCATGATGGACGCCGACGGCGGCAGCCGTCCCTTCTCGAACACGACCACGCTGTTGTAGAACGACATGGACATCGTGCTGCGGGTGAAGTCCGTGACAAGCTCCTTCTGCGGCGTCCACTCGCCGTTGATCTCGTCCACCAGCCCCTTGCAGCGCTGGATGAACGAGCCGGGCGCGTGCAGGCCGCCGCCGTGGTCCGCCCAATAGGCGGTGTGCAAGTCCTCCACCATATATGCGCCGTCCTGCTGCACGCGCGGGTACAGCGTGGCGAAGGTGGACTGGACGTGGTGCTGCAAGTGGCTGCCGTCGTCGAGCACGATGCCGGGCGCGCCGAACTCGTCCACGACGGCGTTCAGGAACGCATCGTCCCCCTGGTCGCCGATCCGGACCTGAATGCCCGGCTGCTCGAACGCCTTGCACTCCGGCCGGACGTCCAGGCCCACGATCTGCGCGAACGGGCCGAAGTAGCGGCGCCACATCTGCAGCGACCCGCCCTCGCCGCAACCGATCTCGATGAACACGAATGGACGGTTGCGGAAGCGTTCGAAGTGGCGCTGGTAGATCGGAAAGTAGCTTGCCCACTTGTTTGTCAGCCGGCCGCGGTTGCCCAGGAAGTCCGCCCATAGGTCCATCGCTCCGCCTCTCTGCTGCCTTAACCAGGGCGGTTGGACCCCACCAGGCAGTATCCTGCAAGCCCCCCGCAGCGGCGGTGCGCCAAGCAAACTTGTGAATGTGCGCGCAAGTTAAGGTCCCTGATGCCAGCCGTGGTTGCCTTCGATGGGCCATCGCGGGAGGCGTAGCGCCGCGGCGCTCCAGGGCGGCAGCGCAGCGCCCGGCCCCCACCTGGAGCGCCCCGCCGCAAGCGGCTTGCAATCATGGCATGACCCAGCCGGCGCCCTGCCTATGGCCTGCCAAGGCGCACGTTGCCTTCCATGCGGCGCAACGCTAGCGTACACGTAGCCGTCATGGCCGGAAAGACTGTAGTTGGCATCGCGTGAACCAAGGCTCCCGCGGCAGCCCCGCGCCCAGGCTGGCGCAGGACCGGACGGCACCCCATCCGACCCCCGCGTCGTGCGTCTCCGCCTACGCCAGGGCGTGCCGCCGCGGCCCGGTGCGCCGGTGGAGATGGCTTTGGTGCTGGACGGGGCCTTCGCCGGGGTGGTTGTGCCGGCGGCGGACGGGGCCGGCGGCTGGGCGGTGGACGTCACCCTTCCCGCGCACAGGCTGGTGGGCCAACTGGACCTGCACGACCGCGAAACCGGGCAGAGCGCACTGCCGGCGCCGGTTGACGTGCTGGCGCGGTATGCCTGCACGCTCCATCGCACCGGGACGGCAGGCGGCGTGGTGTCAGGCGCCGTCATCTTGGCACCCTGGTTCGATCCCGCCGTTGCGGTCGAACTGGCAAGCGGCGCGGGCGTGCTGGCCCAGGTGCTCGCGTGGCGGCAGGACGGGACGGGCGAGTATCCGTTCAGCCTGCGCCTGCCGACCCTGGCGCCCATGGGCGGCACGCTGCGGGTGCAACTGCGGATCGGGATGCGCGGAGCGGCCGTGGTCGAGCTGTCGCCGGAGGACATGGGCCATGCCGGCTACCTCGATGCGCCGGGCGAGCGCATCGAGGGCTGGGCGCTCAGCCTGGGCAAGGTGCGCCGCAAGGTCGGCGTGGACATCTGGATCAACGGCGCCGTTGCCGCCACGGTTCCGGCCAACGCGATGCGGGCGGACGTGCGGGCCATTGGCATCGCGGCGGACCGCTGCGGCTTCAGCTACGCGTTGCCGGCGGACCTCATCGAGGGCGGCTACCACTTGGCCGCCACCTTGGCGGGCACCGGGGTCCACCTGTGCGGCAGCCCGATGCAGGTTGCGCCCAAGATCCACTTGGAGGGCTACTTCGACAACTGCCACGGCACGTCGGCGCATGGCTGGGCCATCAACCGCCGCGATCCCAAGACGCCGGTGGTGGTCGAGGCTGTGCTGCCGGACGGCCAGGTGGTGGGCCAAGCTGAGGCCAAGCTGTTCCGTGGGGACTTGCTGGACGCCGGGCTGGCGGACGGGCTGTGCGCCTTCAAGATAGACCTGGGCGCGCGGTTCATGGAGCTGCTGGGGCAGAAGGTCCTGGTCCGGGTGGCCGGCACGGGGCTGTTCCTGCCGGGGTCGCCGCGCACGATCGAGCTGAATCCCAACCTGGTGCGCTTCCTGCGGCGGCAAAGCGAGGTGTCCGCGGACGTGCTGCCGCGGCTGAAGGCGCGGCTGAACCGGGAGGCCGGGGACGTCGGCATCTCCATCGTCATGCCGGTGTACAACACGCCGCGCGAGATGCTGATGGAGGCCATCGCCAGCGTCCACGGGCAGTGGTGCGACCGGTGGGAGCTGATCTGCGTGGATGATTGCAGCACCGAGCCGCACGTGGCGCAGACGCTGCAGTTCGCGGCGTCCCGGGATGCGCGCATCCGGGTGCTGACCGCGCCGGTCAACGGCGGGATCGCGGCGGCGACCAACTACGGGCTGCGCGCCGCGCGCTACCAGTATGTCGCCTTCATGGACCATGACGACGTGATCGAGCCGGATGCGGTGTGGCAACTGGTCCGCGCGGCGCGGTTGACGGATGCGGACATGCTGTATTCGGACGAGGCGACGACGGACGCGAACGTCGAGGGCATCGCCGACGTGAAGTGCCGGCCGGCGTTCAGCTACGACTACTACCTGTCGCATCCCTACTTCGTCCACATGGTCTGCGTCCGCACCAGCATCGCCCAGGCGGTGGGCGGCTGGGACGCATCCATGGCCATCAGCGCGGATGTGGACTTCGTCCTGCGGGTGCTGGAGCGGTCGGCCACCGTGGCGCACGTGCCGGCGGTGCTGTACCGCTGGCGAACGCACGCCGGCAGCGCCGGGCATGCCAGCCAGGCCCAGGTGATGGCGGCGACGCGCGGTGCGCTGCAGCGGCATTTGGACCGTTGCGGAACTGGCGCCACGGCAGAGGACGGGGTGGCGTTCAACCAGTTCGGCATCACCTGGCCTGCCGCGCCGGGCTGCATCCTGATCGTGATCCCGACCCGCAACAAGGCGGACCTGCTGCGGACTGCGGTCGAAAGCATCGAGCGCACGGCGGCCGGCGCGGATTACCGCATCGTCATCATAGACCACCAGAGCACGGAGCCGGCCACAAAGCGCCTGCTGACCGGCCTGGCCCGGCGGCATACCGTCATGCCGTATGAGGGCAAGTTCAACTACTCCCGCATGAACAACCAGGCCGTCCGGCGTCACGGTGGGGATGCGGAGTTCGTGCTGTTCCTGAACAACGACATCGAGGCGATCGAGGACGGGTGGCTGGACCGGATGCGGCGGCTGGCGGCGCGGCCGGACGTGGGCTGCGTCGGCGCGCTGCTGCTGTATGCGGACCGGCGGGTGCAGCATGCCGGGGTGATCCTGGGGTTCAACGGATCGGCGGACCATGCGCACAAGTTCAGCGACGCCTACCTGGACGGCAAGGACCGGCGCAACTTGGGTTACAACTGCGCGCTGACGTCGGTGCGGGACTACTCGGCGGTGACGGCGGCCTGCATGATGATGCGGCGCTCGGTGTTCGAGGCGATGGGCGGCTTCGACGAGGAGTACGCGGTCGGCTTCAACGACACCGATCTGTGCCTGCGCTTGCGGGAGCGCGGGCTGCGCGTGCTGTACGACGGCAGGACGATGCTGTTCCACTACGAGTCCGCCACGCGCAGCGAGACGAAGCAGGTCCTGCACCCCGCCGATACCAAGCGCTTGCTGGGCCGCTGGGCGGGCATCCTGCGCGATGGCGACCCCTTCTACAGCCCGTTGCTGAGCGACCGCGTGCAGGACCATGTGCTGCGGGAGGACCCAGGCTGCCGGGTGGTGCATCCGCCGCGTGTGACGCGGATTGCGCTTATGGACGCGAATCGGCGGGCGGATGGTTCCAGTCCGCGCCCGGAGCTAGCGGGTGCTGCGTCACAGGGCGCCGTGCCCCCTGGTCCCGCGCCTTGTGGCATTGCGCGCCCTGGCCGCCCCGTGCCCGCTCCGGCGGCCGGTGCCGGTGCCGGTGCCGGGGCGGCGCCGGGCGACGCCGGGCCACCCCTGACAGCCCGGCGCAGCCCAGCCCGGCGCAAACCCCAGCCGGCTTGATCCCGTGCGGCCTGATGCAACACGGCGCCGCGTCAGGCCGGGCCGCCCGGCGCACCCCTGCCCGGGGGACGACGCGCATTGCCCGCCATGCCCGCCGATGGCAGGTTGCGGCCGGATGCAACCGGACAGGACCGTAGCAGCGTTATGAAAATCCTCGTCACCGGCGGTTGCGGCTTCATCGGCTCGGCCGTTATACGGCACGTGATCCGAACCACGTGCCACCAGGTCGTGAACGTGGACAAGATGACCTACGCCGCGTCCGAGGATGCGTTGGAGGAGGCGCGGACCAGCAACCGTCATACCCTGGTGCGCGCCGACATCACCGATGCCCCGGCGATGCAGCAGGTGTTCGCCACCCACCGCCCCGATGCGGTGATGCACCTGGCGGCGGAGAGCCATGTGGACCGCTCGATAGATGGGCCGGCGCCGTTCATCCATACCAACTTGGTCGGCACCTTTGTGCTACTGGAGGCTGCGCGGGCGCATTGGGCCGGGCTGGACGCGGTGGGGAAGGCGGCGTTCCGGTTCCACCATGTGTCCACCGACGAGGTGTTCGGGGCGCTCGGGCCGGGCGACCCGCCGTTTACGGAGGCGACGCCGTATGACCCTCGCAGCCCGTATTCGGCCAGCAAGGCCGGGTCGGACCACCTGGTGCGGGCGTGGCAGCATACGTATGGGCTGCCGACGTTCGTCACCAACACCACCAACAACTACGGCCCCTGGCAATTTCCGGAGAAGCTGATCCCGCTGGTGACGCTGAACGCGCTGGAAGGGAAGCCGCTGCCTGTTTATGGCGATGGAGGCAACGAGCGGGACTGGTTGTTCGTGGACGACCACGCCGCCGCGCTGGTGCTGGCGCTGGAGCGGGCGGAGCCGGGTGCCACGCTCGCGATCGGCGCGCGGCAGCCGCGCAGCAACTTGCAGGTAGTGCGGGCGATCTGCGCGGTGCTGGACGAGTTGCAGCCGGACCCGGCGGGCCCGCGGGAGCGGCTGATCCACTTCGTGACGGATCGGCCGGGGCACGACTTCCGGTATGAGATCGACCCGGCGCGCACGACGGCGGCGCTGGGCTGGACGGCGCCGCACGGCTTCGACGCGGGGCTTCGGCGCACGGTCGGGTGGTACATGGACAACCGGGCGTGGTGGGAGGGCATACGGGCTGCGCGCTACGCCGGGCAGCGGCTGGGCGCTGCGCCGCTGGCTGGTGCGGCACCCGGAGCGTCAGCCGGCGCAGACGCAGTGCCGCAAGGGGGCGGAGTAGCCTCGGCGCAAGTGGGCACGGCTGCTGCGCCGCAGGTTGACGGGCCATCAGCGCCGCAGCCTGGCGCGGTCGCTGCGCCAAAAGCTGGCGCAGCCACTGCGTCGCAGGTTGGCGCAGTGGCATGAAGGGCATTCTGCTTGCGGGGGGGAGCGGCACGCGGCTGCATCCGGTGACGCTGGCCAGCAGCAAGCAGTTGCTGCCGGTGTACGACAAGCCGATGGTCTATTATCCGCTGTCGGTGCTGATGCTGGCGGGCATCCGCGACATCATGCTGATCTCCACGCCCGAGGACCTGCCGCAGTTCCGCCGCCTGCTGGGCACCGGCGAGCGGCTGGGCGTGCGCTTCACCTATGCCGAGCAGGCAAAGCCGGAGGGGCTGGCGCAGGCGTTCCACATCGGCGAGGAGTGGATCGCCGGGCAACCCTGCGCGCTGGCGCTGGGCGACAACCTGATCTTCGGCGATCACCTGGGCGTGTTGCTGCGCACGGCTGGCGCCCGGCCGGAGGGGGCGACGGTGTTCGCCTACCAGGTCCGCGACCCCGAGCGATACGGCGTCGTCAGCTTCGACAGCAGCGGGCGGGCGCAGGAGATCGTGGAGAAGCCGGCTGCGCCGAAGAGCAACTGGGCCGTCACGGGGCTGTATTTCTACGACAAGCGCGTGACCGAGCTGGCGCGGCGGGTGAAGCCGTCGGCCCGCGGCGAGCTGGAGATCACCGACCTGAATGCGATGTACCTGTCGGAAGGCACGCTGCACGTGGAGCGCCTGGGCCGCGGCTGCGCCTGGCTGGACGCCGGGATGCCGGACAGCCTGCTGCAAGCCGCGACCTTCGTGCAGACGATCCAGAACCGCCAGGGGATGCTGGTCGGCAGCCCGGAGGAGGTGGCGTTTCGGATGGGCTACATTGACGCCGCCGCCCTGCGCGCCTGCGCCAAGGGCTTGGGCAAGACGGAGCTGGGACGCCTGTTGCTGGAGCTTGCCGACGGGTTGCACGCATGAACGTCGAACACCTGCGCGTGCCCGGCCTGGTCCTGGTGACGCCGCCTCGGTTTGGGGACGCGCGCGGCTTTTTCTCGGAGGTGTTCAAGCTGGACGCCTTTCGGGAGGCCGGGGTTACGCTGCCCTTCGTGCAGGACAACCAGAGCCTGTCGCGGGAGCGCGGGGTGATCCGCGGGCTGCACTGCCAGGTGGGGGCGCACCCGCAGGGCAAGCTGGTGCGCTGCATCAAGGGTGCGATCTGGGACGTGGCGGTGGATGCCCGGCGGGGGTCGCCGACGTATGGGCAGTGGGATGCGGCGGAGCTGTCGGCGGAGAACTGGGCGCAGTTGTGGGTGCCGCCGGGTTTCCTGCACGGGTTCTGCACGCTGCAGCCGGATACGGAGGTCATCTACAAGGTGACGGACGTGTACGACCGCGCCGGGGAGCGCGGCGTCGTGTGGGACGATCCTGACCTGGCGCTACCTTGGCCCATCCGTCCGGGGGAGGCGATCCTGTCGGACAAGGACCGGGTGCTGCCGCGCTGGGCGGACACGCCGGCGCTGTTCGATTGATGGCGACCGGGGCGTCCGGATGCCTGCCCGGGTCCATTCTGGTGACAGGGGGTGCCGGGCAGTTGGCGACGGCGTTGCAGCAGGAGGGGGGTGCTGCCGTCCGTCGCGTTGGCCGCCCGGAGTTCGACTTCGACCGGCCGGAGACGCTGGCCGCGGTGTTCGCGGCGGCCCGGCCGGCGCTGCTGGTGAATGCGGCGGCCTGGACCGCGGTGGACGCCGCGGAGGCCGATCCGGATGCCGCTGGGCGGGCCAACCGGGACGGGCCGGCGATGCTTGCGGCGCTGTGCGCGGACGCGGGCATTCCGATGATCCATGTTTCGACCGACTACGTGTTCGACGGGCTGAAGGGTGCGCCGTACGTGGAGACGGACCCGACCAGCCCCACGGGCGTGTACGGCCGGACGAAGCTGGAGGGGGAGCAGGCGGTGCTGGCGGCGTGCCCGCGGGCGGTGGTGCTGCGGACGTCGTGGGTTTACTCGGCAGTGGGCAAGAACTTCGTGCGGACCATGCTGGGGGCGGCGCAGCGGATGCCTCGGCTGCGGGTGGTGGGGGATCAGCGGGGGTGCCCGACCGCGGCGCGCGACCTGGCGGTGGCGATCCTGGCGATTGCGCCGGGGTTGACTGGGACAGGGACGGGCGGATTTGGAGCGGGCGGGTCTAGTGCGGGGGTTTCAGACGGGTCGGGAGCAGGGGTTCCCGAAGGGTCTGGAACAAGGGTTCCAGACGGGTACGGCGTTTTCCATGCGTGCGGGACTGGGGACACGACGTGGCACGGCCTGGCCCTCGCGGTGTTCGAGGCCGCGGCCCGGCACGGCCATCCCGTGCCCGCCGTGGACGCCATTACCACCGCGGAGTGGCCGACCCCGGCGCGGCGGCCGCCGGACAGCCGCCTGGACTGCGGCAAGCTGGCTGCAGTGTTCGGGGTGCGCCTGCCGGACTGGCGCGATAGCCTGGCCCGCACCGTGGACGAGCTGCTGGCCCCTGCACCGGCCGGCTGACGCGCCGCTGTGACGGCGTCCGCCGACAGCCGCCCCCGCGTCGCGATCCTGCTGTCCACCTTCGACGGGGTGCCGTTCCTGCAGGAGCAGTTGGACAGCCTGGTGGATCAGTCCTTGCGGGACTGGACGCTGTATTGGCGCGACGATGGCAGCACGGACGGCACGGTTGCGGTGATGCAGGCGTTCATGGCTGGGGCGGGCGCGGGGCGTTGCGTGGCGGTGGCTGGCGTGCCGGGCCGGGTGGGGCCGTCCGCCAGCTTCATGTCGCTGTTGCGCGCTGCCGCTGCCGACGATCCGGACGTGGCCGCGTTTGCCGACCAGGATGATGTTTGGCTGCCGGAGAAGCTGGCGCGCGGCGCGGCGGCGCTGCCGCAGGACAGGCGGGCGGCGCTGTACTGCACGCGGCAGGTCCTTGTGGACCAGGACCTGCGCCGGATCGGCGAGTCCGCGGCCTTGCGCCAGGCGCCGGGCTTTCCGGCGGCGCTGACGCAGAATATCGCGACGGGCTGCACCGTGCAGCTCAACCGGGCGGCGGTGCGGCTGATTGCGGGCAGCGAGCCGCCGGCGTCCAGCCTGCATGACTGGTGGAGCTACCTGGTGGTGGCGGCGTCTGGGGGGCGGCTGATCGTGGATGCCACACCGACGGTGCTGTATCGGCAGCACGGCCGCAACCTGGTGGGGGCGCCGCCGGGGATGCGGCGCCGGGCCATTGCGGCGCTGCGGCGTGGCCCGGCGCTGTTCATGCAGGTGCTGCGCGCGCATGTGGACGGGCTGCGGGCGCAGCCGCATCTGCTGTCGCCCGAGGCGGCGGCGGCGCTGGAGGTGCTGCACCGTGGCTTGCACGGGCGGCTGCGGCAGCGGGCGGCGGCGCTGCGGCTGATCGGGCTGACGCGGCAGACCTGGCAGGAGACGCTGCTGTTCCGCTGGTGGTTCCTGATCGGATAGGCGTCCCATTTTTTCCTTGCTGTGCATGCATCAAAATGATCTTGTCCCGATATGGATATTCACCAGGCATCCCCCTTGACCCCCGCTGAAGCCATGCTGCTGCTGAAGCCGCGGACGGGCCTGTCCACCCGGTTGTTCAAGCTGTCGGCGATGGGACTGCTGATGCGCCGTGTCCTGCGGGCGGAGGCGGTGCAGAAGAAGGGATGGCTGGCCCGTGGGGCAGAGACGCGCCTTCAGGCCTTCCCCGGCCCGGCGTTGCCGGCGCACGAGGCCGCGGTGGTCGAGGTGGTCCGCACTGCGGCGCGCAAGAACCCACAGGGTGCGACGGCGCTGGAGGTGGTTGCGGCGGCGCGGCAGACGTATGGCGCCTCGCTCGACAGCTACCGCAAGATGCAGGTGCTGCCGGCCCTGATCGGGCGGGGGCTGATCGAGATGAAGCGCGGCGGGCTGCTCCGCTTCAAGCGCCCGACGCTGACCCCGGCGGGCGAGGCCGCGCAGACGGAGCTGAAGGCGTTGCTGGACCGGGCGCGGCAGGTGCCGGCGTGGCTGGACACCAACCCCGGCCAGGCCGCCGCGACCGCGGCGTCCCTGGGCCTGCTGGTGCTGCTGGTGGAGGAGCTGAAGCCGCATATGCGCCGGCTGGCGCAGGCGGCCCAGGCGGCGGCGGTTGACCAGCCGCACGGCTACTACCATGGCCATAGTGGGGACACTGGCACCAAGGGTGAGCTGAAAAGTGGCGGCACTGGCGAGGTGTCCAGTTCGGTGGACGCCGGAGCACTGGATGCCGGCGTGCTCGCAGGTAGCGTGATGGGGGGCGAGGCGATGGAGGGCAGCGCGGTCGAGGGCGGCACGTCTGGCGCATTCGACAGCGCGGCGCTGGACATGGGCGCGTTCGACATGGCGACGCTGGACATGGCGGGCTTTGACGACAGTGCGTTCGACGCGATGGAGAGCGCGATGTCGAGCTTCGATGCCGTGCCGGACAGCTCCAGCAGCAGTGATTCAAGCAGCAGCGACTCGAGCAGCAGCAGCGACTAGACCAATGCCGCGGTGACCAGAGAGGCGGCATCGTGCCAAACATCCGATGTTGGGCCTTATTT
>Ga0123339_10003698_pt1 | contig 10162 bp, 8 predicted proteins | sample lystaG_FD_89956 | JGI IMG/M metagenome (GOLD analysis project Ga0123339, IMG submission 89956) | Glacier valley bacterial and archeal communities from Borup Fiord, Nunavut, Canada, to study Microbial Dark Matter (Phase II) -... | ecosystem: Environmental > Aquatic > Freshwater > Ice > Glacier ... | reverse complement strand
GATTGCTTGGCCGTTAGCTGCATCAAGGGCGAACCGGAACGTTCCGTCGGCTGCCGTGGTGCGCCGGTAACGGCCCTCATCAGGCGCGTTCTTCTTCACAGATTCGATACCATTCACGCAGGCGGCCTTCGTTGTGTACGCCTCGCTCTCGAGGATGGCCTCACTACCCATTTTCAGATTGAACATGAACTGCCCATCCGATCGGGTCTCGATCTCGAACTGCCCTGCCATCACATGCTCCTTCTCTGAGCGGACTAAGGCCGATCCCTCGACCCCCGGTAAACGTTCTGTTGTTACTCTTTACCCTTCTTGCGCACCACAGGTTGGGCCTAGGAAGGCCGGATGGCCTGTCAGGCACCCCTACGCCAGTGCTTCTCCCCTGCCCGCCGCTATGACTTCGCCTCGATGTCCTTTGATGCAGGGCCATAGATGACGTCGCCGTGCCGACCGTATCGCGACCCATGACACGGACAGTCGACGGTTCCTTCAGCCCAGTTCCATTTCGTCTCGCACCCCAGGTGCGTGCAATTGCGCCCGGCCACCGACCCATCGTGGGCCTTTTCATTCCTCGGCGTCAGATGTCCTCCGACGAAGTCTCGCGCGACCGTGGCGCCCTCCCCGATGAGAGACGCGATGGAGTCGGCGCCAGGCACACGTGCTGGCGAGACGATCCGGGTCACGGCATGCGAACGGCCAGCGATCGCATCGGTGATGATCGAGGCGGCCACGACGCTCTTGGTCATGCCCCACCCGGCGAATCCGGCGGCCACGAACAGGTTCTCGCTAAGAGGAGCTTCGCCGATGAAGGGGAGCCCGTCCGGCGTCTCGTGATCGTGCGCCGACCAATGACGAACCACTTCGACCTCACCTACCAGACGGGTCAGTGAGTCTTCCATGCTCCGATAGACTTCGCGCTCGTCGTCCGCGGATGCGACCCGGACGCGCTGTCCGCCCGCGATCCACGTGCCGTCGGGTCCGGACGTGGGGCGAAGTGTGAGGGCCTCGCCCCCGACCTGCATCCACATGCCCTCCGGGAGTGCTTCACGCGGCGCAAACTCCAAAGCGTAGTGAGCGTAGGGGAACAGCCGCCCGAAGAACGCCCCGGTGTCGTGCACTGGGAAATGGTCGGCCATGACCGCGATCGGCGCCCATACCGAACCGCTGTCGCAGTTCGCCCTCCATCCTTCGCCGTCACGACTCAGCGAGCGAACGGGGGTGCCTTCGTAGACGTCGGCGCCCGCGCCCAGGGCGGACACGACGGCGACGAGCAGGGCGGCTGGATCGATCAGCGCCTGTGACTCGAGTCTTGCGGCGCGGAGGCCGAATGGTCGAGGCGCATCAACGGCGGCTACGGGCAGCCCCGCCGACATCAGGGCGGCGACATGCTCATCGAATTGGACGTTCGTCTCCTCGTCACCGGCCACGAGATACGCCGGAACGCGGCTCAGACCGCATTCGGCTCCTGTCTCAAGCGCGATGGCCGCCAAATCGTCGACCGCCGCAAGATTCGCCGCCGCCCATGCGCGGACCTGATCCTGAGTGTGGTCGCCGAGCAGTCCCCGCCATGAATCGCCGTGCAGGGCAGTGACCTTGGCGGTCGAGTGGCCCGTCGTTCCCGATGCGATGCGCCGCCGCTCGAGCACGATGACATGCCGACCTTCGGCGGAGAGTCTCCGCGCGACCAGCACCCCAGTGAGCCCGCCCCCCACGACCAGGACGTCCGTCTTGCGTTCGCCGACGAGTGGTGGGTACTCGGTGCTCGTCGAGCTCAGCCAGACGGACCCCGCCTTGCCAGGCAGTCCATCCACAGCCTCTATGTAGTCGCGATCCACGGCCACTTCCTTCCAGCGTGCTCACGGACGCAAACTCATACATTGGTGTGTGTACCCCCGAGTCGTCCATCGCGCTGCCACACGCCCACACATGCATGCTGCAAGCACGTTTCGCGTCGACCGGGGGGCAGTAAGAATATGGCCTCACAGCCAGTCACACCGACCGGAGGGAGCCGCACATGGACCCTCGCGAAGTCAGTTTGGACGACCGTCCGGTCGGTACGGGTGTGAGCCTTCTGTGAAGGGGCAGCTTGGGTCGGCAGTCGGCCTGGTCGCTCCCCGTTTGAACGTCGATGCAATGGAGGTCACCGATGCTTTGGATCATATTCGTCATACTGCTCGTGCTCTGGGTGTTGGGACTCGTGACGGGCACCACGTTCGGCGGCCTCGTCCACATCCTGATCGTCATAGCGATCATCGTGCTCGTCATCCAGCTGCTCCAAGGCCGACGCGGCTGAGAAAGACTACCGCGTCAAGGGCACAGACACCGCCCCACGACGCAAAGCGGGAGACATTCCCGCAGACAAACGAAACGGGACACCCGAAGGTGTCCCGTGTTCACACTATGGTCGGGCTGACAGGATTTGAACCTGCGACCCCTTGACCCCCAGTCAAGTGCGCTACCAAACTGCGCTACAGCCCGATGTGCTGCACACACAGCAGCGAGACAACATAGTAAAGCTCCCGACGCCTGCGTACAAGCCGTCAGGCCTTGTTTCCTCCGCGATACACCATCACGTCGATGTTTTCCACCGAGATGAGCCCGTCGCCGAGCATGGTCGAGAAGACCTCGGCAAGCGCGGTTATACGGGATTCGATGTCGATCACCGTCACGACGACGGGCATATCTGAGGACATGCGCAGTCCGCGATCGGGATCGCTCACGCTGGCAGCGCCGAAGCCCTCGATCCCTCGCAAGACGGTGGCACCAGCGCAGCCGGCTTTACGCGCCTGCTCGACAAGCGCCGAGTACAACGGCTGCCCACCGTACTGTTCGTTCTCACTCACATAGACCGACAGGCGTTGCGCGCTGCCATTGAGTCGTATCGGCCGTGGGGCCATGGTTATGATCCTTTCTTTGAAGCGAACATGCCGCTTATCCGGTTGAGAAGCTCACTTGCTATCACATGCTTGCTGGCCTGCGGCACATCCTCTGCCGCCGACCGTGTCACGAACCATACGTGGTTGTCATCGGTTCCAAATCCAAGGGCCGGGTCTGAGACATCGTTGGCAACGATCAGATCGACACGCTTGGACTCAAGCTTGGCGCGCGCATTGTCCACGACATGCTCAGTCTCGGCCGCGAAGCCGATCAGGAGCGCAGTGTGGGCAGCCTGTCCGAGCTCAGCGAGGATATCGGGATTTCGCACGAGTTCGATTGCAGCGGGCTCTCCTGTCTTCTTTATCTTGTGGACGGCGACAGTCGCGGGTCTAAAATCCGCGACTGCAGCAGCCATGACCAGCGCATCCGTACCAGGCATACGCGCGCCTACCGCGGCACGCATCTGCAATGCGGTGTGCACCCGGACGACTTCGCATCCGAACGGGTCGGGCAGACTGCTGGGGGCCGTTATGAGCGAGACGCTCGCTCCACGTCGTGCCGCCTCGGCAGCTATGGCGTAACCCGTTTTACCTGATGAGCGGTTGCCAAAGAACCTCACCGGATCGATGGGCTCCTGCGTACCGCCCGCAGTGACTATCAAACGGCGACCTTCCAGGTCACGCATGCGCCGCAGCTGCTCGATCACGGTATCGGCGATCAGAGAGACATCAGCCAGACGGCCCTCGCCCACCTCGCCGCATGCGAGCTCGCCTGTGCCGGGAGCCACGAACAACATCCCGCGAGCGACAAGCTCAGCGACGTTTCTCTGTGTGACCTCTTTGCGCCACATATGCGTGTTCATCGCAGGTGCGATGACGATGGGCGCCTCAGTGGCAAGCACGGTGGTCGTAAGAAGATCATCCGCACGTCCGTGCGCGAGTTTGGCGATCACGTTGGCCGTGCACGGCACGATGACCAGCAGGTCCGCCTCCTGCGCAAGCGAGATGTGATGGACCTTGCTGCCCGGCTCATCGCCCCACAGCGTGACGGCGACCGGCTCTCCCGTCAGCGTCCGGAACGTGAGCGGCGTGACGAACTTGGTGGCCGCATCGGTCATCACGACCTTGACCCGTACGCCACGCTTCTGTAGCAGCCGCACAAGCTCACAGCTCTTGTACGCGCCGATACCACCGGTCACGCCTACAAGGACAGTCTGCTCTTGAGGAGTCATGGCCGCATCCTTCCTAACCAGCAGGTACAACAGGGTACACCGACCGCTGGAACTTGTCGCCATCAGCGTGCACGAGCGTACCGTGGTGGGGAAGATACCCAACCGTATGTCCACGCACTACGAGGAGGCTGCCGATGCATGAGACGCACACGCGTCGTACCCGCGAGCTCCGTGTGAAGATCGGCGGTGAGGCGGGAGCCGGCATCAAAGCCGCAGGTCAGACGCTGGCACGCTCGTTCGCGGATGCGGGGCTTGAAGTATGCGACCTGACCGAATACCCGTCGCTGATCCGTGGTGGACACAACACGTATTTCCTCAGGGTCAGCGAGAGCCCCATATTCAGCCATGTCCGAGACGTAGATGTATTGATCGCCCTCAACGCTGAGTCAGTGGCGCTGCATCTCGCGGAACTGGCACCCGGTGCCGCAGTGATCTTCGACCCGTCGGACTTTCCCGCAGACGAGCCGCCTGACACCGGCGAGACGCTCGCGGTGTCAGTGCCGCTCAAGGATTTTGCCCGTCAGGCGGGCGGCATCATCATGCGCAACACCGTAGCGCTCGGCGCAGTTCTGGCGCTCGCGGACTTCCCCACCGACTATCTCGCCGCTTCTTTGCATGCGCAATTCGCCCACAAGTCACCGGAGATCGCTGAGAACAATGTAGCCGCGGCGGTGCTCGGCTACGAACACGTCAAGGCGCAAAACCTACATCTCGAGTTCACGGTGAGCCCCGTCCCTGACGCCCCGGAGCGCATGCTCGTCGACGGCAACGAGGCCATCGGGCTCGGTGCCCTCGCGGCTGGCATCGGCTTTTATGCCGCATACCCCATGACACCGGCGTCGTCGATCCTGCACTTCATGGCGCGCCACGAACGCGACCACGGCGTGGTCGTCAAACATGCCGAGGATGAGATCGCCGTGATGAACATGGTCGTGGGTGCCGCGTTCACCGGCGCGAGGGCGATGTGCGCGACGTCGGGAGGCGGTTTTGCCCTCATGAACGAGGCCCTTGGCATGGCGGGCACGAGCGAGTCCGCCGTAGTCGTAGGCGTGATGACCCGCCCGGGTCCCGCGACGGGCATGCCTACCTGGACCGAGCAGTCAGACCTGCGCTACGTCATCCATGCCGCTCAGGGAGAGTTTCCGCGTGTCGTCCTGGCGCCCGGTGACCAGGAAGAGTCTTTTGAGCTCGCATGGAAGGCGTTCAACCTCGCCGACCAGCTTCAGACACCCGTCATCGTGCTCGGCGACACCTATCTGTCCGACAACAGGCGCACGGTGCCGGCGTTCGACACCAGCGCGGTGACCATCGACCGCGGTAGGATCGTGACCGAGGGAGATATGGCGCAGCATCCCGAGGCATGCGATGAGACCGGTCGCTACCTGCGCTACAAGCTCGCAGACGACGGCGTGTCCACGCGGGCGCTGCCGGGTGTGCGCAATGCATTGCAGCTAGCCAACTCCTACGAGCACGACGAGTACGGCTACGGCCAGCTCGGCGAATCTGCCAGCGTGCGAATCGCGCAACACGAGAAGCGCATGCGCAAGCTAAAACTCGCAGCCACGCTCGTTCCACGTCCACGCTTCTTCGGCCCGTCGCCATCAGAAGCCGATCTCGCAATCGTGTGTTGGGGCTCGACGGTCGGCCCGCTTCGCGAGGCCGCCGCATTGCTTGAAGCCGACGGTGTATCCCTCGCAATCATGCAGGTCGTCACCATGTGGCCCTTCCCCGCCGATGAAGTCTCGGCATTCATGAACGACGCCGGGCGCACGATGATCGTCGAAGGCAACCTGACCGGCCAGCTGCAAGGGCTCGTGCGCGAACAGTGTCTGATCGACTTCGACCACGTCATCCACCGGATCGATGGCAGGCCGTTCTCACCCGAAAGCATCGTCGATGAGATCAAAGAGGTGCTGGCACATGCCTGACGTGGCTGATTTCGAGACCGCCCTCACGCCTACCTGGTGCCCCGGCTGCGGCAACCACATGATGTGGCGCGCGCTCAAAGAAACGCTCGAAGAGCTCGGCCTGCCCTGGGAAAGCTTCGCCATGGTGTGGGGCATCGGCTGCCACGGCAACGGTGCCGACTTCTTCCGCTGCCAGGGCTTTCACGGCCTGCACGGTCGCGCGCTACCGCTGGCGACAGGGATCGCGCTGTCAAATCCGGACCTCAAAGTGATCGTGGAGATGGGTGACGGCGATGGCTACGGCATCGGCGGCAACCATTTTATCCACTCCGTGCGCCGCAACATCGACATGACCGCGATCTTCCACAACAACCAGGTCTACGGCCTGACCACCGGCCAGGCGTCACCCACCAGCGACCAGTTCATGACCACGCCCAGCACTCCGGGCGGGGTGATCGAGGAACCGGTCAACCCGGTCGGCGTCGCAGTAGCGCAAGGCGCGACGTTCGTCGCCCGCGGATTTGCCGGCGACATCCCGCACCTCAAATCGCTCTACAGGCAAGCCATCGAGCATGAAGGCTTTGCGATCGTGGACGTCTTCCAGCCCTGCGTGACCTGGAACAAGGTCAACACTTTCAAATGGTTCCGCGACCGTGTCTACAAGCTCGAGGAACTCGAAGGCTACGACCCCACAGACCGCACCATGGCCTTTGAGACGTCGATGAAGACGTTCCATTCGCTCACCTGCGCACCCGACGAGTGCAAAGTCCCCATAGGCGTGTTCTACCGAGAAGAAGGCGCGGCCACCTATCAAGACGACCTGCCGCAGCTCAAAGCGCCGCTGTTCAAGCTCGCCGAGAAACCCCGGGACATATCCGCAACGCTGGCGGAGTACCGTACCGGGAGCTAGATGAACATCTCCCACCATGCGCGCAGCCTATCTGCATGGTGACCATAAACGACAACGATGTGGTTGCCGAGCGATTCACGCAGCAGCTCGCTGACGTGGCCGCTCGTCAGCCGCACCTCGGCCTGTGTGCGGCACAGGTCCTCGGCGTGCCCGGAGGCGATGATCTCACCCTCGGCCAGCCAGAGGCGCTCCATGCGCGTGCCGCCGATGCGCAGCAACGTCACCGGACCGGCAGGCAGCTCGCCCTGGATACCCACTCCCTGACCGGACTCGAAATGCGAGCGCAGCCTGTAGCTGCTGACCATCGTTCGCGGCACGGTGCAGTGCGCCAGCCACAGCGTGTTGGCGCTCTGATCCATCTGCGCGGGATTGGCCATCCACGGTGTCTCGCCGAGAAGGTCTCGCACCCACAGCAGGCCGACGGTGCTCACAAGGTCACCTTCACACCCGGCGATGACGCCCTCGTCCGTGAGTTGAGACAGCCCGAAGCAACCTGTGGTCTCAAGCTCAAGGACGAGATCGAAACAGCGCACCGTCAAAGCGTCCAAGTGATACTCATCGACCATCGACCGCAACGCGGCGTGCACTCGCGCCACATCCGCAAGGTCGGTTCCAGAAGGTTCCGCGACGCCGCTGGCGCCGGAAACAAGCGACGCCGCGGCAGGCGCCACCGCGGCAGAAGAAATACCTTTGATACTCGCCAAGAGGTCGTCTATGGCGATCGGAACCACCTGCGGGCCCCACGTGCCTTGCACGACGTCTGCGGCGGGCGTGCTGGCGACGAGCCAGTCGGACGGATCGCCGATCAGCCCGATGCGCGAACCTCGCAGCGCCGTGTGCGCCACAAGATCGTCGACGACGCCGAGCACCAGCGCAAGATCTTGGGCATCGTGTGCGCTACGCAGATACAGGATGCGGCCGCGCGTGCCGTCCTGGTGCAGTCTGGCGAGCACCTCGAGACATGCAGGCAGCGAGTTATTGCCCGGGTGCGCAAGCAGCACCACGGGCTCATCGGGCGCGACCTGCGCGCGGCGCGCACGCAGGTCCATCACGACTTTCTCGGTGCCACCGGTCGCAACCAGGTAGAGCAGCGGTCCGGCGCTATCAAGCGTCTGCGCGTCGACCCGCTGACCGCCCATAGCAGTCAGCGCGGTGACGTACTCCGCCACGACGCTTTCCTCCTGCTGTGCACCCACGAATGGCGGGACGACAGACACGAAGCCGAAACGAGCAGACATAGCTACCTCCAGGTGCTTCCGGGTCATACGAATCTACCCTGAAGGCCCTCGATACCTACAGGCCCGGCATGCTCAGATACGTACGGAACGTTTCCACGGGCAACTGGGTATGCCAGTGACCGGTGAGCAGCGCCACCACGTAGATCAAGATCCAGACACCGACGACCGCCAACGGCCACACCCACCAGGGAAACGCGAAACGTCCGAGCAGACGTGGCTGCAACGCACCGTCTACAGGACACGCGCGCACGCAGTCCTGGCAACCATCGCACTCGGCATGGTGGATCGAGACGAGCGTATCCACCTGGATCGCAGCATGACAGGCCGTAGCACACTTGCCACAGCTGATGCAGACGTCGGGGTCACGCACCACCGTGAGCGGAGAGAGCGTGCCGCAGGCGCCGTACACACCGCCGAGAGGACACAGATACCGGCACCATACGTTGCCGAACAGCATAATGCCTATGAAGGCGGCCGCGATGACAGCCAGATAGAGCGGCGTGATGAACAGTAGGATCATCTTAGCGTCGACCGTGGCGTAGTAGGGCATCTTCTGGAACCCAACGGCTTCCTGGACACTGACCGCCGCAAACCAGAACATGACCAGTGCGGCAAGGACGTAGCGAAGCGTGCGAAACGTGATGTCCATCCAGCGCGGAGGCCGATAGTTGTCACGGTGCAAGACCTTGCGCCCGAACCACGCGGCGCCTTCCCACACGGTGCCCACCGGACAGATCCAGCCGCAGAATCCACGTTTGAAAAACAGAGAGAGCACGAGCGCGGCGATGATGATGATGATTCCAGCCGGAAGGACGGTGTCGAAGATACCCGCCTTCAACCACAAAAAGAAGCTCATATATGAACCGACGGGCAGGATGCCGGCAACGGCTTCAGGACGTTTGACGTATTGGCCGTGTCCGAGTGCCCAACTCCTGAACGCGAGCAACCGCGTGCACAGATAGATGAAGTACGTGAGAAAACCGCCACGTATCAGCAGCCGGGGTCCAACATGTGAGAATACGGAGTCAAAACGATCGCGCATGGTGCGCTTCATGCAGATGCCTGCCTTCTGTTCGCTGTTCTGGTCGCGCTCGCGCGAGAACGGCTGCCGGACCTGCACCGGCGCGGGCATCCTGCTTTTCTAACACCACGGTGTCTCTGGGTCAATTGCATTCCAGCATCAGTGCGCGTCTTGTATCCTTGAAGACACGCGAATGGGAACGCTCCACAGCGAATCCCTCACAGGAGGTTGTATGCGTCGTCGTTTTCTCATGATCATGCTGCTGGCCACGCTAGGGATCGTCTCGGCGTGCAGTTTTGGCGGAGCCTCCATCGCTCTGCCGAGCGGCGTCGTCTACCCCAAGATCGTGCCCGACGATTCCACCGGGATCATCGGCGTGGACTACGCGTTCGATTTCGAGGGAAAGACGGACACGTTCCACGTAGACGTACAGCGCTCGCTATACCAGGGCGCCGCCTCGGCACAAAAGAGCGTCGTCCGCTTTGGTAGTTCACACGCCAACGACTGGATCGAGCGCTACTATCCTGCTTTCATCGAGGAATCCCACCAAGACGCGTTCTTCTCGGCGTTACTGGCTCAGCTCCGTGCGCTGCGCGACCAGCAACACCTCGACTCAGACCGCTATGCCGAGCTGCTCGTGGTCTTCGTGCAGTCCATCGAGTACAAGACAGATCCCGTCAACCTGTCTCCCAAGTTTCCCGTAGAGACGTTCGTCGACAAGAACGGCGACTGCGACGATAAGACGCTGCTGCTCGCCGGCCTGCTCTCGCGGGAGGGATACGACGTCGCGGTGCTGTTGTTCGATGCCGAGAAACACGTGGCGATCGGGATCAAGAGCGACGGGATCGAGTACAAGAACACCGGCTACGCATACGTGGAGACGACGGCTCCGGGATTTATCGGCATGGTGCCCGATGAACTCGGCCAGGGCATCACGTTGGCCAGCGACCCGCAGGTATTCAAGATCGGCGACGGAACGCT
>Ga0123339_10003696_pt1 | contig 10164 bp, 7 predicted proteins | sample lystaG_FD_89956 | JGI IMG/M metagenome (GOLD analysis project Ga0123339, IMG submission 89956) | Glacier valley bacterial and archeal communities from Borup Fiord, Nunavut, Canada, to study Microbial Dark Matter (Phase II) -... | ecosystem: Environmental > Aquatic > Freshwater > Ice > Glacier ... | reverse complement strand
GGTTAAAAATGCGACTATCAAACTGATTGATAGTTCTACTGTTAGCCTTTGTTTAAACCTTTTTGACTGGGCAAAGTTCCGAACAGCTAAAGGCGGGTTGAAAATCCATACTGTTTGGGACGATACCCTGGGGCTGCCCGATTGCATCAATATAACTGACGCTAAAGTTCATGACAGTAAAGGATTAGCCAGTCAGATATTCCCTAAAGGAACCATTGTAGTTGAGGATAGGGCTTACTTCGATTTTGAGTTGTTTAAAAGCCGGAATGATGCCAAAAATATTTTTGTGACACGTCTTAAAAGCAACATACTATACGAAAGTGTTGAGGAATTAGATTTACCTGATGAGATAGACCAAAATGTTTTGAAAGATGAGTTAATAAAATTCACAAGCAAAAAGGCAAAAGAGGCAGGGCTTGAAGGGAAGCTATTCAGGTTAGTAACCGTTTATAAAGAAGATGAGAACAAAGTAATCCACCTTATTACCAATCAAATAGATTGGCAGGCAATAACAATAGCCGACCTATATAAAAAACGCTGGGATATTGAGATATTTTTCAAATTAATGAAGCAAAACCTGCAAATCAAAACTTTTGTGGGCACAAGCGAAAATGCTGTAAAATCACAAATCTTTGTTTCCATGATCGTTTACCTGTTATTGGAATTGATTCGTAGGGTTTACTGCAAGGGCAAAACTGCATTCAGCAATTTTTGTGAAAAGGTACGCATCTGTTTACTCCATTACCTTAGCTTTGAGTACATTTGCAGTATCAACGGGAAGGTTCAGAAAGTGGAAATGCCACCCGGAAAAACGTTATTCGATGTAGATAAATTACCCGTTCAGACAGATTTGTTCAGCGTAATTAATTGATTATATACATAGTACATTTCTAAAAACTAATTTTATGGAAACTTTCGGATGGCAGTGTCTCAAGTTAAATTTGTCGTACGATAAATTCATCGTAGAATGTAATTAAATTATCAATACTGTTATTTGACCAAAGGGATATCTTTTTGAAAATTAATGATCAGTATGTAAAATGAAAAACAACTTTGCTAAAATCAATTAATTTATTGACTTATATTTGCAAGTAGAATTAATTATTGATTGTTACGCGAACAACCTAATGATAATATTAAATTATAGGATCGTTGGGAGGAAACTCTATTTTAAAACTGCATTTCACGACTGCACAGATTGCATGGATTGCACGTATCGTATTTAATCCATTTCAGTTCTGTGTTTTACTTTGCGTTCAATCATAACTATTAAGTTAATAGTTATATTAATATAAAGCAAACAATACTAAATAAATAATGGATATAACTATAAGTCAGTTGTTTATTAAATTAGCATTAATGAATTTTCATCGGCAAAAGTTTATTTATTCCTCTAAGGATAGGAGGGTATTTATGTAAGCAGTGGACAGTAGACAGGGATAAAAGGAGTAAAGGAGAAACGTGCAATCTGTGCAATCATATCGGATAACGTAAAAGCAATAGAATTAAATAGTTATTACGAAAACTTATAACCTAATGAACTTAAATTGGAAAAAAATAGTCAGTAATTATTGGATCTTAATTGCATTTGTAGTCCTTAAAATGGTGCTGCAATATATATTGGTGAATCCAATTTACGAGTTACACAGGGATGAGTTTTTGCATCTTGATCAAGCCCGCCATCTGGCTTTTGGATTTATTTCTGTGCCACCCCTTACTTCACTCTTCTCCAGGATAATCTATTTTTTAGGAGGTGAACTCTTCTGGGTTCGATTCTTTCCAGCGCTTTTTGGCTCATTAACCATTGTCTTTGCCTGGTTGATTGTAGAAGAAATTGGTGGTACTTTAATCTCTAAGATACTTGTTTCTAGTGCATTGGTTTTTTCAGTATTGATTAGAATTAATATATTATTTCAACCCAATTCATTTGACATTTTAACGTGGACAATCATCTTTTATCTGTTGATACGGTATATCAATACTGACCATCAGAAATGGTTGTATTGGTTGTCAATAATTGTTGCCTTAGGTTTCTACAATAAATACAATGTGATATTTATTCTGGTTGGATTACTGGTTGGCATATTATTAACCTCACAGCGAAAACTACTTTCAAACTTCACCCTTTACAAGGCATTGCTGTTAGCTTTCATCTTAATTTTACCAAATCTTATTTGGCAAATTGTTCATGATTTCCCTGTAATTCAACACATGAAGGTCTTGAAGCTAAATCAATTGGATAACAATACATCATTGGACTTTATCAAAGGCCAATTCTTATTCTTTTTTGGTTCCTTACCGCTTGGTATAGCGGCATTGTGGGCATTTATTTTTTATAAACCATTTAAACCCTACCGTTTGATTGGCATTTGCTACGTTTTTACAATAGCGCTTTTCGCATTTTTAAAGGCAAAGGATTATTATGCAATAGGTTTATACCCTGCCCTTTTTGCTTTTGGGAGCGTCTTTATCGAAAAGAAACTGGTTGGTAGGTTGAAACTGGTCATCATTCCTCTTTTAATTATTTTTAATGTGTCTTTATTTATTCTGATCGCCAAAATGGTCTTCCCGATTATGACGCCCTTAGAAATTTCAAAAGACAAGGCTGCTTTTGAAAAGATGGGACTATTAAGATGGGAAGATGGAAAGAATCACCCTTTGCCCCAGGATTTTGCTGACATGATTGGATGGCGCGAGATGGCGGACAAAGCTTTAAAGGCATACAAAATGATTCCAACCAATGAATTGGAAACCTCCTTAGTCTTTTGCGATAATTATGGACAAACGGGTGCTTTAAATTATTACAACCGGGGGAAGATGCCGGAAGCCTATTCGTTCAATACCGATTACATTTATTGGCTGCCTCAACTCAATAAAATTACAAATATTTTATTGGTTGGCAATAAACCAAGTCAGGATATCATTGAAATGTTCAGTGATTGTAAGTTGGTTGGAGTGGTGGAAAATGAATTTGCACGGGAGAAAGGCACTGAGATCTATCTGTTATCAGGAGGAAATAATCTTGTCACTGAGACGTTTTATAAAATGGTTGAAGATCGTAAAAAAAGGCTTGATATATTTTGAAAAATGGATGGTCGCTCAAACCGGTCGGCAACCAATTTGGGTGTTAAATTGTTAATTGTAGATGGAGATTTCCTGAAATACAAACCCCTTCAGGAGTAAAAATTATCTCTATTTATCAGTTTATGCAAAATGCTGAAGAGCTGAAAGAAAGATTATTGGAGGCCTGGTCAGAAGCCAACCTAAATAAAATAGCGCGCAACCTGATCCGGTTGTACCAGGAGAAGCAATTTGAAAAGCTGAATATCATTTCAGGCCTGATTTCCCAATGGCTTGAAATAGTGATAGAGCCTGATGGTAAAGGCTTTTCAAAGATTATATCGCTGTATCATCCCGATCGTGGCGATTATTATCGCAAACAGATATCAGCAGCTGCACAAAGAGAGGACTTTAAGTTATTGACTCAGTTGGAACACATATTTGTGATTCAGAACATTGAAGAAATTGCAGCCAACCTGGAAAGTTATGAAGACATAGATTATGATCCTGAGTATGTTTGGGACGTCAAAAATAAAGAATTTAGTTATTTTGATGTGAATAAAAAAAAACATCGTCCCAAAACCCGAAAGGCCACTTCTGTAGGAACTACTTTTTATGATGCTGTTAAAATAAGGGCTTCCGGCGATATTGAGTCCGAATTTCCAACCTATTATATAAAGGACATGGATGAAATTGAACTATCGGATTCAGAAATTGATGATCTGGATGGAGTGGAATATTGCATTCACACATTGATTCTGGATTTGTCGTTTAACCGGATTACGGACATTTCACCCCTTGAAAATCTTAATCGATTGATTGAATTAAATTTAGCAAACAACCAAATTGTTAACATTGATGCGCTTGCCAACATGCACCATCTGCGAACCATTGATCTATCGAACAATTCGATTAAGGATGTTTCCCCATTACTTGAGATTGAAAGATTGAAATATGCAAATCTGTCTGGAAATAAGATCCCTATGGCACAAGTTAATGATTTAAGGGCAATGGGAATAACGGTCGATTATGAATAAACTTATAATTGTTAATTGATATTCTACATGAATAATTCATTTTCTTTCACTACACTTGATAAACATAAAATAACTAATGACGTGTCAAGGATCATATGTCGTAATACTATTTAATATCCTCAGGAACCCATCCTCGGAGCGTCATTGGTAGGCACGAAGCAATCCCACATTAGATGCCGAAATTTACAGATTGCTTCGTGCCTACCAATGACAGATTTGCGTAACTTGTTTATATTAAGCTATTTCAATATTTCGGTTAAAGTAGCAAATTCGCTTCCTGTTATATGCACATTGTGCCCAATAAATTGGGTGGTACCTCGCAATGACGCCCTGATTATGAATTGCTGATATCAGAAGCGACATATTATCCTTGACACGACATTAGTGTCGTGTTACAGCTAATGTAGTATCTTGGCTTTGGGTCATGTCAATCCCAAAGGGAAGTATACCAATCTCAGCCTGTCACAAAAGATTTGGAACAAAAGAAAATGAGTTTACGCGATTTACGTGATTTACGTGGTTTACGTGACTGTATGTTTTTACTCTCATAACCCTGCAAGCAAAAAATACAACCACGTAAATCACGTAAACCACGTAAATCAAGTAAACCACGTAAACTCCACTCCTTCGGAATTACCAGAGTCCAAAGCCCGAACATCACAATAGCCGTAACACGACACCAAGAGCTTACACCTATAAAAACTTCAAAAGTTTCAGGGACATATATAAGTTCATTTCTTCCTTCAACATCAATTTTCAGTCATTTATCGAAATAAACATTTGAAAATCATATCGTTTCAGTATCTTTGGAATTGAAAACAGAAACATTTATTACCATGAACAATTTAATCTTATTCTTTGGATTCAAATCGGTAAAGACCCAAAAAATTCAGGAACAACCTATCACCGGAACTGCCATTGTATATATGAGCAAGCATGGCACTACCAATAAAGTCGCATTGCTAATCAAAGAGTTGTTGGTGGAAGAAGATGTAACCCTGATCAATCTGGATCAACAAACCATCCCCGACCTGAGTCAATGCACCCGAATTATTATTGGTGGATCTATTCATATTGGCATGATTCAAAAGAAAATAAAATTGTTTTGCACGCAATCTCAGGCATTATTGAAGTCGAAACAATTGGGACTGTTTCTCTGCTGTATGTATGAAGGCGACAAGGCTACCGAACAATTCAACAATGCTTTCCCGGAAGAAATACGCGCTGCTGCAAAAAGTAAAGCGCTGATGGGTTACGAGTTGCAATTCGATCGCATGAACCTAATTGATCGGACCATCACAAAAAAGATCACCGGTTATTCAAAATTCAGGTCCCAAATCAATCAAGACGAACTCAATCGGTTTGTCAGGGAGCTAAAACAATAAGCTTTGCATAGCATTCAACAGGCTTAATTTTTTCAAACTGCATGTTATTGTCTCATGCTTTTATAGTAGTTTTGGGGAATACAGAACTCTATATTTCAGACAAAGAAAGTGCTTTTGAAACCTCGGATTAGCCATATATCAGCCTTGCAAATATTTCAGATTTTGCGGTATTCGACTTTGATGCTTATCGGAGTTGTTTTTGCGAAGTCGGGGCTTTCAACTTCCCAAATCGGGCAATATGAAACATTTTTGCTCATTGCAGGAGCCGTCAGTTTCTTCTGGTTAAACGGTTTGATACAAGGGTTTCTGCCCCTGATCGACAAAGAAGCCATCGCTCGAAAATCACCCGTATTATTCAACGTTTTTTATTTGGTTATAGGTTTATCAATATTGTCAGGAGCCTTTTTAATCGTTTTTGAACATTCCATTTCAGGCTTTTTACTGAAAAAATCTTCTGTTCCTTATTTAAATTATCTGTTCATTTATCTGTTAATTTCAACGCCCGCGAGTTTAGTTGAATACATCTATTTAATTAAAAATCAGGGGATGCAGATCATTTGGTACGGAGTCATTTCTTTTTTCCTGATGTTCTTCCTGATAATCATGCCGCCTGTTTTAAAATTTGGGATTGAATATAGTTTGGCCGGCCTGATTACCAGTGCTGCCTTTCGTTTTGTCTGGCTATTAGTTTTGCTGTTCAAAAACGCTTCTCCTAAATTAGATTGGACTTTTATCAAAATACACCTTTGCAGTTCTACTCCACTTATACTCTCCATATTACTAAGTGGTTCGGCTCAATATATCGACAGTTTTATTGTCACTTCCTATTTCGATGATGCCACCTTTGCCGTTTTCAGATATGGGGCACGCGAGTTTCCTCTGGTACTATTGCTGGCAAACGCTTTCAGTATTTCCATGTTGCCCGGTTTTTCTGATCCTTCAAAACTGCAATTCAATCTTAAGAGTATCAAATTCAATGCTCAAAAGCTCGGAAACTGGATGTTCCCATTGTCAGCATTGCTTATGATAGTATCACATTGGGCTTTCCCTGTGGTATTTAATGTGAATTTTGAGCAGAGTGCAACTATTTTTAATATATATTTGCTATTGATTATTAGCAGGCTACTTTTCCCCCAAACGATCCTGATCGGGCTACAGAAAACCAATCTGATACTTTGGGCATCCTTGCTGGAAATCATCGTGAATGTTGCGTCCAGCCTTTATTTCGTACAGATAGGAGGACTGGCCGGAGTTGCTTATGGTACCGTTGTTGCCTACATATTTGAAAAGGTTTTACTCATGATTTTTGTTTCAAAATCATGCGATATAAAAGTTTCATCTTATTTGAATGTTTCACGGCACTTATTTTATTCATTATTTTTGGCAGCTGAATTTATAGTTATCGAATATATAATCTGATCATATGGACCTATTAATTGATGATCCGAAAATTGAACAACAATTTCAACAAATTCTGATCCGCATTCGCCTTTTAAAAAACGGAGAAATAGTACAGCAGATGAAAGAACGTGGGTTGGTGTACAAAGTCAATTGGGGCGCATCTATTATGGCATTACGCGAAATTGCCTGTAAATTTGAGCCCAACCATTTACTTGCTCTCAAGTTGTGGAACAAACAATGGCGGGAATCCATGATTCTGGCTGCTATGGTCGATGTGCCCGCTGAGGTCACTGAAGAGCAGATGGATTACTGGACTAAGAGTTTGGAAACCACAGAAATAGCGGAGAATTTAAATACTTTTCTTTGGGTGAAGACGCGGTTTGCGTTCGTTAAATCGTTGGAATGGTGTAGGGGAAAGAAGCACTTGGTCCGTTTTTCCGGAATTCATCTGATGGGACGACTGGCAATTGTACAAAAAGCTGCTATTGATGAGCTTTTTGAACCATTTTTTGATGTGTTATTACCATTGGCAAAAGACCCGAATTTAAAGCAAATATTCTATCGTTCATTTATTTTGCTTGGTATGAAGAGTAAAACAATGAATGAAAATGCAATTTTATTTGCTGAAAGGCTGAACGTGTTCGATTCTCTGACAAGTAAAACTTTGAGTGATATGATTTTGACTGAACTTCGTAGCGACTATGCAAATGATCTTTTTGTTAAAAATATTTAATCCCCCTAAAAATATGCCGAAGTCTTACTATTTTGGTATAGTTTTTATAGCTAATAAGGAAATTTAAAACTTTAAACAATGGAAATTACAAAATCATCAAACCCGGTATTCGGTAAAAACATATTCAATCAGTCAGTTACCAGTACTGATGAAGGTGTGATGACCATAAACGGTACAATTAACAAAACTGGTATAATGCTCCTGATTGTCATTTTTGCTGCCACTTTTACATGGCGCAAATTTTTCGGAGCCATTGATCCTGCACTTCCGGGAGCGATACCTGAGGGAGTGATCGGTTGGATGATAGGTGGCGCCATTGGTGGTTTTATACTTGCACTGGTTACTATTTTCCGTCCACGTAGTGCCGCAATGACCGCCCCGATTTACGCCGTATGCCAGGGATTATTCCTTGGAGCTATTTCAGCCATGTTCGAAGCCATGTATCCGGGTCTGGTTATGAGGGCCGTATCACTGACTTTTGGCGTATTTATTATTATGCTCATGTTGTTCCGTTCAGGGACTATCCGTGCCACTGAGAAATTCAGGACTGTCATTATTGCAGCCACCGGTGGTATTGCCCTGGTTTACCTGGTAAGTTTTATTGCCTCAATGTTCGGGGTTAATTTTGGATTCATGCACGGGAACAGCTTGGTTTCTATCGGCTTTAGTTTGGTCGTGGTAGTAGTTGCCGCGCTGAACCTGATTCTTGATTTCGACATGATTACCAAGGGAGCAGATGCCCGTGCACCTCAATACATGGAATGGTACGGTGCCTTTGGTTTGATGGTTACTTTAATCTGGTTGTATCTCGAAATGCTTCGTCTGCTTTCCAAATTATCAAGCCGCAATTAGTCGATTTATTTCTTATTTCTTATTCCTTATTCCTTATTTCTTATTTTTTATTTTTTTTAATAAGGAATAAGAAATAAGGAATAAGAAATATCAAATAAAAAATAAGAAATAAGGAATAAGAAATAAGGAATAAGAAATAAGGAATAAGAAATGTAAAACGGGCACTCCGAGAATACAAGTATCAAAAATATTCAGCAGGGACTTTTTGGTCCCTGTTTTTGTTTCTCAACTATTTATGCTATATTCGGCACAACAAACTTATATAAGCGAGAGCTATTATACATGGAAATTATTCAGGTGGGTGATAATGCTACAATTGCCGCATTCCACGAGCTGCCATTACTGAACTATAAGAATGATAAAAATTGGGTCCCTCCATTGCGAAAGGTGATTGATGATATTTTTAATCCCCTAAAGAATGAAGGTTTTCTCCATGGAGATGCACGCCGATGGCTGGTTACAGAGGGAGATCAAACCCTGGGACGGATAGCCGCATTTTTCGATCGAAGCAAAATAGAGGAAGGAAGCGAACAGGCCGGGAATATGGGTTTCTTTGAATGTTCCAACAATTATGAAGCTGCCAGCCTGCTTTTTGATACAGCCCGCGATTGGCTTAAAAGTGAGGGATTTACTGCCATGGACGGACCCGTTAATTTCGGTGAAAACTTCTTTAATTGGGGATTACTGGTCGATGGATTTGAGCAGCAAGGTTATGGAATGCAGTATAATCCGCCCTATTATAAAAAGCTCTTTGAAAAATACGGATTTAAAACCTATTACCAGCAATTCAGTTATCATTTAGACATTACAAGTCCCAACCTTCCTGAGAGGTTTTGGAAAATTGCAGAGTGGGTGTCTAAAAAGAAAGATTTCCACTACAAAAGCTTTTCATTCAAAGAACAGGACCGGTGCATTGATGATTTCATCACCATCCATCAGCAAGCCTGGGCAAAACATACCAATTATAAGCCCATCAACCGGAACGATCTGAAAACTATTATCAGGGATGCCAAACTGATTACTGAAGAAGATTTTATCTGGTATGTCTATTATAAAAATGAACCCATTGCTTTTTTTATGATGATCCCTGATCTGAACCAGATCCTAAAGCATCTGAAAAATGGAAAGTTGAATTTATGGAATATATTGAAACTTTTATACCTGAGAAAGACAAAAACCATGACCCGCTGCAGGGTATTGGTGATGGGTGTTGTCCCTAAATTTCAGGGTGCCGGAATCGAATCCGGTATTTTCTGGCAACTCAGGCAGGTTTTACTCCGGAAACCCTGGTTTAAAGAAATGGAACTGAGTTGGGTAGGGGACTTCAATCCTAAAATGATGAAGCTTTTTAATTCTGTGGGAGGTAAATACGCTAAAACTCATGAAACATTGCGTTATTTGTTCGATCGTAATAAACCATTTGAACGATTGCCAATTATTGAATAAACATTATTGAAAAAGACTTAATCGAAGGGGACTTTTTACTTGTTAATTAGTTCCAAATTGTCATAAATTGAACATACATACAAAAGAAATGCAGATTTTAGAAGTAACTGATAAACAGTCAAGAAAACAATTTCACCAGGTCCCTCATTTGATTTATAAAAATGATCCCAATTGGGCTTGCCCTTTGCAGGGTATGGTAGAAGATATTTTTACCCCGGCAAAGAATCCATCTTTTAAAACAGGAGATGCC
>Ga0123339_10003689_pt1 | contig 10173 bp, 9 predicted proteins | sample lystaG_FD_89956 | JGI IMG/M metagenome (GOLD analysis project Ga0123339, IMG submission 89956) | Glacier valley bacterial and archeal communities from Borup Fiord, Nunavut, Canada, to study Microbial Dark Matter (Phase II) -... | ecosystem: Environmental > Aquatic > Freshwater > Ice > Glacier ... | reverse complement strand
TCACCAGAATTCCGGCGGCTTTGTACTGGCGGTCTACTACTTCCTGGTCGAGCTTCTGCACCGCCGCCCCCCGCGACAATCTGCGCCCCGCCCCATGATTGACCGAGAAGCCGCTTTTTTCTGCTCCTTCCAATGGGCGCAAAATAAAGCTGTAGTCCCTATTGCTACCGGGAATTAGCACCGGGTGGCCCTTATCCTTCCAGATTGTGCCCTGCAAGCCGGGATGCCCCGCTGGAAAGGCACGGGTTGCGCCCTTGCGATGTACCCAGACCTCGCCGAACTCAGCATTCCACTCTTTCTGTACCAGGTTATGGCTGATTTCGTAGATTAGCTCCAACTCGGCCTTGAATACTTTGCGGAAGGCTTTGGAAATCTCCTCAAATAGCATCAGGCGGTTGATGATAGCGAAGTTAGCGGCAGCCGCCACCGCGTTCAGGTATTCGCGATGGTGGGGCGAATCAGGTGTAAAGTAGCCCAGGTCAATATGCTTGATGTTGAAGTTTTCTGCTTTCGCCAACTCGAAAAAGTTAGTAGCCAATCCGTGACCGAAGCCCCGACTACCAGTATGGGCCTGTACAAAGAGTGTCCCGGTTTCTTCGCAGCGTTGTAGCTCGATGAAATGGTTGCCACCACCCAACGACCCAAGCTGACCCATCCCTCGTTCCGGGCGACCTTTGCCGCCCCAGGGAATCTGCCAGCTATCTTCCACCGGGATACGGTTGCGCTCGGCTCGGCTACGGTCTACCCGCGCTCCATATTTCTTGATATAAAATTCCGCCCCGCCTCGCACCAGTTCCTCGAACTCACGCTCTACCACTTTACCAGTTGGCCCGCGCCCGCTACTACCTACGCCCATATCTATCCGTTCGGTTACTTCCTGGTTGAATTCCAGCCGTTTCTTTGGGGTAGCTTCCTCGGCGGAGACATTCGAGCGTGCGCTAAAAATTCCGCAACCAATATCGTAGCCCACCGGGCCCATCGCTACCGTGCCATCGGTAATAATCACGCAGCCAACTGGTACACCGTAGCCATAATGGGCATCGGGGGTGATAATCACCATTTTTACGCCGGGAAAACGGGTAGCGTTAATGATTTGCTGGTAAAGATTTTCCTCGGTTTCGGCCAATAATTCCGAGGTCAGGAAAAGACGAACTGGCACTTCCCCAGTGTCGTAGGTCTTCAAGTCAAAATAACCCGCCGGGTTGGCGATAGCGTATTGTTTCCAGTTGTAGGCGTTCACGGTTGGTAGATTAAACATACTCGACCTTCTCAGTCACTATCGGCTAGTGGTTATCATTTCAAAATATAACACCAGTTATATAATAAATTACTATCTAATTGCTTAGATGTTTGTACTATAACAGATTTTTAGAAACTGTCAAGAGTGGGGGTCAGGGGTTAGGGAACGGGGGACAGTATAAAAGAGCAAGGAGCAAGAATTTGTAGGAGCAGGCTCTGTCCTGCGATAATCATCGGATGGCGGAGTAGCCTCCTACAAATTCTTCCATATTCTGTGTATCCTTTTTAATTTTTTCCCCACAACTCTCAAATATCCCCCTGTGGAGGTAAAACGGGGAATTTGGCGGCTCCTTCCAGAAAGATAGTAACGATTTGTTCCGCCAGCAAACGAGTGTTCAGGTTAGTAATACCCGTCACTGGCTCACTGGCAAAGCCCTCTACCAGATATAAAAAGGCCCTTGCCAGAAAAACCGGGTCGGATTGGCGCAACTGACCCCGCCGAGTACCTTCCCGCATTACCCGCTCCAGATTCCCGGTAATCCCAGTATTGAGACCTTGAATCAGGCTGTAAACTTTGCTCTGTTGTTGGTCAAAGGGGTCAAAATACATCACGTCTCGCAGCAAAGCCGCCCGGTTACTACCATCCTCGATAAATACCACCGCCAGCCCGACCAACTGCTCCCATAATTCGGTTTGCTGAATAGCTTGCTGCATCCGGCGATAAAAACGGTCAAGCTTGTGGCTGATTACCTCGATAAACATGCTTTTTTTATTGGTAAAATAATAATAAACCGTCGGCATTTTCACGCCAACTCGATCCATCACATCCCGGATACCCGTAGCCTCGTAGCCAAGTTCGTCAAAAAGTTCCTCGGCTGCTTGCAACAGACGGCGGCGAGTTTCGGTATCAGGCTTTTTACGGCTCTTGTCAGGGGTTTTTGTATCGGGCATAATGTTTTAGCTGTGTCCCTCTGGCGGATTAAAGGTCTGGATAATATGTTTCGATTTTAGATTTAACTGAGGAGCTTGTCAAATATTGAAACTAAGGCCAGCGTTTTTACGTAAATTGTCCAGAACCAGACGAATAGTTAATGGCAAAGCTCCGGCGGGCGGGGCCGATGTTGGTGAAAGATGGAGCGGTCAATGCAAAATAATGGACTAAAGAACCTCTTTAAAAGTAACTCTGGCTCAGGGGGCTTTGATAGCAGCTTTTTGGTAGGGCTTGGGTTAGCGGCGGTGGTGGTTTTTACGCTGTGGTGGACTCCCCTGTTGTTCCCTTTCCGTATTATGACCACCACCGTCCACGAGATGAGCCACGCCATCGCCGTAATCTTAACGGGTGGGACGGTGCAGTCCTTTGATGTAAATCCCAATGGCAGTGGGGTAGTGTCGTTTTCGGGTGGCTTTGCCCTTTTAATTTTCTCAGCGGGCTATTTGGGTAGTACCCTGTTCGGCGGAGTGATGCTGTTAATTGCCAAAAACGAAAAAGGACGGCGCAATGCCCTGAAGTTCCTGGCGATTGGACTGGTAGTGGTGCTGGCTATTGGCGGTTTGCTGCGAGTGTTGCGTACTGGCAACATCCTGAACTTTTTCCTGATTACTGATATAGTAGCCTTGTTGCTGGTGGCGGGGTTAGTGGTGCTATTATGGTTTCTGGCGGTCAAAGCTCCCGATATTATAGTCAGTTTCGTGGCTTATACCCTGGCTTTGCTTAGTTGTTTATATGCCGTTTTCGACCTGATAAACGTCTTTAGCTCCGTCGTTAGCCCATTAGGTGGATTTAACGATGCGCGGGGTCTGGAGAGCGCGACGGGCATTCCGGCGGTAATCTGGGCAGGGGTGTGGGTTCTGTTGGCAGCCTTTATCCTGTTCCAATTTGGGCGAATGGCTCTGCGGCGGGGCAGTTCTGGTGGTTCGGCTAGTACCACTGCTCCAAAATCCCCGATGGACAAATACCAGAACTTGTTTAAATAAATTGGGCGCGGCATTCCCTCTGAGTACAAGAGTGATAGGCGCAACGGCCTTACAGAAAATCAGATTCTTTGTAGGGTAGGGTTTATAACCCTACCGGGTGGGTTTCAAACCCACCCCTTGTATAATAAAAGTAGCTGAACCAAAGGGAAGTAAAAGCTGACCCACCCCAAGTGGCTCGACCACGCTTTGTAGATTAGCTCCCTTCCTTTTGGACAGTCTTAAAGCCTGAACCGTATATTGTGGCAATGACCACGGATCTTACAAGGTTAGTGCTAAAACTGTCCTGGTACAGTGAAAGGAGCTACTGATGGCTGAGAATAATTTAGTCCTTCAACCCCAATTATTCGTGGGCATTGACATCGCTCGCAACACCGCCACCTGTGCCACTGCCAGCAGTCTCAAGGCTGTTGGTAAGCCTTTCACCTTCCCCCAAACTCCAGGGGGCTTTACTGAGCTTAAAACCATTCTACTAGCCCAGCAACCTGACCCCGCCCACTGTCTGGTGGTTATGGAAGCCACTGGCACTTATTGGATGAAACTCGCCCTCGATTTGTTTGAGGCAGGCTTTAAGTTGAGTGTGATTAACCCCAATTAGGCTCATCATTTTGCCAAAGCCTACCTCAAACATTCCAAAACTGACCAACTTGATGCCCAAACCCTGGCCCAATTAGCCGCCGCTTTCCAACCCCTTCCCTGGTCGCCCCCTCCTCAAATTTATGAGGAGTTGCAACAACGTATGAGCCAACGTGACCAACTCAAAGAAACCCAGCAACAAATTAAAAACCGCCTGGAAGCTCTTAACCACCGCCCTAAAGTGATTGAAACCGTCAATCAACGCCACCATAAGCTCCTAGAGTTGCTTGAGCAACAACTCCTTGAGCTTGAAGGCTGAGGTTAAGGAGCTTTTCGACCAATCCCAGGCTTGGCAGACGGCGGCCAGCCGCCTAATGGGGGTGCCTGGTTTTGGCCCGGTGACGGTGGCTTGGGTACTAATTGAAACCCAAACCTTTAATTTATGCGACACTCCTCAAAAAGCGGTGGCTCTGGCGGGCTTAGCACCTAGAGCTTACCAATCCGGCACCAGTGTTTACAAGAACCCCAAGCTTACCCAAGAGTGTCGGGGTCGCTTGAGACGGGCTTTGTATATGGCGGCGGTGGCCTCCTTGCGCTGTAACCCTCAGATGCAAGCTTTTTACCAAAGACTGAAAAGCCAGGGCAAACCCTCCAAAGTGGCTTTATGCGCGGTGGCTCGCAAGTTGATGGTTCTGGCTTGGACTTTAGTTTGTAAGGAGCGCGATTATGACCCTAACTTTATTTCGCCCCCTAAAACCCCTCTTTTGCGGACGGGGGCTTGACTTTTATTACCGTATCTACAATTTGATAGAACTAAAAAAATTGACCCTCTTACCTATTACGGGTAAGGGGGTCAATTTCTACACTTATAACTTGTCGAGTTTGCTTGGTGGCGGTGGAGCATCGCCTTTGGTCGCAGGGTCAGGGCTGCTTATACCTTCGACGTTCAAATGCGAAGACGGGGCAGGAGTTGTTGGTTTTTCAACCGGGGCTGGCACATCCTTAGCTACCACTGTGCCCATCGAAGGTAAATCCGAAGGGGGCGGGGGCGGCGCGGGAGCATCCGACTCAACGGCCCGGACTTTCACCCGATTACGAACGGTTGGTTGATCTTGACTGGGTGTTGTCAACAAATCAATAATTGGTTTCAGGAAGGGCCAAACGGTGTAGTGAAGCACGATATTATTATTCAAGGCCCCACCGTTTAAGGACTTGCGTAAACGGTTAAGAGCAATCCGCCGAGTGTCCTCATCAGTAGCTACGACTTGCAACAGGTCGGTCAGCAGAGCGGTAGTTTCACCAATATCCCCAATATTCCGGGTCAGGTTACGGGGGTCGAGCCATAAACCCCGTGCCAGACGGCTGATACTGTAAATGTTCAGAGCTTCCTTACCAATCACTACCCCAATCGGCATAACCAACGGCCTGTCGCCCCGCCCCGAAACCTGCCGTTCATCCATAACTGCCCCACTGCCGCTATTTACAGGTGCTGCGGAACGTGGGACAGGGGCTGGACGAGGAGCAGGCGCAGGTCTCTCGGCGGCAACTGGACGTGGTGGGACGGGTGCTGGGCGAGGTGCAGCTACCGCCGCAGTGCTGCGCGAGACACTGGAACTACGGGTTTCACCGTCAAGCTTGCTAGGGCCGTTATAAGGGGCGTTGCTAAGTGAAACCGTGCCACCAATACTATTTTCTTTGAGGCGCGCCCCACTGCCAGCCCGCGCCCCCATAAAATCACCTTCTGCTGAGTCTCTTGGGGCTGAGGTTGGCGCAACCGGGCGGGCAACTGAGGCTGGCCGAGGGGCTGGTGCAGACCGCGTAACCGCTCCACTACCGCCGAGGCGATAGGGTGAGGCCACACCCCGTTTTAGGCTGGGGGCACTGCGGCGTTCTCCACTTCCTGATGCCGAGCGATACAAAATATCTTCTTCCATATCGCCATCTTCGATGAAAACCCCGTTGGATTGTTGTACATAAAAAGGTTTCATAAGCTCGTTAACAGTAGTAAGGCGTTGGGTAGAATCATCAATTTTGCTGCGGAAAGTCTCATAAAAGCCGTCAACGCTACCACCCGCGATAAGAAAACGCATAAACTCAACCGTAGATTTTACGTCCTCTAACGGAATCAAATCCAGATATAATATTACCCCACCGCCAGGAACATTACCCACTACGTCCGAAATTGTATCGCCATTGCTATGCCCGTTGCCGTTTTCTTTGCCTCGGATAGATATTTTGCGTTTGTTTCCGATTGGTTTGCTTCGATAGGTAAATTTTACTACCCCTTCCAGCAAGGTGCGTCGTCCAAATTTTTCCAGAGCTACGTCGGCCCAACCAAATTTATCCACCGTATCACGGGTGCGCCCCCGTCCCCAGGTGATAAGATGTAGATTGGTCAGGATGGCATAATCGTGCAAGGTAAGGCCGCCCAATCGCCCACCATCCGGCTCCAATACTACACAGTCAATTACGGCTAATATCTGTTCACCCTCGGATAAGAGATTTTGGGTGGCGGCGCGGTAGTAGAACTCAACCAGATGTTTCCGCACCACATTCCGACCCACATAGATGTCGGCGGGTATTTCTATTGTCAGAGCCCCACCGCCCGGATTTTCCGCCATATCGCACACTCCTCAAAGTTTAAGTTAATTCAACGCTGGGCCATCTGGTGCTGCAATTACGCCCTGCTTTTCCTGAATAGTGGTAGCGCGGTCAGTTAGCAAGACCGCCAAATCATTTAACTTTGCTGCCTCGGAATTTTCCTGCCCTTGATTCTGGGAAGCCTCCGCCTGACCGACTGCCCGCACTCTTAAAATCCGCTTACTACTCGAAGAAGTGGAAGATTGATACAAAGCCGCCGGGATTTCTGGGCGACCCGCTTCGGCTTTCTGGTTGCTTAGGTTTTCGGTTGCCAGCTCAAGCGCGGCGGTGTCATCGGTAAGCGGGGCTTTTTCAGTTTTGCGTCGTTCCACCTTTAGAGCTTTCCCGACCACAGGTACGGGCCGCGAACGAGGTGCTTGCTCACTGGCTTTGTTCTCTAGCGCGTCGCCATCCTCAACCGAAGGGGCCCCCTTTTTGGACTTTGGTTTCAGGCCACCGAGGTTCAGGTTGCCACTATTTTTAGCCAGGAAAGTCATTGCCAAATCGCGGGCGGCGGGGTTGCGTCCGATAGTATCGAGCAGCTCATTGATGGCCTTTACAAAATCGGTCATTTCGTTCAGGCTCATACCATTTTCGCGCAGGGCCTGTAAGGATACTTTTGACTCAGCCTCACGCCTTAGTTTTTCCAACCCATCCCAGGCGGCCCGTCCTACCCGCGTAATAGTATAAATACTGTCGGCGTTTACGCTTTCTTGCAGACGGGATTTGGGGGCTTTGGCTTCGGTTGGCTCAAGACCCCGACGCTGACGGGCGGCTTTGGTCATAGGGGGTTGGCGCATGCTTCTATCGCCGTTCAGCCACTGAAATTCTTCCTGATGTTGGGGTCGAGTTTCGGCAACGGGCTCACCCGGCCCATATAGGCGCGAAACAGGCTGGTTAGAACGAGCCGCAGGCGCAATCGGGCCACGTTTATTAAAGTTATCCAGACGGTCTAGACGGCTCAAGGGGGTCATTAGCCCTTCCAACTCGGCCTCGTCATCCTCTACAATCTCATAATCAGGTTCTTCCATCCGTTGGTGGGCATTTACCGGAGCTTTAGCGGGAGCTTCGGGCTCGGCAGTCTTTAGCTGACTTACAAACAATTTCTGGCAGAGAATTTCAACGGTTTTTTCGCGGTCTTCGGGGCTGGCTCCGCCCGCAATCATATCGCGATGGGCGCAACCAAAGACCGTTATCATATTGGCGACAATTTCAAGGTCGGGAAGCGGCACGAAATCAAACAACACCGTAATTTTATTTTCGGGGCGTATTTCTTCTATGACGTTAACATCGGGCAAGGCCAATTCCAGCTTGATTGTTCCCTGAATCGAATCTTTAGGCTCTTTGTTGGTAACGAAGGCGTGGGAGAGGGGGAAATAGTCCACATAATCTTTGGATTTATCTCGCGCCCAGAGCGTCAAGCGATTGTTGGTGATAATCAGGAAATCGTTCAAGGCAAAACCGCCAACCCGTTTGCTGTTATCATCAAAAAAGATACCATCAAAAATCGCCAGCAACATTTCGTCCGGCCCAATTATTTTCTGACGGATTGCTTCTTCAATATGTGCCATCTTGCAGTTTGTTCCGACGATAACATCATCAGAAATAGCCTTGATATTAGTCACTGGAATACCTCGTTTCTGCCAACCGCCCGCAAAGGCTAAAATAGTTAAGTGAGTATCAGGTAAGTAAGTGATAAGTGATGGTAATAGTTCGCCAGCCTTGTCATTCTGAACGAAGTGAAGAATCTCAATCTTATAAACAAGACCCTTCGCAAGCTCAGGGTGACAATAGTGCTGTTAAAAAATTAAATTGTGAACGAAAGAGTGATCAGGTTAATTATAGCTTTGGGCTGTCCACCTAAGTTATTGTAGTGAACAATAACTAAAATCAAACAACTTCTAACAACCAACCCGACCACTATTTTCCAGCACTAACCGAGTTTGGTAAAACGCGACTCGATTTGTTTTTCCCGGAAACCCGCTACGGGGCGAACCACTGGCGCGGAAGGGGAAACCCGCCCACCACTTGATACGCCATAGGTATTCACAACGATGCGTTCTACCGCATCGGCAGTTGTGCGTAACATACCAGCTACCCACATCCACCAACCGTCGCTTTGCACCTCGAAAACCTCGGCCAAATCACTGGCTGTTTTGCTTATTACACCGGCCATCCTCTGTCACCTCCTTTCGCTTGCGCGAAGATTAGTTTTGTAGCAGGCCCTGAAACTCTTTGAAAAGTCTCAAAAACCTGCCTTGCTCAACAAGTTGTAAGTGTGTTACTTCAAAAAATGCCTTGCGGCGGATATTTTCAAGACTAACGTGCGCCCGCCAACTGGTGCGCGCTAACCGCTGGCGCAAACTCGATTACCAGATAATTCCCGTCAAAGTTAGCGGCTCCCGCTTCCATACTGGCGACGGCGGTGGGCAAGGTCGCAATCCGGCGTTGGTTGCCAAGCTGGACAATTAACTCATCCCCCTTGTGCCACAAATCCAGAGCTTCCTCGTTGGCAAAGGGTAGGTTCATCCGCAATTCGTAGCCCGCCGAGGTTTTAGCTATCTCGTAGGGTCGTTCGGTGAACATGAATGCGGAAGCATCTTCATCCCCATAAATATCGTTCGACATCTGGGTTAGGGCTTCCAGACCTATCACTTCCTGCTGATAAAAAGGCACGTGGCGGATAGGCAGGGGGGTAAAACTGTCATGTATTTCGGTAAGATGTTTTTGCTGAATGGTTTTCCAGCGGTTCATATAGCCGGAGTCCTGGTCTACGGGCAGGATGCGGTTCACAATCACGTTATCCACCAGTAAACCGTACATTCCCAGGTAGGTTAGGGCCCGTTGTGACTCCTTGATAACCATCTTTTCGGGGTTCATCACCAGACGCACCGTAGTGGTCTTGGTGTCAGACAGAATTCCAGTTAGCCCTTCCAGTTCGCTGAACATGTTGTCAATTGAGACAAAAACCTCTTCCGGCGCAACCACCTTACCCAATGGGGTTATTTTGGAAAGCGGACGTAGTAGCGGCTTAACCAGGTACTTTTCGGTATTGCGGAAGGCTTTTACGGCCCATTTAAGCGTTTCAGGCAAACTCAACATCCGTAAGGTTTCACCAGTAGGGGCGCAATCCACTATCAGCACATCATATTCGTTGCTTTTGAAATATTTCTTGATGCGAACCAGACTGAATAGCTCATCCATTCCCGGCAAAATCGCAATCTCGTCTGCCAGTAAACCGCTGACTCCTTGCGCACTCATCAAGGTGGCAAAATGCACTCGGACTGACTCCCAGTTCTCGCGCAAGTCGTCGTAAATATCAACTTCAAGACCCCAGAGGTTAGGAGCTACATGTCGAGGTTCCGGGCCTAGGAACTCATCTATATCAAAACTATCAGCCAGACTATGGGCTGGGTCGGTACTCATGATAAGAGTTTTGTAGCCCTGGCTGGCAGCCTTTACCGCCGTTGCCGCCGCTACGCTGGTCTTACCAACTCCGCCTTTTCCGGTGAATATAATTATCCGCATTTTGTATGTTCTTTCTAACTTTTCCGAGTGAGTTTGCCTGAAGTATTCGGGGGAACGCAGCCAACTTTTGAGTTCAAAGCGATTGTAGCCGAGCAGTTTGCTTAAAACTAGCGCATGACAAAGCTGCATAATCCCACGTCTGGTTGGTGGATTAATGGTAACACGCGGCCTAGGGTGAGTCTGTAGCATTTACTACAGCTCATTTTGAACTCAAATTTG